>LDZR01002589.1_pt1 | contig 17917 bp, 18 predicted proteins | sample 615371 | NCBI WGS metagenome assembly LDZR01 (sample SAMN03408294, study PRJNA278302) | terrestrial metagenome | isolation source: oil reservoir sample K2 | place: USA: Alaska, North Slope, Kuparuk formation | collected 2013
TCTAAGCTCACCCCCACTTTCCCCTTCAGCACCTGCTGAACCACCCGCGAAGGAGTTTCTTAAGTCTCTATCTGACGCTGTAGTATTAATATTATTCGCCTCTTTAGCACAAAATCCTTCTGGGGCCACCCAAAAATTTTAAAAAAGCATGTTACATTATTCACTAAGCAGAATCTAAAACTAAATCTATGTTATGATAAGTAACTTTTTTGTACCGGTATTCCTCTTATCTGTTCCCTTCGGAACGGTTGGATATGTGGGTTATTAAATAACCATAGCCAATAATAAAGAAGCTTACTAATACCCCCAAGAGAAGGGGATCTAAATTTGCGGGCAAAAAGAATTTCCCTACCAACACAGAGATGGGGGCCAAAACCATGGAGATAACTGCTGCTTTCCTATTCACTCTGCCCCTGCCAAAAAGTGCCACACACAGGGGGAGAAAAACTGTCACCCCTCTTAATCCCATGGACATGAAGCTCCATTTAAGCACCAGTGACTTGATATTGCCGGTGATAAATAAAAGTGTAAGGGCCAGGACAGCTAAAATCATTAATCTAGAAGCCTTCAAAAGGATGACATCGCCGGCCTTTTTATCTATGTAAGGCTTGTATACATCCTTTACCAAAATGGTACTAATACCCAGCGTCAGGCCAGCTCCTGTGCCTACTATCGCTGTCAAGAGTGTAGCCAGGATGATCCCACCTAGCCACGGATTTATATGGGTTAAGATGAAAAGGGGAAGAGCCGCTGCAGGATCAATATCGGGAAAATGGATTCTCATGTATAGACCCACCAAAATACCTGCCAGACCAATAGGCGGGATGAGTATCGCGCTTAATATAGGCCCCAACCTGGCATGGAGTAGGCTCTTCCCCGACGCCACAGCCTGAATATAGGTTTGGGTAGACAAAACGCCGATGATAAGGGAAAAGCCACTGGTAAAGTCCTGCCAGAAACCCCGGCCAAAAAGGCTAAAATAGGGGTAAAGCGGTAAGGAGGCCAGATATCCTGCCCAACCCCCTCCTCCCAGCCAAGCCATAAACCCTCCGGTGATCATGGCCACATAGATGAGGATTAACTTGGCCATGCCTACCAGGCCTGTACCCCAAACTCCACCAAAAATTACATACAAGGCCATGAGCAGGACGGATAGACAAGCAGCAATTAAGGGCGGAATCTTGAACATGGTGGTCAACAAGGTAATAGCCGAAAGAACCTGGGCCACAATGTTCAAAAATATGCCCAGGGAAACAAATACGGTGGATATTGGGCCAGCAGCAGGCCCAAATTCAGCCATAAGTATTTCCGGTACGGTTTCTTTTCCGCTTTCATAGAGGGGCTTTACGAAAAAGAGGGCCAACAGCAAACAGCCGATTCCCGCCCCCAGGGTGAACCACCAAGCGGCAAAACCATAGAGATAAGCCAGTTGGGCAGTACCGATAGTGGAGGCACCACCCACCAGAGTACCCATGATGGTGCCGGCCACAATAAAAGCGCTGGCCCTGCGGCCACCTATTAAAAAGTCCGCAGAGCCCTGGATGTTTTTCCCTGCATATTTTCCTAGCAGGGTAATGCCAGCCAGAGTCAAAGTGACAGCAACCAAATGTACCGCTTTAAGATGGTATTCCATGTTAAGAAGCACTCCAACTGTTCCTTAATTTTAAGTAACAATGAATCTTTGGGTTTGCTTTTTTAGCCTCTCCATAAGCCTCCCTAAATCTTGCGTCCTGCCGCTTATATTCTGGACTGCACCGCTCATCTCTTGGGCCGAGGCCGCTATCTCCTCTGTCGAGGCTGCGCTTTCTTCCAAGGTGGCCAGCATATCGTTTATGGCCGAGGTTACTTTATGTACCTGCTCCATTACAATCTTGGCCTGGCCTTCCGCTTCTTGTAAAAGGTCGGCCACCTCCCGGGTTTCTTTTGCTATGCCTTCAAAGTGGAACAGCGCTTCTTCTCCTATATGGGATTGTTCCTTTGCCAGGCGGGCAGCTTCTTGCGTAGCCTGCCCCGCTCTTTCTACGTCCCCCGTTACCTCTGATATCACTTTGACTATTTCTGTCGCCTGCTGGTTAGAGGCTTCCGCCAGCTTTCGTATTTCTTCGGCGACCACGGCGAAGCCCCGGCCGGCTTCACCGGCCCTTGCTGCTTCAATGGCCGCGTTTAAAGCCAACAAATTGGTCTGGTCCGCTATGCCGGTTATGATATCCGTTATGCCGCTTATTTTCTTGGCTCGCTCCATCAGGTGCCTCATGACTTCCTGGACCGTATCCGCTTTCTCTAGGGTTTCGTGATTCTTTTGGACCAGTGCCTGCATTATATTTTCACCCTTCCGGGTGCGCTGGAGGGTTTGTGCCGTTTGCCCGGCCATACGTTCTACATTCTGGGCCAGAGCGGTCATCTGCCCGGCCGTTTCCCCTGCTGCGCTGCTGATATGGTTGGCGTTCTGGACCATTTCGTGGGCGCCGACTGAAATTTGATTGATAGTCTGGGCTATTTGTTCCGTCCCCCGGGCTGTCTCGGTGGCAGCCTGGGAAATTTCTTGGATGGCCACCTCCAGGTCGGCCACCGCCTGGTTAAGCGAGTTCCAGATGCCCCTGGTGTTGTCCAGCATCTTCTTGAGCGATTGACCCAAAACCCCCAGTTCTCCGGAAAAACCGGTGGCCATGTCCACTCTCAGGTCACCGGTGGCCAGCAAATTGGCCTGCTGGGTGAGCTTTAAAATAGGCCCCGCGATCTGGCGGCTCACTGCTAAGGCCAGCAGGGCCGCAATGGCCGCCACAACGAGAACGGCTACCTGATTGATGCGTGAGATCGTGTGGGCTAACCCATATACTTCATTGGACTCTGCCGTAAGAGCTATCGCCCACCCGCTTGACTTTACCGGCGCATAGGCTACCAGCTTATGTCCACCTTCCCAGCTATACTCGCCTATCCCTTCTTCACCCTGCAACATCTTCTCCGCAATGCGGTTCAGACTTTCGGAAGCCGTCTTGGTCAAGTTCTCGTTCATCACCATCTTCTCATCGGGATGGGCCATGACCAGACCGGTACGATCAATCATATAGGCATAGCCTGTGTTCCCGTACTTAGTGCGGGCTATCATGTTGACTAAAACGTCCGTCTTTACCGACATAGCTAGCACAGAATTGCCGCCAGGTACCTTGACGGGTATGGCTATAATAATGATTTTATTGCCCGTTGTCTTGGCAATAAGCAGGTTGGAAATACTTATCTTACCCTGGATGGCCTCCTGAAAATATTCGCGATCTTTGATGCTGGGGGCGGCACCCATCGAATTAACCGATTGCCCATCGCTCCCGGCCCATAAGATGAGTTCGGCTTCGGGGACGGCTTGTTTCATGCTTTTCAAAAAAGCCATAATTTGTTCTTTATCGCCTGATTGGAAGACCGGGTTTTTGCCTAACTCTTGTAAACAGGCGATCTTCTCGTTTAACCAGGCGTCAATGGCTCCGGAAGTTAACATAACGGTATGCAGCATATTGTTTCTACTTTCGGCCACAATCTGACTGCGAGTAAGGTAAGAATTACCTAGACCAACCCCCAGAAGGGGAATTAAAGATATAATTAAGAACCAAAACAGAAGGCGACCAAACATACTCTGAATAAATTTGATTCTCACTTTAAAGCTCCAGCCTCCGCTCTTGAATTTAGAATCTGAATCATACCCGGTTTTTCGCCGGGATACGCCAAATTAGATTTTAATTCAATTTAATATTCAATACCGGCTTGAGAGAGTATCCCCTGCTGGTAATGATGCTTAATTTCCCTGACTTCGCTGACCATGTCGGCTTTTTCCATAATTTTACCCGAAGCATAACGGCCGGTGAGAACCAAGCTTACTTCTTCAGGCTTAAGGGCCATTAATTCCAACACATCTTGTTCTTTTAAGAGGCCATAATCAACCGCCACATTAATTTCATCCAGGATGACCAGTTCATGCTCCCCGGCCGTGATTACCTGCCTGGCTAACTCCAATCCCTCCCTGGCCAACCTCAAGTCTTCGGGGCCAGGGTTTCCTTTTTTCACAAAAGTGGGAAGGCCTTTTTGCACCAGGGTAAAATGGGGGAGATATGGGGCCGCTTGGATCTCCCCGTACTCGGGGCTGCCTTTCATAAACTGGATCATAAAAACCCTTTGCCCGTGACCTATGGCTCTTAGGGCCAGCCCCAATGCAGCTGTGGTCTTTCCCTTACCATCACCTGTGTAGATTAAAGTCAATCCTTTTCTCATTTGATTTCCTCCTGCCCCCCTGTCCCTTGGTATTTCACCCAGGCCCTGAGCATCTAACCGCTAAAAACAGCTGGGGGTTAAGTACTCTAAATACCCTTTAAGGCTGTTTTCTAGAAAATAGCTTTCCCTCTGCTGAATATCCGCTTCCAACCTATGAAAGCCCTCTAGTAAGGGGTCTTGGCTCAATAACTCCTCCCTAAGAAGGGTTAACGATTCCTTTTCCCCTGCGGCCCGCGAGCGACGGCAAGCAGCGTTAATAATTTCTTTCCAGCGGTAAACTTGCTGACGGGCAAGCCCAAGGATTTTCTTGGCTTCCGGTGCCCAGCCAAAGTGACCAAAACAAAGGGTAGTCTCATCATCTACTAACTTTAAAAGGGCATCCAAAGAACCGACCGCGGTTTCTAAGAAAAACTTCGGGGGAGTAGCCGGCCGTAGATAAAACGCAGCTCCTAAATCCAGATAAACTCCCGCGGCTTCGCCGGCAAAAAGAAAATTCCGCCAGAGGAAGCTGAAATGGTGGGGAGCATGGCCGGGTGTTTCGATAATCTTTATGTCCGGTACCTGATCTATAAATTTCCCTACAGGTACCGGCTTAACGGGCCCATAAAAGTGAGCCAGGTCGCCCAGAACTTTAACACTGCCCTCCCACAGTCGGGTAGGATTTTGTAAATGCTGCCGGGCCTTGGGATGGGCCAGGACGGAGGTTTCAGGGTAATACTGCAATAAATCCCCTATACCCCCGGCATGGTCCAGATGGATATGAGTTAAAAGGACACAATCTAATTTATGGACGCCCAACTCCTGGAGGGCAGCTGCCAGTTGCGGCAGCGCAACGGCCGGGCCGGCATCGACTAAAAGTTGGTAGTCCTCTGTCCTTAACAGCCAGGATCCGATAAATTTCCGGAAACCCTCCCGTTCCAGAGGTAATTCAATGAGGTAGAGCTCGGCATCGGGCAAAGTGCCCACCAGCTCCGGCATGCTCCTCCTTCTCCCCCCATTTGTTTCCCGCCTTTCGTGGCAGAGTGATGCCAGCACTAGTCTCCGTTACGCTAAAAGGTTTTAAATTTCTTGGAGACAGACGGGCGCACTGGAAACGTGTTCCTATTAAACTCGCTTGTGGGCAGCTTGCAGGAGCTGCACTTGCCTGACAATGTTCTTCCCCAGGGTGCGACACTCGTGTAGGGCCAGGAGATCTTCTTTCACACCTTTTTTCCAAATTACTCGGCTTCCCTCCAAGCGTTCAAACAATGTGTCCAGGGGGCCCTTGTTTTAAATCCTGCCATCTTGATCTCGACTATCCACGACGATCATGCCGTGACTGGCCAGGTAACGCTCCATTATCATTTGCGTGAATTCCTGCCCGCCGTTTCTCAGCCCCGCATGGGTCACTGCGCCGCCCACCTTACCGTGTAAAAGATTCCAGCACATATGTAAACACCGGCTCCGCTCCATGAAATTTTCCATGGGTCCTGTCACGTTAGATATATACACCGGTGAACCCAAGACAATGGCATCGGCTGCCAGCATCTTCTCAGCGATCACGTTAAGTCATCATCCTGGATGCAACACTCCGTTATCCGCAGGCAATGGTTGCATGCCCGGCGTGGCTTTATGTGGTAATCGCTTAATTCCAAGAGCTCCGTTTCAGCATCCAGGCTGCAAGCTTCCTCTAAAACCGCTTCCAGCACCCTGGCCGTATTGGGGCCTTTGCGATGGCTTCCGTTAATGGCCAAAATCTTCATACCCTACCGTTCCTTTTGGCTATTGCTGGTCCCGGAGGGACCCCTTCTGACCGCACCTTTTATAGCTGCCGGCCTCCTACCTTACCACCCTGGTAGTCTAATTATACTATAGTTACGGTTTTATGGCCGCCCGCAGGTGCTCCAATCTGTTAAACTTCGCCTGAAGGGCTAATTCCACCACCGGGGGGACCAGCCCCTTAATACACCCTCCCACGGTAGCCACCTGGCGCACCACCCGGGAACTCAAAAAGGAATATTCGGCAGCCGCCATGAGAAATACCGTTTCTATTTCGCAGGTCAATTTTTTGTTGATCACCGACATTTGAAACTCCTGTTCAAAATCAGAGATAGCCCTCAGACCCCGGATAATTGCGCAGGCCCCTTCTCGCCGTACGAATTCAGTCAAAAGGCCGTCCAAGGCTTTAACCTCTACTCTGGGAAGATCCTCAACGGCAGCACGCACCATTTCCATCCTTTCCTCAAGGGTAAAAAGGCGCTCCTTGGAGAAGCCCTGGGCCACAGCCACGATGACTCTGTCAAACAATTTGCATGAGCGCCGGATTATATCCAGGTGACCCATTGTTATAGGGTCAAAGGTCCCCGGGTATACTCCTACGGACATCGTTCCTTACTTTAGGGCCCTCCCACCATTAGTTGTAACAGGAGGAAGCCGGTCTTTTTAAATAGGCTTCCTCCTCTTTAACCCTCCAAAGGCTTATTTTCCAGTCTAAACACATCCATGCCTGAAAGGGCCTCTTCAGCCAACCCTATGCTCATCCTTTGAGGCTTCCATTCAGCAACGACCGCAGTCCTGCAGAACCAAGAACCCGGTATTAACCGGCATCCCTATAGCAGTAGCGCCATCATTACCCCCGCAGCTGTGGCAGTGCCTATGACTCCGGCCACATTGGGACCCATGGCATGCATCAGCAGGAAATTACTGGGATTCTCCTTCTGTCCCAGTACCTGCACAGTGCGGGCGGCCATGGGCACCGCCGAGACCCCTGCCGCTCCGATCATAGGATTGACCTTGCCTCCCGTCACCGCGCACATCAGCTTGCCCATGAGCACCCCGCCCACAGCGCCGGAGAAGAAGGCCACCGCTCCAAGAATAATGATTTGAATGGTCCGTACGGTTAAGAAACTCGCCGCGTCCATGGTTGCTCCCACAGAAGTGGCCAAGAAAATGGTAACAATGTTCATCAACTCATTTTGGGCTGTCTTAGACAGGCGATCCACCACTCCGCACTCACGCATCAGGTTCCCCAGCATGAGCATACCCAGCAGCGGCGCAACGGGCGGAAGGATCAGAACGATCACGATGGTAGACACGATAGGAAACAAAATCTTTTCCGCCTTGGAAACGGGCCGCAGTTGCTCCATCACTATCTGCCGCTCGCGTTTGGTAGTACACAGGCGGATAGCCGGGGGAAGGATCAGAGGGACAAGGGACATGTAGGTGTACGCCGCCACAGCTATGGCGCCCAGCAACTGAGGTGCCATCTTCATAGTCAGGTAGATGGCCGTAGGGCCGTCCGCTCCGCCAATGATACCTATGGCGGCTGCTTCCTTTATGGTAAATCCAAGAACTCCGGCTAGGTAGAGCGCAACGAAAACACCCACCTGCGCAGCGGCACCCAGGAGGATAGTCCAGGGATTGGCCAGCAGGGGACCAAAGTCTGTCATAGCGCCTACCCCGAGAAAGATCAAGCAGGGAAATATTTCGTGTTCCACCCCGAAGAAAAGATAGCGCAACAACCCGCCTTCATCCATAATGCCAGTGGCCGGCAGATTGGCCAGAATGCACCCGAAGCCGATCGGCATGAGCAGCAAGGGCTCCATCTTTTTCCCTATAGCCAGGTACAGGAGAATGCCGCCCACACCTATCATTATAATGTTTCCCCATGTCAGATTGACGAAACCGGTAATGTTCATCAGATCCAAGAGGTGATTTAGGAGCTCCATACATATTCTCTCCTCGTGCCCTCTTTATTCTATATCCACCAAAGGATCGCCAGTATTCACCGATTGCCCTGGCCCTACATAAACTCTCTTAACAACGCCGTCCTTGGGAGCTACTATCTCGTTTTCCATTTTCATGGCCTCGAGGATCAGCAAAACCTGGCCCGATTTTACATTGTCCCCTTCCTTAATTTTGACGTTCAGGATGTTGCCGGGCATAGGGGCCTTCACACTGCCCCCGCCCCCCGCAGCTCCCGCCCGCGCTGTAGCCACCGGAGCAGGCGAAGAGGCCGGAGCGGGATTAGGAGTAAGATTACCAACAAGGTTAGCAGGTTTTGCCGGAGCAACCGAGCCGTTGGTCTGGTCGGCAGCCGTACCTGCCTTAATTTCTTCTACCTCTACTTCGAAGGTCTCTCCGTTCACCGTCACCCGGAATAGTCTCCTCAAGGATATTACCTCCCGTTGTCCAGTTTCGATCTGGTTATAGTAGCTGTGACGTTCTCCAGACGAGCAGCTTGTAACCACAAACTCTGGGCTTGGGAAGACGGTCTCCTTATGCCCACAATGCGAAAACCCCGACTGTTCATATACGCTGCTATGGCAGCGCATACAGCTGCTACCTTAGGGGCCTCAGAGCGCCCAGCAGCCTCAGAGGTCCCGGCTACTGGCTGGCTCCCAGCAGGCTTGACCTCCTGAGGGGAGGCTGCCCGCCCTGTTCCCTGCCTGCCCACCAGCACATAGATAAGCTGTATAAGCAGGGCTATAAAAAACAGGACGACAAAAACTAGGGTCACATTGATCAGGGCCATGACCGCAGGGCTTATCTGTTGCTCCAACTTTGAAATCACCTCCTTGGGGGTAAGCCTGCCAGGGCTATTTCACCTCATAACCCTGGCAGGCCTTTAACGCTCTAATCGATCTTACGGATAGAAGGGCCACAGCAGAGGTAGCAATATCACACACATGATAAAGGCCAGCAAGGTTATGGGCGCGCCTACGATCACGTAATCCATGAACCGGTAGCGGCCAGGGCCCAAAACGATCGTGTTCGGTGGCGTCCCCACCGGTGTCATAAATGCAGCTGAAGCCGCTATGGCTACTGCCATCACTGCCGCACGCGGGTCGGCCCCTATCCCCTGCGCAATGGCGATGGCAATGGGACACAGGAGCGCCGCTGTGGCTGTGTTAGACATGAAATTGCTAAGCCCGCAGGATAGTATGAAGAGAGCAGCGGTAATTAGGTAAGGGCTGGGGTTCGAGCCCATAACGGCTACTACGGCGTCCGCTATCATCTTCCCTGCCCCAGTCTTTTCCAAGGCCGTACTCATGGGCAGCATCCCCGCAAAGAGGAAAATAGTCGTCCAATCTATAGCCTGGTATGCCTGTTTCAGCGTCAAGCACCCCGTAATGACCACAATTAGAGCACCTGTCACCGCCACGACTTCCAGGGGATATTTGCCCGAAGCCATTACTATTACCGCAACTAGTAACACCAAACCTGAAATCCACATCCGCACAACATCGCGCTTCTGTCCACCTTCTGCCCGCTGAACCTCCGGGCCCTGCTGCTGGGCCTGCCCTGCGCCAGCCTCATCCGCAGGTAATAATTTCCGTCCCAGGGTTAACATATATATGATACCGACTACCGCCAGGGGTAACCCTATCTTGGCGTACTCGAAAAATCCGAAGGGCTGGAGCTTGGCTCCCTCTAAGGTCGCCTTGGCTATCACGTTGGGCGGCGTACCCACCAGGGTCAGCATGCCACCTAGGCTGGTGGCATAAGCTAATGGCATCAAAAGCCTATTATTGGACAAAGCGGCGCTGGCCGCTATGGCCATGATGATAGGCAAAAGCACCGCGGTGGTTCCCGTGTTGCTGAGCACTGCCGACATGCCGCTAGCCACGACCATGACGGCAAGTATGAGACGCGTTTCGTTCTTCCCAGCGCCCTTTATCACGGTGTCGCCAATCAGCTTGGCCACCCCCGTCTGGAACAAGGCCGCGCCGATAACAAAGGTGGCGGCAAACAGCACCACTGTAGGGTTGGACAGGCCGGCGAAGGCCTCTTTGGGCGACAGTACCCCTGTATACACCAGCAGCACGTCCACCATTATGGCCGTCACTGCGAGGGGGATCTTCTCGGTGATAAAAAGAATCAACGCCAGCAAAAGTATTAACAGGGTAATCGTCGCAGCCGACATGCTCCGCACTCCTCTCTTTTTTATAATTTTGATACTCTACTTTCTCCTCCTCGAGTCTCTAGATTCAGGCAACCTGGACACTTCGGGAATTAGCTAAGGTACGTTCCCCCCCTTTCGCTACTTAGCCTAACCCTTTAACCCCTCACCCCCCCTGTGCGCTACAAGGGAATATTTCCGTGCTTTTTGGCCGGCCGCGTCTCCCGCTTGGTTGCCGTGAGTTCTAAGGCCTGCACCAGGTACCTCCGCGTCTGCCGCGGGTCGATTACGGCGTCAATGTAGCCCCGCTGGGCCGCTACGTACGGGTTGGCAAAAAGGTCCCGGTATTCCGCTATCTTCTCCTGCCTCGCCTTCCCAGGATCAGCCGCCGCCTCGATCTCTTTGCGGAAGATGATGTTGGCCGCCCCCTCCGGCCCCATTACTGCTATCTCCGCGCACGGCCATGCATATACTACGTCCGCACCCAGGTCCCGGCTGCACATGGCCAGGTACGCCCCACCATACGCCTTCCGCACTATGAGGGTGATCTTGGGTACTGTGGCCTCGGAATACGCATGGAGCATCTTCGCCCCGTGCCGGATGATCCCCCCGTATTCCTGGTTCGTCCCCGGCAAGAACCCAGGTACGTCTACATAGTTGACGATGGGTATGTTGAAGGCGTCGCAAAACCGTATGAACCGCGCCGCCTTGTCGGAACAGTTGATGTCTAAACACCCCGCCATGTACGCCGGCTGGTTCGCTATAATCCCTATTACTCGACCGTTAAGACGCGCAAAGGCGGTTATGATGTTGGGAGCGTAAAGGGGTTGTACTTCAAAAAAGGTCCCTATGTCTACGCTCCGGATGATGACTTCCCGCATGTCATACGCTCTGTTGGGATCTTCAGGTACTACCTCTAATAAGCCTTCTTCCTCCCGCCCAGGGTCATCTCCTGTGTCCTTAAACGGCGGGTCTTCCATGTTGTTGCTGGGTAGATAGCTCAATAGGGTCCGGATAAGGCTGAGACATTGGTCTTCGTTTTCGGCTGCAAAATGCGCTACGCCGCTGGTCTGGTTGTGGGTTAGGGCTCCCCCCAACTGCTGGGCACTTACTTCTTCCCCTGTTACGGCTTTGATGACTTGCGGCCCGGTGATGAACATCTCGCTGCTACCCTGCACCATGAAGATAAAGTCCATTAGCGCCGGCGAATACACCGCTCCCCCTGCACACGGCCCCATGATCGCCGCTATCTGCGGCACTACACCAGACGCCAGGGTGTTCCGGTAGAATATCTGCCCGTATCCGCTCAGGGCATCAACGCCTTCTTGTATCCGCGCACCCCCAGAGTCGTTTAGCCCGATTACCGGCATCCCTACTTTCATGGCCAGGTCCATTATCTTGCATATCTTCTTGGCGTGCATCTCCCCTAAGGACCCGCCCAAAACGGTAAAGTCCTGGGCAAAAACCGCCACCGGACGCCCTTCAACCGTCCCTACCCCAGTCACTACACCCTCTCCAGGCGCCTCCACCTTCTCCATCCCAAAAAGGGTGCAACGATGGGTGACAAAGGCGTCTACCTCTTGAAAACTACCAGGGTCTAAAAGTCCTTCTAACCGCTCACGCGCCGTCTTCTTACCCTGCTGGTGCTGCTTCGCTATCCTCTTCTCCCCACCACCAGCCTTAACTTTGGCCGTACGCTTTTCTAGATCCTGTAGGAGTTGCTCCATGCTCATAGGCTCTCTACCTCACTTCTCTTCCCGCTGGGAAATCTCCAACAACACACCGGTCGTAGCCTTGGGATGAACAAAGGCAATTTGCGCCCCGCCTGCGCCGTAGCGCGGTTTCTCATCGATCAGGCGAATACCCTTCTCCTTTAATTCGCCCAGGGTTTCCTCTATGTTTTCCACCCGCAGGGCTATATGCTGGATACCGGGACCCCGGCTGGCGATGAATTTGGCAATGGGACCCTCGGGGTCGGTGGATTCCAGAAGTTCGATCTCGCTGTCGCCCACTGGCAAGAAGGCCACCCGAACTTTCTGCTCGGCTACTTCTTCTATCCCCTCACATTTGAGCCCCAGCACCTCTTCGTAAAACTTGAGGGCCTCCTCGAGGTTGGGAACCGCTATGCCGATGTGGTCAACCCTCGTTACCTTCATGGTTACAGCACCCTCCCATCAGTGTTTATATTAAAGTTAAATTTTAGCCCTGGTCCTTGGCCCGCAGTATCTTATCCACCAGCCTTTCAGCGGCACTATAGGGGTCCAGCCGCCGGTTGTAAACTTCTTCTATTAATTCATCCACCCGGACCTCTCTCTTTAACCAGGCCAAGACCATCCGTTCCGCTCGCTCTATGACCTCCTCTTTAACCCTCTGCTGGCGTAGGGGCTCCAGGAGACCGGACTGCTCCAGAAAGGATCGATGTTGCATTATGGCATGCCACAACTCCTCTACTCCTTCTCCCCGCCATGCCACAGTCTTTAGGATAGGCGGCTGCCAGCCTTCCTGTTTGCTCCCCTGTTCCAGGGCCGTCTGAAGGTAGCGCACTACCTGGTCTGCATCGCCCCGGTCCGCCTTGTTCACCACAAAAATATCGCCGATCTCCATTATGCCGGCCTTGGCCGCTTGAATGTCATCCCCCAGGCCCGGCACGGTTACCAGTACAATGGTATCAGCCACCCGTGCAATATCCACCTGGGTTTGCCCGGCCCCCACGGTCTCTACCAGGAGATAATCGCAGCCAAAGGCATCGAGAACTACCAGGGCATCCCGCACGGCCCACGAAAGGCCGCCCAGCTGGCCCCTCGTTCCCATGCTGCGGATGAAGACCCCAGGGTCCAGGGCTAGGTCGTTCATGCGTACCCGGTCTCCCAGTAAGGCACCGCCGGTGAAGGGGCTGGTGGGATCAACCGCCACCACCCCTACCCGGTAGCCCTTCTGCCTCATGTGTTTCACCAGCACATCCGTCAGGGTGCTCTTTCCGCTGCCGGCCGGCCCTGTTATGCCCACGATGTAGCCGTGGCCACCCTGCCCATAAAGCTCCTTGAGCAGCTCTACACCGGCGGGTTCTTCGTTCTCGATGAGGCTGATTATCCGGGCGGCCGCCCTCTTGCTGCCTTGACGAAATTCCCGGAGCAATTCTTCGTTCACTAGTACCCCTCTCCTTTACCCAGTGCGCCAGCCTTCGGCAGTCCGATCCCTGATCCCGCTGCTGGCTCCTCCCCTGTTTATAACCCCTCGGCCCCGGACTACTTAGCCCGTTCACCCACCTTCTCCCTAATGAATTGTGCAATGGCGCTGGTAGGTGTGCCGGGACCAAAAATAGCCGCTACTCCTTCTTTTTCTAGGATGGGAATATCTTCTTCAGGTATAATACCTCCACCGATTACCAGCACCTTATCTCCAACCTGCTCCCGCAACAGCTTGACAACTTTGGGGAACAGGTATAGGTGCGCCCCTGACAGGAGGCTTAACCCTACCACGTCTACGTCTTCCTGGATAGCCGCCGCAACGATTTGCTCCGGCGTCTCGCGTATGCCGGTGTAAATCACTTCCATGCCCTCATCCCGCAGCGCGCGGGCTATTACTTTGGCCCCGCGATCGTGGCCATCCAAGCCCGGTTTGGCAATGAGTACCCGGATCTTGCGCATGCCTTGTCCCTCCCTTGTTTCCTCTTTATAGGCTATCCGGCGCCCGATATTCGCCAAAGACTTCCCGCAGGACTCCACAAATCTCGCCCAGGGTCGCATAGGCTTTAACTGCTTCATAAATGGCCGGCATGAGGTTGTCGTCACTCGAAGCTACCCGCCGTAGCTCTGCTAAGCTTTGCTCGACTTTTTGGTTGTCGCGGCGGGCTTTAAGCTCCTGCAGTCTCTTCTTCTGGGCTTCTCCTACGGCCGGATCCACCTTCAGCAGGTTCTTCGGAGGCTCTTCTTCCATCTGGAACTTGTTGACGCCCACCACGGTGCGCCGGCCGCTCTCTACTTCTTTCTGGTACCGGTAGGCGCTGTCCTGGATTTCCCGCTGGATGTAGCCCTGTTCAATGGCTTTTACTGCCCCGCCCATAGCATCGATCTTGGCGATATAATCCTCCGCCTCTTTCTCCAGCCGGTTGGTAAGGGCTTCAATGTAGTAGGACCCTCCCAACGGGTCGATGGTATCCGCCACGCCGCTCTCATAGGCAATAATCTGCTGGGTGCGCAGGGCTATGCGAACGGCCTCTTCGCAAGGCAGAGCCAGGGCCTCGTCGTAGGAATTGGTGTGCAGGGACTGGGTACCTCCCAGCACTGCCGCCAGAGCCTGAATGGTCACTCTAACGATGTTGTTCATGGGCTGCTGGGCCGTCAAGGTACACCCCGCCGTCTGGGTGTGGAAGCGGAGCATCATGGACCGCGGGTCTTTGGCTCCAAACCGCTCCTTCATGATCTTGGCCCACAGGCGACGGGCCGCCCGGAACTTGGCTATCTCCTCGCAGAAGTCATTGTGGGCGTTAAAGAAGAAGGATAAACGAGGAGCAAATTCGTCTACGTTTAGGCCGGCCTTAAGGGCTGCCTCTACGTAGGCAATGCCATCGGCCAGGGTGAAGGCCACTTCCTGCGCTGCCGTGGCGCCTGCTTCCCGTATATGGTAGCCGCTAATGCTGATGGTGTTCCACTCGGGAAGTTCCTTAGAGCAGAAGGCAAAAATGTCTACAATCAGCCGCATGGAAGGCTCCGGAGGAAAGATATAGGTACCCCGCGCCGCATATTCCTTTAGGATGTCGTTCTGGATGGTGCCGCGCAGTTGATGGAAGGGTACCCCCTGTTTCTCCGCCACGGCCATATACATGCATAAGAGGACCGCTGCCGGAGCATTGATGGTCATGGAAGTGCTGACTTTGTCAAGGGGTATTTCGTTAAAAAGTACCTCCATATCGGCCAGCGAATCGATGGCTACTCCTACTTTCCCTACCTCGCCTTCGGCCATGGGATGATCAGAATCGTAGCCGATTTGGGTCGGAAGGTCAAAGGCTACGCTCAACCCCGTCTGCCCCTGAGAAAGCAGGTACTTGTACCGACGATTCGATTCTTCGGCCGTACCGAAGCCTGCATACTGCCGCATCGTCCACAGGCGACCCCGGTACATGGTGGGCTGCACGCCCCGGGTATAGGGATATTCACCTGGAAAACCCAGGTCCCTAAGGTAATCCAGTTCACTTACCTCCGCTGGAGTGTAAAGCCGCTCCACCGGATAGCCGGACCCAGTAATGAATTCTTCATGCCGTTCCGGACGTTTGGCCAGAACCTTCTGCACCCGTCCGGTGTCCCAGGCCTCCTTAGCCGTACGAATGGCTTGTAGGGCTTCTTCTTTTAACATGCCTATCTTCCCCCTTCCTCTTTAGACGGTGCCGCGCCTGCCCCGGAAGGCAGCGCCATGTCACCGGTTTCCTCAAAGCGAACATGCCAGGACAGGGCCTCCGCTAGGTTATGCGGAGTATGCCCGCCCTTCCGTATGGCCTTCTCCAAATACTCCTCCAGCCATGGACGGTACTTAGGGTGGGCGCACTTGTTAATAATCTCCCGCGCCCTCTCCACCGGGCACTTGTTGCGCAAATCGGCAACTCCCCATTCGGTTATGACGACGTGTACTTCATGTTCAGTGTGGTCTACATGGGATACCATGGGAACAATACAGGAAATAGCACCTTTCTTAGCGGTTGAAGGCGTTGAGAAAATGGAGAGATAAGCCGAGCGGGAGAAATCTCCCGAACCGCCTATACCGTTCATCATCCTAGTACCCATAATATGGGTAGAGTTAACATTGCCATATATGTCTACTTCTATAGCCGTGTTCATGGCAATAACCCCTAGGCGCCGCGCGATTTCCGGATTATTGCTGATCTCCTGGGGCCGCAGGATGATTTTCTGGCGGTAGGTCTTCAAATTATCGTAAAAGCGCTTCAAACCTTCTTCCGAAGGCGTAATGGAAGTGCCGGATACAAAACGCATTTTGCCTAAATCGATAAGGTCAAAAACGGAATCTTGTATAACCTCGGAATAAAATTCCAAATTGGTAAAGTCTGATTGGGCCAGTCCCGCCAGCACCGCGTTGGCTACACTCCCTACGCCCGACTGCAGCGGCAGGAGGTTGGCAGGCAAACGCCCTGCTTTGATTTCGTGCTTGAAAAAGTCGATTAGATTTTCGGCCATTTGTCTGCTGATGTCATCTACCGGTGCCAAGGGGCGCACGTTATCTTTAATATCGGTAAACACAATGGCTACAATTTTATCGGGGTCGCAAGGTATATAGGGGGTACCGATGCGGTCATCCACTCGGGTCAGCGGTATGGGCTGCCGTCCCGGCGGATCGGCGGGTACATAAATATCGTGCATACCTTCCAGCTCTAAAGGCTGGCTCGTGTTGATCTCCACAATGACCTTGTCCGCCAAGCTCACAAAGGTGGGAGTATTCCCTACCGAGGTACTGGGAATGAGATGACCTTCCGGGGTGATAGCTACTGCTTCCACAATGGCCATATCCAGGTGGCCCAAAAAACCATAGCGGGCTTGCTGGGCTACCTGACTTAAATGCATGTCTATATAAGAAACTTCCCTTTTGTTAATGGCGTCGCGCATGGAGTTATTGGTATGGTAGGGTAACCGTCTGGCCACCACTCCCGCCCGCGCCAAGGCGCCGTCCAGCTCATCCCCTACCGAAGCCCCCGTCCAGAGGCTGATCTTGATTTTCTCCTTGCTAGCCCTGTCGGCCAGGGCAAGGGGCACCGCCTTGGGATAACCCGACGGGGTAAATCCGCTGGTGGCGACGGTCATACCGTCTTTGATCAGCTCGGCCGCCTCCGCAGCCGACATAACTCTGTTGAGTAAATCCCGCCGTCGAATACGGCTTTCTTCCATGGCAGCCGTCCCTCCCTCCTCTAGCAAAAGGATAACCCATGGTCTTAGAGATAATACCTCCAGTTCTCACCTCCCAAGGGTCCAACTTCAGGTTTTCCCACCGATGAGGTGGCAACCTTCTACAAAAAGAAAGACCTGCCTTAGAGTAATAAGCTTTCACTCTAAGCCAGGTCTTGCCTGCGAACTAGCGAGCAAGGCCTTTGCCCACCTGCAGACAAAATGGCTTTCTCGCATCTTTAAGCCCGATCTTCTCTCTGTTCTAAGCACCTTCCCTGGCGGTAGGCGACCCACTTTTCGTATATGGACCGGAAGGCCGCTACTACCGCTTCACGTGCGCTCCCGCAATACCTCCGCTCGATCCTCTCCGTCAAAGGGTCAATCCCGTCACTTAGCTTGTAACCCACAACGGCCTTGCGGATAATTTTGCGCGTTATATCAGGTACTAGGCTACAATCAACGTCTACGATTTCGCCGTCCTTCGGCTTGACTTCTACTGCTACCCCCACAACCTCATAGAGCTTATATGCTGTAATGGTGGAAGGGAGCCGGGCATACCCCGTTATCAGGATGGTTTCCTCCTCCTGCGTCGTCATGCATCGCTCCCTTCGGCTTTGCTTACATCTCAAAAAGAAAGACCCGTCCGGGTAAGGACTCCTCTCTCTATCCCGGCCAGGTCCTGTTTGCGTTCATGGATAAGGAGTACTTATCCACTTGCAAGCAAGATGACCACTTGTTCCGTTCTTCACTTTTTCTGTTTACAGCATAGCACCGTTTGCTTGCCGTGTCAAGAGCTTTTTACATTTTGAGCCATCTGCGCTGAGGTGGAAATAAGGGGAGCGAAGGTTTGAAGGGATTGAGGGGAAATATTTTACCCCAGGAAAGGCATGAATTT
>LDZR01000831.1_pt1 | contig 17900 bp, 14 predicted proteins | sample 615371 | NCBI WGS metagenome assembly LDZR01 (sample SAMN03408294, study PRJNA278302) | terrestrial metagenome | isolation source: oil reservoir sample K2 | place: USA: Alaska, North Slope, Kuparuk formation | collected 2013
AGAAAAAACTTCAAAAACCATAGAAAACAAAAATGAAATCAATACATTAGAGCAAGCTCAAAAAATACTCTCATCTTTTAAAACAGAATTTACACCTGACGAATTAAATATAATTAAAAATGCAATGGATATAATTACCACCAATAATTCAAAGACGGGAACCTCTTTATCAAGTATAATTGAAGAAACAAATCTCATAACTAATTCCTTGATTAAGGGAAACACTAGTATTACAAAGAATAATAAAAATGAGAATAATAATTCTATAAAATCAATGCAATCTGATCCAAAAGAGAATATTTTAAATACAAAAACCAACTTTGGTAAAACTGTTTATTTTGATCCATATGAAACCAGAAAAAACAACATCAATAAAGATAAAAACTCTGAATTACAAAAGGATAATGCTGTTAAACCTACACCAACCAGTAATTTAGAAAACATCAGCAAGAATTTAAATATCGAACAACTAAAAACCAATCTAAGCACTAATGAAATAGATTTAAAATCTCTAAAAATCAACAAAAATAGTATACAAGATGGTATCCCTGCAACCAATCTAAAAGATTTAAATGCTCAAATAAAGGAAGTAATTATCTCTAAAAACACTCAAACTTTTCTAAACGAAAGTTTCTCAGTCAAAATTTCTCCTCCGGACTTAGGAAAAGTCGATATTCAAATCTTAAAAAACGGGCAAGCTGTAACTGTTAATATATCAACGGAAACAGAAAATGCAAAAAATATTATATCAAAAACGCTACAGTCTTTAGTTGGAAACTTAAGGGATGAAGGATACCAACCCATCAATATAAAAGTGAATGTCACACAAGAAGAACATTATTTAGCCGATCAAAATCAACAACATCAACAAGAGCAAGAGCAGAAAAAATACGATGAAGATAACCAGAATGCCGATCAGCCAGAAGAAGGAACTTACTACACCTTTGATGAATATTTAAGGAGTGATTTGAATGCTTAACTCAGTATCGATGGATTCTATATATCAAAGTACGTATGAAGCAAAAAAAGAAAGAGAAATAAAAAAAGAATTAGACAAAGAAGCTTTTTTGCAATTGTTGATTACAGAATTACAAAATCAAGATCCAACACAACCGATGGAAAACAAAGATCTGGTAGCTCAGCTTTCTCAACTATCTTCCACTGAACAAATAACCAATATGAGCCAAGCAATTCAAGAAATGGTTAACTCCCAAATGTCGCTCAATAAATTACAAGCTGCAAGCTTGATCGGAAAGACCGTTGTGGTGAATGACAACACGATTGATTTGCAAACTGGGGTAGCAGAAGGAATAAACTATGGAATAAATAATAGCTCACAAGTATATTTAGAGATTTACAATTCAAATGGACAATTAGTTTACGCAGAAGATTTGGGCATGCAAGAAGCAGGGTTACATTCATATGTTTGGAGCGGAAGAAACAACGATGGAACTATGATGCCTGATGGAGAATATCTTTATGGGATTTACACCGTAGAAAATGGCCAAATGGTAGCAAATACCGGTGTAAAAAGTGGGACTGTAGAAGCGGTGAAGTTCTTAGACAATGAACTTTACCTACTTATCAACGGAGAAATGTATCCTTATTCGTTAGTTAATGAGATTAGCGCCTAAATTCTTATTATCAATACGATCTAGATAGGAGGAGTATAACATGCTCAGATCAATGTACTCTGGGATCACAGGTTTAAGAAATTTTCAGGATCAACTCGACATAGTTGCAAACAATATCGCTAACGTTAATACCGTAGGTTACAAAGGTTCAAGGGCAACATTTCAAACGACTCTTTTTCAAACCTTAAATGCAGGGAACGCACCTCAAAACCAACTAGGTGGCACAAACCCTATGCAAATTGGGTTAGGCTCTCAATTAGCTTCTATAGACAAATTAATGACACAAGGTTCTCCTATGTCTACAGGTAAAGCTACCGACCTAATGATCCAAGGAGAAGGCTTTTTTATACTCTCAGACGGAACAGGTCAATACTATACACGGGCTGGCAACTTTACTAGAGATTACAACGGATTCTTTGTAGATCCTGCCTCTGGTATGAAATTACAAGGTTGGACAGCAAAAATCAATCAAGAAGGAAAAAGAATTATTGACACCAACGATCCTATAGGAGATATCCAAATATCAAGTGGACAAGTAATGGCTGCAAAACAAACATCTTTTGTCAGACTTGCACATAATTTAAATGCAGGTGCGGGTATTCAGGACACAACAATCGTGGTTAAGAGTACCACAGGTGAAAATATACCTGTAAAATTTTCTTTCAAAAGAGATATGAGCGAAGAAAACAAGGATAAAAATGTTTACAATTGGACGGCAAGTGTAGTTGGTTCTGATTACAAATTTGCAGTTGACAATGGTTCAGGCACTTTAACTTCAACTACCCAAATTAGTGGAAAAGTAGAGCTTGACGACACAGGAAATGTAATTAGTTGGGTTAATTACGATATCAACGGAGTTCTTCCTTTAGCAGAAAGTAAGATTTCTATATACGATAATGGTGTACCAAGAGAAGTAATCCAACCACCTTCAGGTGGAGCTATAAGATTCACCGATCTCAACAACCCAACCAATTTTTCAGAAGCCAACTATATCAGCCCAGCTGTAACAACATCAACAGTAGTATACGATTCTCTAGGTAACCCTTACAACGTTTATTTGAAATTCTCAAAAATAGATGCTAACACCTGGTATTGGAAGGCAGAATTAGAAGACGGAACTCCATTGTATAAAAGTACCGCTGATGGTCAATTAGTCGATGATTCCGCCGAAGGGGTAATAGCTTTTGACTCAAATGGTAACATAGCTGCAACTCAATGGAAAATTAACACTGACGGTACCATAGATCAAACTATCGGAGACGGTGACGATGGAGCAGCGGGTTTCTGGTTCGACCCAGCTGAGCTGGGAGCTGCTTTAGATCCAAGCGTGGACCCTCAATCAGCAGCTGGCGCAGGCCCTGTTAACGTTTCGATTAATTTTCAAGAACTTTCTCAGTTTTTTGCAGAAAATTCTATAGCGGTTACCGAACAAGATGGAAACGCTCAAGGCACCTTAGAGTCTTTTGCTATAAACACCAATGGACAGATTATAGGATCTTTCACAAACGGTTTAACTGCCCCATTAGGGCAAGTAGCTCTAGCTACTTTTAACAACCCAGAAGGATTATCAGCAATAGGTAACTCTATGTACGCTATGAGCTCAAACAGTGGACTTCCGCAAATAGGTGTCTCTGGTGTTGGAGGAAGAGGAAGTATTAACCCAGGGGCTTTAGAAATGTCGAATGTAGATCTGGCAGAAGAGTTTACAAATATGATCATAGCTCAAAGAGGATTTCAAGCAAATTCAAGAAGTATAACCACGGCAGATGCGATCCTTAACGAGCTTGTAAACATCAAGAGATAATTATTTCTTTGCCGTTTTATGCAAAAAGCCTTATTCATAATGCTTTTGAAATAATTTCCATATTCTCATTTGTGAAACAAATGATGTGTTGCTTCGTACAAAATGGTTTGTTTGCAATGCTTTAGAAATGTTTTCCACAATTTCGTTTGCTACGCAAATGATGTTTTTCGCAGATCTATGCAAAAAAACTTTGATTTTTAATTTTAGGATTTTAAGGGGTTTACCCCTTAACGCCCACGGAGGTTAAGATGATTAAACTCACAAAATTAAACAATGAAGAATTTTATATAAACCCTTATCAAATTGAAAAAATAGAATGTCATCCTGATACGACCATTACGATGATGAACGGACATGTTTATGTCGTTAAAGAAAGTATTGATGAAGTTAAGAAAAAAGTGGTAGAATTAAATAAAGAGATTTTCGGCAAATAAAGTAAGTATTTAAAATTTTGAGCAACCTTTTTAAATTGAAATAGTACAAAACAAGAGGTGGGGTAGTTGTGGATATATCAACAATAATAGGATTATCATTAGCAATAGTTGCACTAGTAGTGGGTGCAGGAAGTGAATTTACAACTTTAATAGATATCCCATCTTTTTTTATAACTGTTTTGGGATCTATTGGTGCAACTTTCATCGCTCATCCAAGTTCAAGGTCTTTTAAAATGTTTAATATTATCATTGAAGCTTTCAAAAATCCTAAGATAGACAACCTTGAAACATTGAGGACCTTATACTCGTTTTCTGAAAAAGCAAGACGGGATGGTATGATATCTTTGGAAGAAGATTTACCCAGTGTTCAAAGTGAATTTTTAAGAGACGGTTTGAGAGCTGCCGTTGATGGTACAGACCCTGAAGAGATAAAAAAGATATTAGAAGTGAAAATGGACATGTACCAAGAAACGGAAGAAGATAAGATCTCAGTTTTGGACACCTGGGGAGCTATGGCTCCAGCCTTTGGTATGATAGGAACTTTGATAGGATTGGTTTTGTTGTTAGATACTCTTAGCGATCCGACAACTATTGGACCAAGGATGTCTCTCGCTCTTATTACAACATTATACGGTGCTCTTATTGCAAACACCATCGCTCTCCCACCTGCTGAAAAACTAAAAAAAAGGGTGGATAAAAATATCAATCAAATGAGAATGATGTTGGAAGGTATACTATCGATAGTACAAGGAGAAAATCCACATTTGATGGAAGAAAAACTTAAGGCTTTTCTCAGTGAAGAAGAAAGACGTGCCTATGAGGCAGAAAAGGGTGAAGCTGTCTTGTAATTTAGAGGTGATATTTTATGCCTAGAAAGAAAAGAGAAAAAAAAGGTGAAGCCAAATGGATGACAACTTTCAGCGATATGACTACTTTGTTGTTAACAATGTTTATCGCGTTGTTTTCTATGGCTACTATATCACCAGGAAAATTTCAACAGGCGGTTGTTAGTTTACAAAGTGCATTTCAAGGTCAACCAGTTGGGATACTAGTAGGTGGAAGAAGCATTTCCGAAGAACCTTTAATTACTTCTAATCCTGGAATTAGGCAAGAATTATTAAAAATTATAGAAGATGAAAGGTATAAAGGGAAAATTACTATTGAGGAAACGGATAAAGGGACGATAATATCTATGAAAGACATTGCCTTTTTTAGAACAGGGAGTGCTGAATTAACAGCCGAAGCGAAAGAGCTGTTGTATAGAATAGGTACAATTATATTAGAACACACTTCTAACGCTATCGAAATTTATGGTTTTACAGATGATCGACCAGTTTTATCTTCAAGTTTATATCCTTCTAATTGGCATTTGAGTTCAGCCAGAGCAGCAAGTGTAGTTAGTTTTTTTACTGGAGAGTTGAAAAATAGAAGGTTAGTAGAAAAGATGGCTGAAATAAATTCTGGGCAATTTGATATAGATTATTTTTACAATTTAGATAGGTTCTTCCCAATTGGTTTGGGGGATCGTGAAATAATGAAAGAAATTAACCTTTTGAGGGCTGAAATTGACTCTCGAAAGTTCCTTTCTTTAGATCAATTCACAAAAGGAGAAATAAATTCTGCACAATTGCAGCAAATTGAAAAAGAATTAGAAAATGAATACAATACAAAGTTGGATGAATTAAGGCAAAGATACAGAAGAATAGATATTCTTATACTAAGACAAAGGGTAAGATAAATGCAACAAAGTGGAGGCGAAAGATTTTGGAAAATGAAAATATAAATTCAGATGAAGTTACAAGTAAAAAATCAAGGCCATCTTTTTTAACAACTTTAATAATAGTCATTGTTGTTGCCTTAATAATCTCAGGAATCACATCCTTTTTTATAGTGAGAATCCTGACGTCAAATGTTTCTTCAAGTTCTGATCAATCATCACAAGTATCTGCTACAACTCCTGCTAGAGTGGTATTAATTATGGAAGGCTCCAGATATACTATGATGTTAAAAGGTGGTTACGATATTGCTGTTATAGATTCATTACAGTTAGATGTAGGAAGTACTCAGGCTAGAGATTTAATAACTTCCAACCGTATAGAAGTATTAGAAGCGATACGAATGATATTTCTGAATAAAACACGAGGTGAACTTTCAACTCCACAAGGCATTGAGTTAACCAAAAAACAAATTAAAGATACGATAAATGAAATGCTGGGATTTACTGGCGAAAGGGAAAGGTTAGGAGTTGTAAAAGTGACTATGATTATAATGACTATAACAACCAATCAATAATGAAAAAGAGGTGCTCGTATGCCTGACGATGAAACCCTTACCCAGGAAGAAATAGATAGCATTTTAAAATCAATGAGTTCTGGTGAAACTGCCGAAGAAGTTCTTGAAGAATATCAAGAAGAAGAAAGAAGAATCAAAGATTACGATTTTAGAAGACCGATGAAATTTTCCAGAGAGCAACTAAGAACTCTTCAATTAATCCATGAAAGTTTTGCTAGAGAGCTATCTACTTATCTTTCAGGCAGGAGTAGAACGTTTGTTGACGTAAAATATGCTAGTATAGATCAAATTACTTTTTCAGAATTTCAAAAATCTTTGAACTCACCAACCTTTATAGTTATTTTTTCATCCGAAGCTTTTTCAGGAAGCGCTATTTTGCAAATGGGCTTAGACTTAGGATACGTCATAATAGACAGACTTTTAGGCGGATCGGGGAACACTCTTGAAGAGATTCGCCCCCCTACTGAAATAGAAATGAACATTTTAAGAAAAGAAGCTGCAGTTATGTTGAGAATGCTATCAAAATCTTGGTCAAACATAGAGGAGTTTGATGCCAATTTAGAAAATTTAGAGACAAATCCCCAATTTGTTCAAGTTGCCCCTTCAAATGAGATGACAATTCTTATAACGTTGTCCGTTACGATAAAAAATGTACAAGGATTTGTTAATCTTTGTTTCCCTTCATCTTCGTTGGAACCTTTGAACGATAAATTGACAACAAGAATGTGGACTACCTCGTACAGACATACCGAAGAATTTAAAGAAAATCTAAGGCAAACGTTATTACTTTCAAAGTTAAATTTATCAGCTATACTTGGTAAAGCAGAGATATATTTAAACGATTTTTTGAATCTTGAAGTTGGTGATGTAATCCGTTTAGATTCTTTTTACGACGAGCCAATTGATCTGGAAATTGAAGAAAGACCTATATTCAAAGTAAATGTAGGTAAGAGTAAAGGTTTTTACAGTGTAAAGATAGTTGACAAAAATAGAGAACTTCTAGAAAGACTGCTTATTGAAGAAAGCATTAAAAAAAAGGTAAAAAATCAAGATTCTTCTGAACAAAATGAAACTACAGAAAACAGGAGATGAATTAAATGCCTGAGAGTGAAGACAGATTTTTAAACCAAAATGAATTGGATTCATTATTAAATGGGATAAATAACTCCGATGATCCAGAACAAGAAGAAAGCCCAAAAGACTCAAACATAGATAATGAATTGGACACACTTTTGGATATGATAGGTGAAATTGCAAATATCGCAATGGGTTCTGGTGCAACAACCCTTTCAACTTTACTAAGAAGAAAGATAGAAATCCAATATCCCCAAACAGATATTATTAAATTTAAAAATATCGTAACTAATTTTGAAGGAGAAAATGTTGTTGTTACAGTAGAGTACAAAAGAGGTTTGTATGGTTTGAACACCTTAGTATTACCTTTGAATTTAACTAATATAATAGCTGATTTAATGCTAGGAAAAGAAGTACAAAATATCGAAGAAAGAGAATTAGATGATATTAGTTTAAGCGCCATTTCAGAAGCGATGAATCAAATGATGGGTACCGCTTCAACAGCTTTATCGGATTTTCTAAAAACAAATATTGATATTTCCCCACCCAATACTAAGGTAATGAACTTCTCCGATCCCAATGTTGAGTTTCCACCGATAGAAACAGACAAAGAAGCCTATGTTATCTCAATAAAGTTCACCATAAAGATCTCTGGAATAGCTGAAACGACTTTCTGGCAATTTATACCAATGAAATTTGCTAAAAAAATTAAAGAACTTATGGAAAAAACCTTTGGAAAGGTTAACAAAAATGAAGAAAGCCCCATAAACTCAAATAAGCAAGATAAAAGTAACTCCAACGTGATCAAAGAGAAAAAAGTAAAAGTTCAACCAGTAGAATTCGGAGAGTTTGAAAAAAAAGAAGAACCTATCTCCCCAAATATAGATCTATCAAGGCTGGAACTTTTGCTTGATGTTCCTTTAGAAATAAAAGTTGAGTTAGGATCTACTAAATTAAATCTTAGAGAGATCTTAGAGTTACACGAAGGTTCAATGATACAATTAAATAAATTGGCTGGTGAACCTTTAGACATTTTTGCTAACGGAAGATTAATAGCTAGAGGTGAAGTTGTAGTTATCGATGAAAATTTTGGAATTCGGATAACAGAAATTGTCTCGTTAAGAGAAAGGATGAAAACTCTGAAATGATAAATAAGAAATTTTTACTCTTTTATTTACTTGCTTTTTCCACCTTTATATTTGCTCAACCAAATATGGAAGGCCTTTTAGAGAGTTACTTGGGGTACAAAAAATTAAAATTTGATATTGATATTCAGTTTCAAATAACGGAGAGTAAAGAAATATCGACGAAATTAAGTTATATTGATAACAGATATATAATATTTACTTTTGAAAAACCATCTTTATTTAAAGATATTTATTATTGTTATGATCTGTTTGAAGCGGTTTTTTACACAAACGTTCGTGAGGAAATAGATGAATACGATCAAATATCTATACGTATGGCAACTATTCCTGATTTACTTTTATCATTTCTACCATTTTTTAATCCAGAAAATTTTGATGTAATGGTCATAGAAGAAGGGATATATGAAATTCAAAAATACCTCCCAAAAACCAGAAATTTCTTAAAATTGCTTAATATAGACTTTACCAAATTTAATATTTACTATTTTAAACCTTTTGAAGATATAAAAATTCTAGAAAAGCTAGAAATTTTGAATTCTCAAGAGAATAAAAAGATCATAATAGACATCAAAGAAATAAGACCTCTCTCTGATGAAGAAGCAGATGACGAACTAAATAAAATGCTAAAATCTTATTAGTTTCACTATAAATGAGCTAACTCTGGCAAGGAATAATCTGCGTACCTTTTTTCCACATCCTCCCTGTTTTTCTTTCTTTTCAAATAGGTTAGTTGTTCTCTTAAAACCTTTTTACTTTCTGGCTTCCCATGCCCTGGAAAAACCATTTTTATATTTAATAAAGATAAGCTATTTAATTTAGAGATCCACTCGTCAACATTAGAATTGAGTATTTCAGCATGCACCTTAGAAAATACGAGATCACCACTTATTAAATATCCTTGTGGTTTAAGGATATAAATTGTTGAATCTAAAGTATGTCCACCTATATTTTCTGCCGATAACATTTGGTCTTTTAAGAAAAGAAAAATAGAATTTTCGAAAATGACGATGTTTTTTTCTTTTAAAGCCTCATTGAAATTGTTGAAATTATACTCAGCTACCTTCGAACTTTCTTTTAAAAACGTAGTATCCAAGTTATTAAGAAAATCAAAGGTTTTTCTGTTCATATATAGATCAAATTTACGTTTGCTAAAAACAGCCCCAAAAGTATGGTCAGGATGAAAATGAGTGAAAAAAACCTTTTTTAATTTTTTTGAAGTCCGTTCTTCGACTATTTTAACCATATCTTCAAACTTTCTCGGATAAAGAGAACCGTCAAAGGCCATCAATCCGTCGTCGTATTCTAAAAATGTAACAGAACTTGCACCATTTTCAAACCAAAAATTATAAAGGCTATCATAACTTTCAAACATAAAAATCACCTCTAAAAATAAATAGTTAGCACCTCTTATTATTTTTTAAGTTCTATTATATTTTTTCTATAAAAATAATTGATATTCCTTGAATCAAGTGATATAATTTTGTTAGGAATACTAATCAATTCAGGAAGGTGAATCTTTTGATCAAAGAGTTCATTAAAAAATACTGGTGGAGATACCTCATCGGGATTCTCTTTCTTATTACCGTTGATGTCATTCAACTATTTATTCCAAGACAGATTGGAAGCATAGTAGATATGCTGAATACTCAATCCCCAGACCTTAATCAAGTTAAAACGTTAATCTTTGGGATAATCATGTTAGCTGTAGGTCTTGCTGTAGGTAGAGTTTTTTGGAGAATTTCAATTATTGGAGCCGCCCGGCTTTTTGAATATCAGACATGGAAAAAAATGTTCAATCATATCATAGGCTTGGACCAAGATTTTTTCGACAAGTGGAGAACTGGGGATTTGATGACTAGGTTCACTTCTGATGTTTTAGTGTTAATGCGTATGATGGGAATATTGGTTATAATGCTTGTTGATACAATAGTACTGACAACTTTGACCTTATTCGCAATGGGTAATTTTGTGAATTGGAGATTGACGTTTATATCAGTACTACCTCTTCCTTTAATAGCAATTATCTCACTTTTTTTCGGGAGATTTATCCATAGAAGGTTCAGAGAATTACAAGAAAAAACATCGGAACTATCCAATATAACCGAAGAAAATGTTTCTGGTGTGGATGTTGTAAAGTTGTATTCCAACTATGACACGATGCAAGGGATATTTGACAACAAATCTCAGGAGTTCTATAATTCTTACATCCGATTGGTAAAAGTTTGGGGATTGATGTTTCCTTTAGCCATGTTAGTAGGACAATTAGCAATTATTTTTGTTTTCAATTTTGGTGGACCCATGGTAATAAACAACCAGATAACTCTCGGAGACTTCATAATGACTAACCAATATATAGGAATGTTAATATGGCCAATGATGGCGGTTGGAAATTTAATCAACTTAATACAAAGAGGAAGAGCTTCTTTAAGAAGGGTTAATGAAGTTTTAGAGCAAAAAAATTCTGTCAAAGAACCTCCAAGAAAAGATTTTGAGTTTCAGGGCCACTATCAAATCAACCATTTAACGTTCAAATATCCAGGTTCACAAAGAGTAGTATTGAACGATATAAACATGAATATAAACCCGGGAGAAATGATAGCCTTTGTTGGAAGAATAGGTTCAGGAAAATCTACATTAGCGAAACTCCTTGTGAAACTATATCCTGTTGACAGAGAACAGATATTTTTGGATGGAAAAGATATAAACGATGTAAACGGTGAATTTATAAGAGACAATGTTTCTTATGTACCCCAAGATAGCTTTTTATTTTCAATGACGATAAGGGAAAATATAGCCTTTTCCGATGAAAAAATGGAAGATAAAGTGGAAGAATTTGCAAAACTTTCTCATGTCCATGACGACATAATGAGCTTCGAAAACAAATACGACACAATTGTTGGAGAAAGAGGAGCTACACTTTCTGGTGGTCAAAGGCAAAGGGTTACCATAGCAAGAGCTCTAGCTAAAAGATCAAAAATGATAATATTGGACGATTGCCTTTCCGCTGTAGATACCGAAACGGAAGAAGAAATAATCAAAACTCTTAGGCAACAAGCAGAAGATAAAACAATTCTAGTTATATCTCACAGGCTCAAAGCAGTTAAAAACGCCGACCAAATCTATGTATTTGACGATGGGCAAATCGCTGAACACGGTAATCATAATCAGTTAATTTCACGAGAAGGTATTTACTATTCTATGTACATGAAACAATTAATAGAAAAAAATTTGGAGGAGTAGAGTAATGGCTTCTGTTCATGAAGAAATATTTTTAGAAGAAAAAGAGAAAAGTGAAGGCGATCTCAAAACATTCATGAGATTGTGGGGATACATAAAAAAATACAAGTTACTACTATTTTTGACGTTTTTAACTTTGGCTATAGCAACCATAATAGAGCTAGCCCTACCAATTTTTATACGATATGGGATTGATGATGTAATAAATGTGAAGTATTCTTTTAATATGGTTCCCGGGAATGAAATGCAATTTGTTGAGCAAGAAAACGGAGCTTATAATTTAGAGAAAAGAGACAACAACTACTATATGGTTAACAGTCAAACAGGCGAAAGAATGCAAGTCTCAGGAGAACAATATTCTCAATACTTTGATACAGCTATTCGAAAAATACAAGTGTTTAGCCTTATCTTTATATCAATACTTATGGGACAATTTCTTTTAAATTACGGTCAAGTCTTCTTTGCTAACGTAGTCGGTCAAAAGGTTATTTTTCATCTAAGGAAAGATTTATTCAATCATATATTAAAACTCAACTATACATTTTTTGAAAAAAATCCCCCAGGCAAAGTTACAACACGTGTTGTCAATGATACACAAAATCTTTCAGATTTCTTCAGTGATGTTGTAACAAGTTTACTCAAAGATATAGCGATAATAACTGGTGTAATAATTTTAATGATGGTCTTAGACTTTCAACTAAGTTTATACACAATGTCTATGTTTCCCATTATTGTGGTGTCAATTGTTATATTCAGACATTTTGATAGAAAGGCCTATGACATGGTTAGAACAAGAATATCCGCTCTAAATTCTTACTTAGCTGAAAATCTATCTGGAAGTAATGTTACAAGATTATTCAATCAAGAAGAAAGAAAGAAAAATGAATTCGATTACATGGCTACCAAAGTATATCGTGCAAATATTCAACAAATGTACGTATTTGCTATCTTTAGACCCTTGATGAGTCTTTTGCAATATTTTACAATCAGTATTTTGCTTTGGTTTGGTTCTTTGTTATTCACAGATGGGCAAACAACCTTTGGAACTATCTATGCCTTTACTTCTTACATAGATATGTTCTTTAGACCTTTGTTTGACCTAGCAGAAAAGTATGACATAATGCAGAACGCATTCGCATCAGCCGGGAAAGTTTTTAAGATATTTGACCAAGAACAAGAAGATTTTGGGAAGAAAAAACACATTAGTATACAAGAAGGTAAAGTTGAATTTCAAAACGTTAAATTCTCGTACGACGGAAATACAGAAATCTTAAAAGGTGTAAATTTCAAGATAAATCCCAATGAAAGAGTAGCTATAGTTGGCGAAACTGGTTCAGGAAAAACTACAATAATTAAATTGATAAGTGGCCTTTACAAATATCAAAGTGGTAAAATACTGTTAGACGATAAAGAATTATATGAATACGATCTGAATGAATTACGCAAAAAAATTGCTGTTGTACCTCAGGACGTATTCTTGTTCTCTGGCACTATTTTAGACAATATGAGATTATTTAACCAAGACATTCCTGATGAAGAAGTAAAAAAGGTTGCAAAATCCGTATACGCGGATGAAATTATTTCACGTTTACCTCAAAATTACTATACCGTTATCACAGAAAGAGGTGGAACTTTATCATCTGGTGAAAGACAGTTAGTAGCCTTAACCAGGGCTGTACTTTTTAATTCAAAAGTCATAATTTTAGACGAAGCAACAGCTAACGTAGATGTCGAAACAGAATATTTAATACAACAAGCTCTAAATAAAATATCTGAACGTTCAACTATAATTTCCATTGCTCACAGACTTTCGACCGTAAAAAGCTCTAACAGGATAATAGTTGTACATAAAGGGTTAGTTGTTGAAGAAGGAAGTCATGAAGAACTTATCAACAACCAAGGAATTTACTATGACCTTTACAGGCTACAATTCGAGAGTAGCTGATAATTATAAAGCTTTGAAAGGAGACCTATATATTGAATTTCTTCGATAAAATACCGACGAACACATCCGTGTCACCAATATCAAAGGAACTCTATTTAAAAAATGATTCAAATATTGCCGTGTTAATTCTTCATGGCTACACAGGTTCTCCTCATGATATGTATTACATAGGAAGACAGATTCACAAATCTGGTTTTTCTATATACATACCTAGACTCCCGGGACACGGCACCAATTCCAACGATTTTTTAAACTCTAATTGGAGAGATTGGCTCAGAAAATCAGTAGATTCTTATATTAACTTAAAATCCTACCACGAAAAAGTCTATATTTTAGGCCTTTCTATGGGAGGTGTATTAGCAACTCTCTTAGCAAGTAAATTCCATCCAGAAAAAATTGTTTTAGCTGCTCCTGCACTAAAGGCAAAGGATTGGAGGATAAATTTAACTCCATTCTTTGGTTTGTTTATCAAAAAAATAAAAAGGAAAAATCCTCAAACATTCGATGACGAAAAGCTCGATTATCTTGCTAACCAATATTGGAATTATGACTGGCCTTCAAAGGCAGCAGACCTTTACAAGCTGCAAAATATGGCACTTAAAAACCTTTCAAAAATCACATCTAAAACTTATGTAATACTATCGAAAAAAGATGAAGCTGTTCCTTTTTCGGTAAAAGAAATTATAGAAAAAAATATTAAAGGAAAAACTGAATTTCTGATATTAGAAGAAAGCGGGCACGTAGTTGTAAACGATATCGAAAAAGAACACGTAGCAACAGAGACTATAAATTGGCTTAAGAAAGAATAACTATTGTTCAAAATAATATAATTATTTCTACTTTGAAATTCTTTCTTTTAATAAAACTTGTTGCAAATAGTAAGCGGTGTAAGTACCACTCTCAGCTATTTCTTCTGGGGTGCCTGAAGCTACAATATAGCCCCCATTTTCTCCCCCTTCTGGACCTAAGTCTATAATGTAATCAGCATTTTTAATAATGTCCATCTCATGTTCTATTACTATAACGGTATTACCTTTTTCAACGAGGATATTAAGAACTTTTATTAATTTCTTTATATCTTCGAAATGAAGACCCGTAGTAGGTTCATCAAGTATATAAACGGTATTTCCAGTGGATTTCTTTCTCAACTCGGAGGTTAATTTAATTCTTTGAGCTTCTCCACCAGAAAGGGTAGTTGCAGGTTGACCCAATCTTATGTATCCCAAACCCACATCTTGCAATAGTTTTAAAACATTTTTTATTAATGGTAAGTTTTTGAAAAAATCCAAAGCTTCATCTACTGCCATCTCTAAAATATCAGAAATATTTTTACCTCTGTAAGTAACCTTCAACGTCTCTTTGTTGTACCTCTTACCTTTACATACATCACAGGTTACATACACATCAGGTAGGAATTGCATCTCGATCTTCAAAACTCCGTGACCTTTACAGGCTTCACATCTTCCGCCCTTAACGTTGAAGGAAAACCTTCCCTTATCATATCCTCGAATTTTTGCCTCAGGTGTTGCTGCGAACAGTTCCCGAATATAATCGAATACTCCAGTATAAGTAGCTGGGTTACTTCTTGGAGTTCTACCAATAGGGCTTTGATCTATAGAGATCACACTATCTATATATTTTAAACCTTCGATCTTTTCATATTCTCCTGGTCTCACCCTCGAATTGTAGAGTTCTTTTTGTAAAGCAGGATACAACGTATCCATAATCAATGAAGATTTACCCGATCCAGAAACTCCGGTTATCACCACAAACTTCCCCAACGGAATCTCAACACTGATATTTTTCAAATTGTTGTGTTTTGCACCAATTATCTTTAAACTACCATCCTTTTCAACTCGTTTTTTATCTAATATTTCAATTCTCTTTTCTCCTCTTAAATACTTTCCAGTAAGGGACTTATTAGAGTTCTCCAACAATTTATTCGTAGGCCCTTGAAAGATCACTCTTCCCCCATTAACACCTGCACCAAGTCCAAGATCGATTATATAATCAGAGGACCTAATAACGTTCTCGTCATGCTCCACAACTATTACGGTATTATCAAGGTCTCTCAATTTTTTCAATGTATTTATCAACCTATCGTTGTCTCTTTGGTGAAGCCCTATAGTCGGCTCATCCAAAACATATGTTACGCCTGTCAATCCCGATCCTATCTGTGTGGCCAATCTAACTCTCTGAGACTCTCCACCAGAAAGCGTTGTCGCATTTCTTCCAAGTGTCAAATAGTCAAGTCCTACATCTATCAAAAAAGTTAACCTTCTATTTATTTCTCTAAGAAGTTCGTGAGAAATTTCCATTTCAAAATCACTCAGTTTTAAGGCATCAAAGAAAAGTTTTATTTCACTTATTGGCATTTCTGTCAAATCGAATATATTGTATCCATCAATCCTAACGCTTAATGCCTCTTCCCTCAATCTTTTGCCGTTACAAGCTTGACAGGTCTTTTGAATCATAAAATTCCTCTCGATCCATTCCCTTATATCCCGTGAATCTGTTTGCTTGTACCTTCTTTCGTACCAATTCACCATCCCCTCAAACTCTCTAGTAAAAGCATAACTATCCCCATTTCTTTTTGAAAAGGAAAAATCTATTTCTTTGTCAGTGCCATATAGTAAGGTATTTAAAACTTTCGAAGGCATGTTTTTTAAAGGTTTTGATGGATCCTCCCCCAAACTTCGAACAACATCTTTCATCATGCTCACCATGAAGGTGTCTTTCCCCATATTCAAAGCAGCCCCATCCTCTAATGACTTATTTATATCAAATATATATTCAGGCTCAATCTCCAATTTAAAACCTAATCCATGGCATTCTGAACACGCACCATAAGGACTATTGAATGAAAATAATTTGGGATTAATTTCCGGAAAACTGTAACCACATTTAGGGCAAGCTAGATTCTCAGAAAAAGTTTGAGAAGAAACAACGTTCTCCTCGCTATCCATTTCCCTAATTTCTACAAAGCCATCACTTTCTTTAAGCGACAATTCAACGGCTTCGAAGATTCTCTCAAAATTATCTTTTCTCAACTTAACTCTATCAACAAGGAGATTTATATTATGCCTATAGCTCTTTTCAAGTGAATCTATCTCATCTAAATCGTATATCACTCCATCAACTTCTACCCTTTTGAAGCCTGAGACCTTCATGCTATGGAGTTCTTTTTTAAACTCACCTTTCTTTTCCTTCGCAATTGGAGCAAAGATATACAATCTTGCATTCTCTTTAAAATTTTTATAAATATTATCGGCAATTTCATCTACTGTGGAACTTTGCAAAGGGATATTGCACTTTGGGCAGTAAGCTTTACCAACCCTTGCAAACAAAACCCGAATATAATCATAAATCTCTGTGATGGTACCAACCGTTGACCTTGGATTATGACTTACAGATTTTTGTTCAATAGCAATTGAAGGAGAAAGGCCCTCGATAAATTCAACATCGGGCTTTTTCAGATTACCTAAAAACTGCCTTGCATAGGAAGAAACAGACTCTAAATACCTTCTTTGACCTTCGGCATATATAGTATCAAGAGCTAAAGTTGATTTCCCTGAACCTGATAAGCCGGTAATGACTGAAAGGGTATTCTTAGGTATCTCAACATCTATATTTTTTAAATTATGCTCTCTAGCACCTTTTATTCTAATCCATTTGTTATCCATATACAGCCTCCTGGAAAAGCAAATATTTACCCTTTTTAAACATTTATATTATACAATCAAAAAATTAACGCTAAAAGAATTTTTTCTATCTTTTAACAATGAAGCTTTAAAGTATCTTCTCTTTTAGATTCACGCATAAAAAAAGATTAACCTAAAACATATATTATGATATAATTACATTATATGATTAACAACTAGGTGGGCAGCGGGGGAAGGGCGCTATATTTAAAGTTTCAGAGCTTTTAAAGACACTTCTTCTAAAAAGGAGCTCTCCAAATGAAAACAGCTATTATATTTGGAACGCGGCCAGAAGCAATAAAAATGGCACCATTATATGAAAAGATGAAAGAAGAAAATATGGAAGTTAAAGTAATAGCAACCGCTCAACACAGAGAAATGCTCGATCAAGTGTTGAATCTTTTCGAAATAAAACCAGACTACGATTTAAATATAATGACAAAAAACCAAACTCTACCCCAACTAACTTCAAAACTAGTTACAGAGATAGATAAAATACTAAAAATTGAACCATTCGATTACGTATTAGTACAAGGGGATACAACTTCCACTTTTGTAGGAGGTCTGGCTGCTTTTTACAACAAAATACCTGTTGGGCACGTGGAAGCAGGTTTAAGAACGAACGATATAT
>LDZR01000832.1_pt1 | contig 17888 bp, 13 predicted proteins | sample 615371 | NCBI WGS metagenome assembly LDZR01 (sample SAMN03408294, study PRJNA278302) | terrestrial metagenome | isolation source: oil reservoir sample K2 | place: USA: Alaska, North Slope, Kuparuk formation | collected 2013
ATAATTTTAAAATAAGATTTTGATTTTAAAAGGGTCACAGGGCGGAGCCCTCCCCATCCATCTGGGCGGGCTGCTGGGCAAAGGGGAGCTAAAAATGATGGAGGTATTTTAAAAATTCCTGAATTCTAGAAGTAAGTTTTAAAATAAATTTCAGAGTTTCTAAAGTCAGTATGTCAGAATAAAAAGGAGTGGTTATAATGTTTGATGATGAGAATATAAAGTTGCGAATAAGTGGTATTAAAACTGACAATTTAGATATTCCTGCAGAAAAGTACAATACTTTTGAAGAGATGGTGCAAGATTATATTACCAAAACACAAGGCGTTTTAACTAAAATAAAGATCAACGAAAAAGAGATCCCCCTAAGTTATTATGATGAAATAAAAGATTCTTTCTTTGAAGGCGGAGAAGAGGTAGAACTAGAATTTACTTCAAAAAAAGAAGTTTTGTTTGATCTTATCTCTCAATCACTTGAATATATTACTAAAGTTAGAGAAAATTTAGAAAGAGTTTCAAAAGAAGTTTTGTTGAACACAAATGAAGGCCATACCATGCTTAACAGTATTGCAGAAGGTTTGCAAGCACTATTAGACGTCATAGAACAGGCCCGAGCTTTCAGTGAAGAAGATTTTTACAACCCTGGAGATTTAGACGACGTACAAAATGTCGTCCAAGACATAATTAAATCCCAAGGTAATCAAGATTATTTAGAGCTCTCAGACATTATAGAATTCGATTTCAACGAAGTTTTGTCAACCTTTGAAACGATTTTGAAGAATGCTCAAAAAACTCTTGAAAAAAAAGGGGTGTAATTTGAATGTACAATAATAATCAAAACGCTAACTACTATTTTGAAAACAGTATAAAAACAGCTAGTCCAGCTAAATTAGTCGAACTTTTGTATCAAAATTCAATCGAAAGGATAAATAAAGCAATAAAGTCTATTGAGAATAAAAATCTTTCCGAGGCTAACAAACAGATTATAAGAGTAGAAGACATAGTCACAGAACTTAACGTTTCGTTGAATCTTGAAAAAGGTGGAGAGGTAGCTAAAAACCTCAGAGCACTTTATAATTACATGTATCAAAGATTGATAGAATCAAATACTAAAAAAGATATTGAAATCTTAAAAGAAGTAAGATCTTTACTACAAGAGCTTTTAGATACCTGGAAAGAGTTGTTGAAAAAAGAAGTTAATACTTCCCGCGAGTTAAACGCCAAATCCGTCGATCCTAAATTTGATCTTCAATATTAATTTAATAAATTCAAAAACCCTCCAAAACCACATCTCTCTTTTTGGAGGGTTTTTGTTTAATCGATTTTGAAATCTATGCCATCGTAGATCTTCAACATCTTTAATTCTCGAAGTGAAGGCTCCAAAAGCCTTTCTTTAAGTATTTTTTCGGTATCTATACTTACATTTGCAATTACGTCTTCTTCATCCTCCAATTTAATGAGGATATCTCCATGTGGATCTACAGCTATGGAATTTCCACAAAAAGGAATCGAATCATCAGAGGGTTTACCAACGGCGTTTACACCGATTGCAAAAAGTTGATTATCTTGTGCCCTGGCGGATGTTCTTACCTCTACTAATTTTTCAAAACCTTTTGGAACGGCAGATGTAATTATTAGTATTTGTGCCCCTCTAAGGGCCATTATTCTATACAATTCAGGAAAAGCATGATCATAACAAATTGACAAGCCTATTTTTATACCTTTCCAATCTATTATCTCTATAGACGTTCCTTCGGAAAGTCTAAACTTTTCTTTTGGAAAAACAAATATTTTTCTATACTTACCAAGCAATTTACCGGAATCATCTATTAAAATCGAGGTATCGTAATATTTACCAATTATTAAGGGGTCTTTTTCTAAAATGTTTGCAACAATAGAGACGTTGTATTTCTTTGCAATCCTTATAACTTCTTGAGTGGATTCTCCATCGGGTATAATTTCCGAGAGATTTTCAGCGTAATTGTTAATACTTTCAAGATCGTATCCTATGTTAAAAAACTCTGGTAGGATGTATAAATCCGCTTTTTTTACTTCTTTTGAAATCAATGAATCTAGCTTTTTAAGGTTTGTTTCTTTATCGTTCAATTTTGAGCTTAATTGCACTAAACCAAATATTTTTTTCATAATGATGTCCCCCACTGTATAATGTGTATGGATGTGAAACTACTTGAGAGTAGCCAGTAAAAACTCTATGCCCCTTCTTTTTATTCTTACATCGTTCAGCTCTACAATTATATGTTCTATTTTTGAAGGATCCACACGTTCAATCTTAGATCTGTTATATAACGAGGATAACTCTAATTCTAAAGCCTTTCTCATTAATTTATACGTTTCAAAAAGCAATTCGTATCTGTTAATACCTTGAGTTTCTTTTATTTTCTTTTCTAAATCTTTTATATGTTCTTTAAGATCTTTGGCTTCTCTTTCCATATTATTTATTATATCTATATCCGGTTTTGAAAGATCTTCAGAGATATCCCACGTAAATTTAGGATATACGATGTTAACTTTTGAGCCTTGATCATCAGAAAAAGTATTAAAAGATAGCTTAGGTATTTTTAATGTTAATATCTCTTTTGGCTTGATTGTTCCATCGAATTCTTCTAATTCGTTCTCTAACAAATCGGTTTTTATAGCTTTTTGAGGCAATTTTATCTCTTTTTTCTCGTGAGTAGGATTAAAAAATCGTAAAGTTATCCCTTCCTTGTCTATTGAAGGTTTCATATTCACAAATTCTATGTTTTCGTCCACTGAAGAATAGAATTTATGTACCACGGCAGGCTGGTTTTCTGAGTCTGAATTATTACGGTCCTTATAAAACAATAAAGGAGGATTGATAAAGGAATTTTTGTATTTAAAAAAATTATCTTTTTCCGAAAGGCAAAAGGCTGCTTCAATTTTCATTCTTCTTTTTACTTCAGCTCCGGGAGTGTACATTACGGGTCCGGCGTCTCCAATTCTTCCTTTTACATTTTCGCGAGAAAGCCAGCTTACAGATCTTAATAAAATTAAAGAAACAGCTTTTTCTAAGGAGTTAGTAGAATGTGTGGTATAACTATAAATTCCTTTGACCATAAAGGCTGCAAAATAGTCATCCTTTTCTAACCCAACGTAATCCTTCATAGGAAACACATTATTAAAAGTGATTTCTCTTGCAGCGACTAAAAACTTTTTCATTTCTTCTTTTGGTTCCTCATATTTTATTTCGTATGGTCTTTTTACAGAATCAAAAGGAGCACCGCTGGTTATATCTCCACCTCCGATTAAGGATAAAAGTAATCCATAATCTGATCCTTTTCCCATAGTTTCAATTTCCATGTTGATATAGGGCAATTCTGAAAATGTCAAATAAAGGGTGAAGTCGACTTCATCGCTGGTAAAATCAAGAACTATTTTAGAATAATTATCTGACTGTGCTTTCAATCTCATTCCTGAGAAAGTTAAGTTCAACTCTTTATCAAATGCAGAAGAATATTCATCACCCTTGTCTTCTACCAAAACAGGTCTGATTAAATAATCATTATTTTCCTTTTTAATTCTAAGTTTCCCATTTTCAAAGATGGCTTTGAAATGTTCGTTCTCCCAATGAAAACTATTTATAGGTTTTTCTAAAGAATTCACTTTATACTTTATTAAATTTACTTTTGATATACTTCCTGCAGGTGCTGAAAATCTATAAAGGTTTTCTTTATTTTCGAATAATACGGGCAATTCCTGAGGGTTCAAGTTTAGGCATGCATAACCTAAAGGTAAAACCTGGCCTACCTTATCCAAAACGTTATTTAAAGTTGATTCAAAAATGTCTTTAACTTTATTATATCTTTCTTCCATGTCTTCATGAATCTGATCTACTCCTACTCCACCTATGCTGTCGTGGACTAAGTTCATTACTAAATATTCCCAAGCCTTTTGTATCTCTTTATCGCATTCAGAATTATCTACGATAGTAATTAACGGCTCTAATACTTTAGAGAGCATATATTCAGAATGCCAATTCATAATTTTTAAATACTGCCTTGTTGATAAACTACCTGGAAATACTGAAACAATGCTTCCATCCATGAGTTCGCCAGCGTATTCTCCCATTAAAGATGGGTCTTCTTGGTTAAAATACTCTTTTATAAACTCATCTGGAAAAACTGTTTTTAATTCACCATTACTGGGGTCTTCTGGCACAGGGTCCAGGTCGTATCCGTTTAGTAAAGGAAGGTAATTAGTTTTTGAATATTTTTTTAGCTTGTTAATTTCTAACTCCAATCTTTTTTCCATAACTTCTGGATAATCTTTTAACCTCATGATATTTCTATAACTATCAAGTAAAAATATACCCTGGATTTCACTACCATCGGGACTGCTCCAAGTAAACCCGATTTTCGGTAATTTCATTTTTAAACCTCTCCAGAGGAAACAACCTTTTATTTCACATTTAGAATTAATTTGTGCAACCTGAGACAAAAAGCCAAAATTATCCAATAACCAACCTATCTTCATAATATTTCCAAACTTTTTAGCCTCCTGATTACCCAATATAATATTTCTAATTGAGCTTTCTTCAGAGATTCTCCAATCAATTTGTCCGTAGTATGGCCCAAAAGCTATGTTTTTAGAGTATTTTTTCAATTCGTCTTCTGCTTTTTTTCTTTCTTCTCCTTGAAAATTGTTTAGATAATCTTTCACTAGCAACATTTGCCCATCTAAAACAAATTTGTATTCTGGATTGTTATCAATTAACTCGAAGAGTTTTTGAAATAAACTTGGTAACATTTTTTTTGTTACGTCAGTGGGAGCGAACCATTCTCTATCCCAATGAGTGTGTGAAATGATGTAGTACATCTCTTCGCCTCCAATTATCCTTTAATTGAACCAGCCTGTATTCCTTGTAAGAGTTGTCTCTGAAAGAATATTATTATGATCAAAATTGGGATCATACCAATTACTATAGAGGCACTAAGTAAACCCCAATCTATACTATAAAGTCCCAAGAATCTGTACATTGCAACTTGAAAAACAGTCTTACTGGGAGAACTTATCAAAATCATAGGTAAAACGAATTCATTCCATGCAAATCTGAAGGTGAATATGAAAGATATACTTAAACCAGGCCAAGATAACGGCATTATTACTTTAGTAAATCTTTGCATGGTTGAGGCACCGTCAAGCGCTGCCGCCTCTTCTAAAGAAATAGGGATGGTATCAAAATGATTTTTGAGAATAAAAATATTCAATGGTATTATTAAAACCTGATAAGCAAGGATTACTCCAGCATATGTGTCTAATAAACCCATCCTCTGAAATATCAAATAGAGCGGGATTGTGTTCATCGTAATAGGAATCATAAAAACTCCCATCACGGCAACTAAAAGCTGCTTTTTGCCTCTGAAGTGGTACCTTGAAAAGGAAAACGCTGCTAACGCAGAAATTATAACACATAGTAAGGTCGCTGGAACAGCTACTATAATACTATTCAGAAAACTTCTCATCATTTGTTCATCTTGAAAAAGAATTTGATAATTTTGAAAGGTCACTTCTTTAGGAATTAAACTAGGAGGAAATGCTCTTGCCTCCTCTGGTGTTTTCAGCGAAGTAACAAAAACCCAAAATATAGGCATTATTGTATAAATAGCGAAAATAACAAGAATGATAAATAGTATAGCTCTAATGGTTTTATTCTTTTTGGTCATGCCTCCTCACCCCTCAATGCTCCTAGATAAAGGAAAGAAACTATCAAATTTATAATAAGTAGAACTAATCCAATTGTTGCACCAATTGATAGTTTACCTTGATCAAAACCTTGTTTATACATATACAAGGATGCCGTTGTAGTGGACATTAAAGGACCTCCTCCCGTCAATACCAACTGAAGATCGAAAAGGTTTATACTCCACATAGAAGTGAGGATTAAATTTATCCCCAAAAAAGGCGCCAACAAAGGCAACGTTATATTGAAAAAACTTTGAAGTGGGTTAGCACCATCAATTTTAGCAGCCTCATACAAACTTCTATCGATTGTCAACAACGAGGATTCTTGAAAAAGTATAGAAAACGGTGTGCCAAACCATATATTAGCTATCAATAAGGATATCAAGGCCATATTTGGATCTGATATCCAATTTACAGGCTGCATTCCTAATCTTATAAGCAAACCATTTATCAATCCAAAATAGTCGTTGTACATCCACTGCCAGGAAAATCCAACAATAGTAGCGGATAAAAGCCATGGAAGTATAAAAAGAACTCTAAAAAATTTAGTCCCCCAAACTCTTTCAATTAAAATCCTGGCTATTAAAAAGCCTATAAAAATTTGAAAAAATACTGATCCTAATACAAAAAAGAGTGTAACTTTCAAAGATTGTAGGAAATATTCATCTTGAAAAATTTTTACCCAATTTTGGAAACCAACAAAAGGCCACACATTATTTATATTAGTAGTTTTGACATCATGCAATGAAATGCTGAAATTCCAAAATACAGGAAAAATCATTAAAAAGAACATTATGGACAAAGCAGGGAGTAACAATAAAAAAGGTATCCACTTTTTCCTTTGCATCGGTTCACCACCTCCATATATTCTTTACTAAAAGCAGCCTCCTTTAAACAAGGAGGACTGCTGTGTTAAAATTTTTACTTTTTAGAAATTCCTTAGAAGATCAAAATTTCTTCAACATTCTTTGAAGCATTTTTCAGGGCATCCTCTGGAGTTTTTACGCCATAATAGACCTCTTCTATTGCTATTCGCAGTGACTCAGCTATTTGAGGATATTCAGGAATATTTGGCCTTCCTTTCCCAATCGCCACTGCTTTCATAAGATCCTCGAAGAAAGGTATCTCATTTTCAAGAGTCGATTTGTAGGGATCTTGTTCGGCTATGGTTTTTTGAGTAGGCAAGTAAACATATTTAGCCAAGACAGGGGTTAAAACTTCTGGATCAAGCATTATAGTCATCAACTCCCATGCTAACTCGGGATGTGGAGATGTTGAAGGGATAGCTAACAGCCAACCACCCATCATCGTCGAACTTTTCATACCGTCTTCTGGAACTGGAAATCCTGGTATCATACCGATTTGATTGAAATCAAAACCTTCAGGAAACTTCCCTAACAACCAACTTCCTTCGATCATTACGGCAAATCTCTTATCAGCAAATTCTTGGCCCCATTGATGCTGAACTTGTGGCCTTATACCCGCCTTTACCTGATCCCTCAGGAAAGTTAGTGCTTTTACCCCTGTCTCGCTATAAAAAGCTGGATAATACTCTCCATCTTTCTGTTCGAGAATTTCTCCACCATTCATCCATAGATATGGGAACCACATATCAGGTGAATGACTAGCAGCAACCAAATGCATCGGTAATATGCCCTTTTTCATAGTAACAGGAGCTAATTTCTTATAAGCCTCAATGTATCCATCCCAAGTTTTCAGCATTTCGGGATCTACGCCTGCTTCTTCTAACAAATCTTTCCAATACCAAGTTACTCGTGCGTCTGTCCAGGTCCAGATACTGTAAAACTTGTCATCAAACTTTGAACCGTCTACATTTGCAGGATAAAATTCATCAATCCTTCCCCAAGAGTTAACTTCCTTTGTAATATCTTTTAGAAAACCCGATTGTGCAAACTCTCCCAACCATATTTGATCGACTGAAACTAAATCTCTCGGAGTTTTTCCAGCAGTTAAAGTGATAAGCTTAGACCTTGTATCATCGTATGGAAGAACTTCGTACTCCATGGTGATCTCCATATCCGGATGTCTTTTGTTCAACTCTTCTAAAGCTACTGAAATCAACTCATGCCACCTATCCGCAGGAGCAGCAAATGTTCCAGTTAAAACGACTTTTTCCACTGCTAAAGCCATACTTGAAAAAATAATAACAAATAACACAAAACTTACTAAAATCTTCCTACTCATCTTGATTCCTCCTCACTTGATTTTTTGCCCTGTTGAATCACGCCATACAACTTCAACGGGCAAAGTAATTTTGAAATCCTCGCTATTATTTTCACCCTGAATAATTGAAACTAAATATTTTGCTGCTACCTCACCGATATTTCGTAAAGGTTGCCTTACTGTTGTGAGATTTGGAAAGATACTTTGGGCTATTGGTCTATCATCAAATCCGTATAATTTCATTTTTTCTGGTACTGAAAGACCTCTTACTTGCAACGCCGTCAAAGTACTTACGGCTACGATATCGTTACAACAAAATATAGTATCCACATGGTACTTCAAACATTTGTCTATAGCTCTGTCCATCTCATTTTTTCCAACTATCTCGCTATAAACAGGAATATTATGCTCTTTACAAGCGTCAAACATCCCGTTATATCTTTCTTTCACGGAACTAATAGAAAAATCTTCTTCAGTGAAAAACATTATAGATTTAACTGTTGAATTTTGAATAAGCTCTTTGGTCAATTTATATGCACCAAAGTAATTATCAGACTGAACGAGTGGTTTTCTAATATCGTTAACCGTTTTATCGACAAAAACCATAGGAACCTCTTTCTTTAATAATCTTTTGAAAATTTCATCTTCTACTAATTCTTTTGTGGGAAGGATTATATATCCTTTTGGATTAGAAGAGAGAATATATTTCATTTTTAATTTCGTTATAGCGGAATTAGAGTCTATGAACTGAACGAAAGGTTCGTATCCTGTGTTGTGATAAGCTTTCTCTATCCCAGCCAATATCTCAAAAGACAAATATTCATGTGAAATAGGAAGAACAACACCTATATTGTTTCTTTCCTGCATAGAACTTGAAGATGACTCTTTTATAGGGGAGACAAACGTTCCCAAGCCTTGAATTCGATAAAGGTAACCTTCAAAAACCAATTTATCGAGTGCTTTTCTAACGGTTTCTCTACTTACTTTAAATTCCTTGGCCATAGCCTTTTCTGACGGTATCTGTTCATCAGGTTGATACGTTCCATTTTCTATATTTGCTATCAAAAACTCCTTAATTTTTTCGTATTTTGGTTTGTTATTCATATTTCTTCACTCCTTATGTACGTACATGTCTAGACATATTATAACAATACAATTAAAATAAACAAAATCCGTTTAGAGGCAACTACATCCATTTAGAGGTAATTATTTGTGATTAAATGGATTTATCTCCATTTTTTAAAGAATTTGAAAAAATTATTAAAACAATAGTATAATTAAAAAACCCGATAACCTTCAGGACGGTTTGCGAGGTAAAGTCCATCGCTGCTTCTCTAGGTGGATACAAGGAGAGGCTCAACTTTCTCCTTCCTTATGGGTAAGTTGCTTGATGAGGTGGTAAAGCTCCCTTTTCCTTATGGACTGGAAGCGGGGGCTAAGGGCTGTTAAACAGTTTTTATAAATAAGATTTTGATTTTAGAGGGGTCATAGGGCGGAGCCCTTTTGCTGATTTGTGCAAAAAAGTTTTTTAAAATAAACATTGATTTTGAACTTGGGGATCTTAAGGGGTTTACCCCTTAACGTTTGGGCGAATGGGAGCTAAAGCAGATTGTATGTAAGTTATATAAAAATTTTTGAATTCTAAAAGTATGGTTTAAAGAAGGTTTATAGTTTCCAAAGAAAGTAAAATAAAAAAATTGAGGAGGAAATACTTTGACTAATTTCAAAGAACAAGCTTATAAAATCCTAGAAGAAAGCTTTGTAATCGATGCACACTTCGATTTACTTATGGATGTATCAAATCAAAGGAAGTTTGGATTCCATAAAGTGATAGAAAACGATCATCTTGACAATTTTCGCAAAGGAGGACTAAATGCGGTAGTTTCCTCTTTATTCATCGAAAGTTTTTTAACTCCTGAAATCTCATTAAGAGAGGCTTTAGACCAAATCAGCTCACTTTACCAGGAATTAGAAGAATCAAGCGATTATTTAATGTTATGTAAATCATACGAAGATATAATCAAAGCAAAGGAAAATGATAAAATCGGAATATTTTTATCTTTTGAAGGTGTTGAGCCCTTATACAACGATTTAGACTTACTCGATATCTTTTACCGTTTAGGTGTGAGATTTGTAGGACTAACCTGGAGTCGAAGAAACTATGCAGGTGATGGAAGTAAGTTTTTACCGCCGGACCCTAAGAAAAATTCGAATGGTTTATCTGATTTTGGAATAGATCTAGTTAAAAGGGCTCAAAGCTTAGGAATGATAATAGATGTTAGCCATTTAAACGACAAAGGATTTTGGCAAGTTATTGAGATTACTAAGGGACCTATAATAGCTTCCCATTCTAATTGTAGAAAGATAGTAAACTTAGAAAGAAATCTCTCTGATCCACAAATAAAGGAGATAGCAGATACCGACGGGGTAATAGGAATAAATGCCTTTAACAAAATCGTTGCCAAGAATCCAGAAAAAGCCAACGTTGACGATTTAGTTAAACATATAGATCACATTGTAAATTTAGTGGGTATTGAGTATGTAGGTTTGGGATTTGATTTCTGTGAGCACCTAAAAAAATTCAATCCCCAGTTTGTTAACGAACTAAATCCATCTCCATCTTTTCAAGTTTTAAATAACCATTCAAACATAGTATTACTTGTTGAGAAATTACTGCAAAGGGGATATAGCGAAGAAGATATAAAGAAGATATTGGGAGAAAACTTTTCTAGGGTGTATAAAAAAGTACTAATTGATTAGAAATTTTAACTTAGTGAATTCGAAAAAATCTGGTAAAATAGCAAAGGGAGAACGCCTTCAAAATCCAGCGATACTGATGTAAACTTTGCTGTGACTCAGGTACAACCCTAGCAGTTGCTGAAAAACTTGATTGAAAGATTTATCAGAGATAAAAGAGGTTTTGGAATATGCCAGATAGAGATGTAAAAACAATACAAGATCTCATATATTACCAATATGCCAAAATTATAGCAAGAAGCGCTTTTTCCATTCCTAATGGAAATAGTGCAAAGAAACAGCATTATGGATTTATAAAAAAGACTTTTTTAGAATTAAAAAACGGTGTTAAATCTTGGTCGGAAATCACCCGTGAAGATTGGCAATTTGTGGAAACTCAAAAGGAATGTATATATTGTGGAGCGAAGAGCGATATTCAAAAAGAACATATTGTTCCAAAGTCTTTACAAATTACCTCCAATTGTAAGACCTGTGACAAAATTCAGGGCATTCATAACCAAGTATGGGCGTGTAAACACTGTAATTATTCAAAAGGCACGAAAGGTCTTTATGAATTTTACAGGGTAAAATTTCCAAATGAAAAGAAATTTTATGACTTCCTTCCACCGTTATTAGAGAAGAAATACTTAAAGACAATTTATTATTGTCATAAATGTGCTGGAACTCTAAATTTGAGTGATCTAGATGGGGACGGAAAACTATCTGTACTGGATATTGATTTCATACTTCATTGAGCTTCTCTAAACAAAGTTTTTGCGGTTTGTTACGCTGATTCCAATGGTACCTTTGACACAACTTCGAACACTTCAAAACGTTCTACGCACTCGAGGGCGTAGGGCTGAAGGAAAAGGGAAAAATATGGAAACTACTTTAATAATGCCATAAATAGAATAAACATAAACAGTAACGACAAAGTGTATTATAGAGGTGAAAAACGTGGCTGAAAACAAAAAATATGTAGAACTTTTATGGGCAGGAAAATATAACAAAATTGACCTGGGAGAGAAGATGCCCATTGAAAAACCAAATCTTCCATTTCAGACTATTGAGACGGTGAATAAACCAAGAGCCAAAGGAGGAGATTCGCTTTCCCTTTTTCCAGAAGATAAATATCCTGAAAACTATCCAAAGGATTGGAAGAATTTACTCATTTGGGGAGATAACAAACTGGTGATGTCTTCAATGATAAAGCAGGGCTGGGCTGGAAAGATTAATTTAATTTACATAGATCCGCCATTTTTCACAGGTGCGGATTTTTCTGTGAAAACAAAAGTTGGGGAGGAGAAAATAGAAAAAGAGCCTTCCATTATAGAAGAACGTGCCTATAAGGATACTTGGAGCGGTGGAATTGCATCTTATTTGAAATATATGTATGAGCGGCTAGTTTTGATGAGGGAGTTACTGGCTGAGAATGGCTCTATTTATGTTCATTTAGACTGGCATGTGGGGCATTATGTAAAGGTGATGATGGATGAGATTTTTGGATACGAGAATTTTAGGAATGAAATCACTTGGCGTAAACTAACTGCGGCCAAAGCTCAGAGCAAATTCTTTAGTAATGTCAAGGACATGCTCTTGGTATACTCAAAATCTAACAATGTGACTTTTAACCCTCAATTCATCAAAGGATCAAAAGATGAAGAGATTTATCCTTACATAGAGGAGGAGACTGGGCGGAGATACGGCTCATTTGATTTTACACAGAAAGGAAACGGGACTCCACGTCTTTTTGGCGATAAGTTATTAAATCCACCACCTGGGAAGCATTGGATTTGGGGCCAGGAAAAAATTGATAAAGCAATGGATGAGGGACGAATCATTTTTACTTCGTCTGGACTTCCTAGGATAAAGAGATACCTAGACGAAAAAGCAGGAAATTACTTGGGTGACCTTTGGAGCGACGACGAAGTTGCTCCAATTTCAGCTAATAGTACTGAACGTCTTGACTTTGACACCCAAAAACCTGAGGCCCTTTTAAAACGCATTATCCTTGCCTCCTCCAACCCAGGTGATATCATTGCTGACTTCTTCTGTGGCTCAGGTACAACCTTAGCAGTTGCTGAAAAACTTGGCAGGCGGTGGATAGGCTCAGATTTATCCAAGTTTGCAATCCAAGTTACAAGAAAAAGATTGTTGGATATTCACAATTCAAAGGATCTGATAGAAGAAAAGAAAAATAAATATGGTCAGCCCGCAAGACCTTTTGAACTCTGGAACATTGGAAATTATGAAACTGTTTATTGGCAGGAGAGAGAAGATGAGTACCTTGCTTTTATGCTCAAACTTTATCAAGCGCAACCTTTAAATGGTTTTAAATATTTACATGGAAGAAAAGGAGACAGAGCGGTTCATATCGGACCTTTGAATGTTCCTGTTACGCTGGAAGAAGTTGAAAAGGTGGTTATTGAGTGTAGAGCCAATGATTTTAACAAAGCAGATGTTCTTGGTTGGGAGTGGAGTTATGAAGTTAACGAACTCGCCAAAGCACGAGCAAAGGAAAATGGAGTTGAATTACGGCTGGTTCAACTACCTTCTGTGAACGAGATAAAATCCTCGCTTGTTGGTTTTGATTTGCAGTTATTGAAGGTTCCAAATCAGGTGGTAGAGAAGGAATTAGCTAAATATATTAAATTCCCAGAGGTTGCATATCTCGAAATTGACACTAAAACGAATGGAAATGAAGTCGTACTCAAAATCACTGATTTCCAAATCCCACCCACAGGAGAACTCGCAGAGATTGCCAGTAAAGTAAAAGACTCAAGGGAACTCATAGATTACTGGGCAATTGATTGGGATTACAAAGGTGATACCTTTCACAATCAATGGCAAAGTTTCAGGGTAAAAAAGAATCCCCGAGTCGATTATGATGCAACACATAAATATGATGAAGCAGGTGAATACCAGATAATGGTTAAGGTGGTGGATGTTTTCGGGAATGACACGAATAAGGTTTTGAAGGTGAGGATAAAATGAGACCTACTGATCTTTTACACCCCGAACAGAGACGCCCAAGTAAGGCATATTTAGTCAATGAACTCCGAAAAGCAGTATACACATGGCGAGAAGAAGGCTATCCTAAAGTTACGCCGACAACAAAAAGACTTCTGCAGTTTTGGTTTGAAGAAGACCATTTAGTAGAAAAAGAGCTCTTTCAATTCTGGTTTTGTCAGAGGGAAGCTATTGAAACGCTGATTTACGTTTATGAAGTAATGAAAAAACGAAATTTCATTGATATGGCAAGGGATTTCGGTGCTGGACCTATACAAGGGTATGACCCCTCCTTTGATCAATATCCACTTTATGCTTTCAAAATGGCTACTGGCTCTGGTAAGACCTATGTAATGGCATTGAGCATCATTTGGCAATATTTCAATTATAAGAAAGAGAGCAAAGATGATTATACCTCAAAGTATCTGCTCATAGCAGGAGAAAAAAATGTAATTTATGATAGGCTGACAAGAGATTTCAAAGATGGCAAGATTTTCCGAGAATTGCCGCTTATTCCTCCTGAATGGCAAGAGGAGTTCGACTTGAAAGTGATCCTTAAGGAGGATCCAATCCATATAATTCCTGAAGCAGTATTGTTTTTAACCAATATTCAGCAGTTAGAACAAAGAGAGAGTAAAAAGGAAGAAGTAGAGCAGTATATAGATAAAGTTATGGAATTGCCCGAGGTTTATAATGTTTCCGATATCTATCAGGAAAACAGGATAAAAGAGGTTCTTACCACTTGCCCTAATATAATGATCTTGAAAGATGAAGCCCACCACATATACAGTTTTGAAAAGGCATGGAAGAAGATACTTTTGGAACTTAACAAAGACTTGGTCTCTCAATATGGCAAAGGCATCAATATGGAACTCGATTTTTCTGCCACGCCCAAAACTGAGAATGGAGCTTTATTTCCATGGATCATTGTTGATTTTTCATTGAAAGAAGCCATAGAAATGAACATCGTGAAATTACCGTTGAAGGGGCTTGTAAAGGGTGCTAAAGAAATCGCTTCTAAAAAAACAGTTGAGAGATACAGAGCTTGGATTGATGCGGGAATAAGAAGATGGAGGGAATACAAGGATAAATTAAAGCCCTTATCAAAAAAGCCAGTACTGTTCTTTCAGTGCCCAGAAAATGAAGAGGCAGATGAGATATATGAGTATCTGAACTCTGCTGTTCCAGACCTTAAAGATAAGGTATTATTGATACATACAAATAGCACTGGAGAAGTTAAAAAAGCAGATCTATCTAAAGCGAGAGAGTTTGCAAAGACAATTGATGATCCAGACCCTGAAAAAAATCCATACGAAGCAATAGTAAGCACAATGATGCTAAATGAGGGATGGGACGTTAGAAATGTAAATGTGATTGTGGGACTTCGATCTTACACATCAAAAAGGAAGGTGCTCCCAGAACAAGTTATAGGGAGAGGTTTAAGAAAAATGTTCCCTGAAGAAGATGCGAATGTTGATGAATCAATAAACATTCTTGAAGTTATTGGACCACCAGGTTTAATGGATATTCTTGAGGAATTAGAAACCCAAGAGGGTATCAAGTTCGCTGAATTCGATACTGGAAAATCACTTAATTTAACAACTATATATGTAGATGAGAATAAACTTGATAAAGATATCGAGATTCCGATGCTCTCTCCAAGGATTTCCATAAGGGAATTTCAATTGGAGGAGGTTGAGGTCGATAAATTACCTCTGCTTGCAATACCATTAGAAAACAAAATCTTAGAAATGGAATATGTAGCTGTAGATATGCTAAAAGGAATGGAAATTATAAAAAGAAAATGGGATTTGCCTGTACCTCAGGACTCGAAAAGTGTTATTGCCTATTATACTGACCAGATACTTAAACAGTTGAAAATAAGAGGAGCATTTTCTAGCTTTTACCCCCTCGTAAAAAAATATGTCGTCGAAAAATTATTCAGCGAAAAAGTTGACCTCGATGACCCAAGAGTTCTTTATAAACTAAGTACTCCTGAGGTTCAGGAACAGTTAACAAGATTGTTTGTAGAAGCGTTCAAAAATATGACTTTTATAGAAAAGGAACCAGAAAAGATATATTTTATTAGACTTTCAGACACGCCACCTTTTCCCTCGTCAAAAATGGTTTATCCTGCCGATAGATGCATCTTCAACTATGTTCCTTGCGATAATAATTTTGAATTGGATTTTGCCAAGTTTTTAGACAGAGCTGAAGATGTGTTAGCGTTCAGCAAAATAGTTCCCAAAATTGGTTTTTTTGTAGAATATAGAGATTCTGATGGAAATCTTAAGCTATACTACCCGGATTTCGTCATATTGACAGACAAAAACGAACATTTGATTGTTGAAACAAAGGGTAGGGAAGACGTCGATGTTAAACACAAAGACAAAAGAATGAAATTGTGGTGTGAAGATGCTACTAAAATTACAAAAAGTAAATGGACTTTCATACGAATTAATCAAGAGGATTTTGAGAAATATAGATTTAAAAGCATTCAGGAGCTGATCTCGACTCTGAAAGATGTTGGGTAATATCAATCTCAAAACTCAAAGAAGAGGTCTTCAAATGGTCCATTTACACGTTGCTGTTGAAGCCTTTTATTTTTTTGTATCGCATTGTCAGGATTGATCATACAACACGGAATATAAAGTTCACTTTTCTTACAGAAATTACTATTTTGTTTAATAAATTTGCCTACATAAAAACCATTATAGGAAATCGAGAGGGTAAGACCCAAATGAGATGGAAAAAGCAATGTAGGAACCACCGTTAATGTTATATCCATTTAGAAGATTGCGAAAAAACAAGGGGGATGAGAGATAATGTTATGGAACGATGGCCTAAAACCGCCTTTTTTGAATGTTGCCCAGTACTCAGGTTCACCTTTAAGAGTATTAGCTGGGCCGGGCACTGGGAAAACTTTTTCGATTATGAAAAGAGTCGAGCGGTTAATGGAAGAAGAGGATAACCTTCAAAGTATTCTTCTTGTTACATTTACTAGGATGGCAGCTACAGACCTTTCAAGAAAGGTATCGGAATTGGGTAATCAGAAGGGTATTTCTCTAAAAGCTACCACATTACACAGTCTATCATTTTCAATACTCAATAAAGAACAGGTAATCGAGGCAACTTCAAGAACACCTAGACCTCTGTTAAGATTTGAGATGGATCCTCTATTATATGACCTAAAGGGTCAGGGCCTTGGAGGAATACGTTATTTAGAAAAGAACATTAGAGCCTATGAATCAGCCTGGGCTAGATTGCAACGTGAAGAACCTGGATGGGCTCAGTCTGATGAAGATAAACAATTCGAATGTGTGTTATTGTCTTGGTTAAAATTTCACAAAGCTATGCTTATTGGAGAATTGATACCCATAACTTTAAATTATTTAAGAAATAATCCTGCAAGTCCTTATTATAAAAAATACCAGCATGTCATCGTTGATGAATTTCAAGACCTTAATAAGGCTGAGCAGGTCTTAATTCGCTATCTTATTGAGAATCCTAACAATATTTGCGTCGCTGGTGATGATGATCAGTCAATATATGCTTTTAAATACGCCAATCCAGAAGGAATAAAGGAATTTAATAAGGATTACCCTAATACTCACGATGAAGTTTTAACAGAATGCAGACGTTGCCCGAAAATAATTGTAAAAGTAGCAAATGAACTAATTGATAAAAACAATCGTTATCCAAAAAAGTTGTCCGAAAAAAAGGACAACATAGAGGGTGAAATAGCTATTATTCAGTGGGAAGGACTTAAAAAAGAGGCAGAAGGTATAGGGAAAATCGTAAAACATTTCATTGAAAGAGAAGGGATATTTCCTGGTGAAGTGCTAATACTTGCTCAGAGACAACAAATAGCAAAATATATTGAAGAGGAGATTAAAAAATATAATATTCCCGTAATCAACTACTATAATAGTAATTTTTTCAATAATAACGTTTCAAAAGAAAGGTTTGTAATTCTGACTTTACTTGCATATCCAAATGATAGAGTTGCTCTTCGATGGTGGTTAGGTAAGGATAGCAAAAAATGGCATGCTTCTTCATATTCAAAATTACGGTTATATTGTGAAAAAACAAACGAAACTCCGCGGGAAGCACTAGAGAAATTAAAAAATGGAATGTTAAATATTAGCGGAATTCAGTCCCTATTAGAGAGATATAAGAAATTAACCCAAATAATAGAAAAGGCTCAGGAAAAGACTGGAATTGATTTAATAAATATACTA
>LDZR01002590.1_pt1 | contig 17839 bp, 16 predicted proteins | sample 615371 | NCBI WGS metagenome assembly LDZR01 (sample SAMN03408294, study PRJNA278302) | terrestrial metagenome | isolation source: oil reservoir sample K2 | place: USA: Alaska, North Slope, Kuparuk formation | collected 2013
GTGATAGCCCGCCGGGCACTGGGTTTTGCGGAGAGGATGCCCCGGGAGCTGCTGAAGAGGCTTTCGCCTAAGGAAGGATGGAAGCCCTTTAGCCTATGGGGCAAGCTCTTCGGGCTCGTATATCCTTGCGCAGAAGCAACGCTTCCTCCTGCCGTCCGCGCCGGATAACCACAGGCTTGAGGGCGTTATAGATGCTGTCGTAAAGGGCGCTGAACTGGCGGCGAGCTTCGGAAAATTGGTGTTCTTGAAGCATCAGATATCACCCCGGCTTTTGTTATACACAAATTGCTCAAAATGTACAATGTATTTGACATGGAAACAATAAAGGCCAGAGAGGGAACAATATTCCGCCTGGCCTTGAATGCTTACTCCGCGGTAGAACGCACTGCTTGTGGTTAGGATATTGAGCAGGGGGCCTGCTTGAAGCGTTTTTAATTTCAATCCAGCAGGTGGATAAACAAGCCGCTCCTCAGTTTGGGCTCAAACCAGGTGGATTTGGGGGGCATTACTTCCCCGGCGTCGGCTATGCTCATTACCTCCTCAACCGTGGTGGGAAACAGGGCGAAGGCGACGGCCATCCCTTCTTGTACCCGGCGTTCGAGCTCTTCCGGCCCACGGATGCCTCCGACAAAATCAATCCTTCTGTCGGACCGCGGGTCTTTAATACCCAGGATGGGCCCCAGGATATTATTTTGGAGGATCGAAACGTCCAAGCTATCTACGGACTTCAGTTCTTTAGTGATTTCTTCCCTGGCGACCAGTTTATACCACCTGTTCTGCAGATACATGCCGAAGGTATTCTTTTGCCGGGGCTTGAAGGGTGCAGATCCCGGGCAGGCCTCGACATCAAATTTTTCCGCTACTTTCTTAAGAAATTCTTCAGGAGTAAGTCCGTTTAAGTCTTTTACTACCCGGTTGTAATCCATGATTTTCAGCTGCGCGTCGGGGAAAATCCCGGCCAGGAAATAATTGAATTCTTCCCCACCGCTATAGCTCCCCTTTGCTTCCCGGCGCAGCAGAGCTACCCTGGCCGCAGCCGCGCAGCGGTGGTGGCCGTCGGCGATGTAAAAGCTGTCCACATGAGCAAAAGAGGCGATGAGTTCTTTTATCACCCGGCTGTCATCCACCAGCCACACCGTATGGCCGACCCCATCGTCGGCGATAAAATCGTAAACAGGTAAGTTTTCTTCCACCCAGCGCGCGATAACGGCATCGATTTCTTTCCTTGACCTGTAGGCGAGCAAAACGGGCCCGGTATTGGCATTGCAGTAATCTATGTGCTTGGCCCGGTCCAGCTCTTTATCCGGGCGGGTGTGTTCGTGTTTTTTAATTTTATTGTTTAAATAATCGTCTACGGCTGCGGTGGCGACCAGGCCGGTCTGGCTGTGTTCGCCCATCTTTAACCGGTAAATGTAGAGGCATTCTTTTTCGTCCTGGATAAGGGTGCCCTCGCGTATCATTCTATCCAGGTTGTCCCTGGCTTTTTCGTATACCCTGCGGTCGTAAAGGTCGATTCCGGGTTCCAGGTCTATTTCCGCTTTTTCAACGTGCAGAAAGGAATAAGGGTTGCCGCCGGCTATTTTCCGGGCTTCCTCAGTATCCAGCACGTCATAGGGGAGGGCGGCCACCCTGGCCGCCAGGTGTCTTGCCGGCCTCACAGCGCGAAAAGGTTTTACTACGGGCATGTCCATTCTTACCTTCCTGTGCCGGGGAACACAAAGCAGGCCCCCGAAGTCTTAAAGGTTAGCAGGCGGCATGGATGCCTACCTTAGTTATACCACACGAGGGAGAGGGGCCGCCACCTTCATTTTTCCGAGATTTTGGGGACAACGCCCTTTAATTTGGCTAAATGACAGGTCATTTTTCCTGCCGGTTAATTCGGGGCTTTGGATAATCCTGCAGCACTTTCAGGTTCTCTTTAATTTCTTCATCCGACAGGTGGTATTCTACCAGCTCGCCGTTCAAGAATTTGTCGTAGGCCGCCAGGTCCAGGATGCCGTGCCCGCTGAGGCAGAAAAGTATTACCCTTGGCCTGCCTTCTTCCTTGGCTTTGAGGGCTTCTTCAATGACCGCGGCGATGGCGTGGTTTGTCTCCGGGGCCGGGATGATCCCTTCGGTACGGGCAAAGAGAACACCGGCTTCATAAGTTTTTATTTGATCGATTGCTTTGGGTTCTACCAGCTTATCGAGCACGAGCTGGCTGACCAGGGGGGCCATGCCGTGATAGCGCAGGCCGCCGGCGTGGATGGGTTTGGGCACGAAATTGTGGCCCAGGGTAAACATGGGAAGCAGAGGCGTGGTGGCTGCCGTGTCGCCGAAATCATAGGCAAAAGAACCTTTCGTCATGCTGGGGCAGGCCGTCGGTTCCACGGCAACAATACGTACGTCTTTGCCGTAAATCTTATCTCGGACAAAGGGGAAGGAAAGACCGGCAAAATTGCTGCCGCCCCCGGCACAGCCGATGACTACGTCGGGGTAGACGCCCGCTTTTTCCATCTGCCGCTGAGCTTCCAGCCCTATCACCGTCTGGTGCAGCATGACGTGGTTTAACACGCTTCCCAGGGAATATTTGGTATTCTCTGAGATCACGGCGTCTTCGATGGCCTCGCTGATGGCAATGCCCAGGCTGCCCGGGGTGTCCGGGTTTTCGGCCAGTATTTTCCGACCGAAGTTGGTATCCATGCTGGGACTGGCCACGCACGTGGCGCCCCAGGTTTTCATCATAAGGCGGCGGTATGGTTTTTGCTCGTAGCTCACCTTTACCATATACACCTTGCACTCCAGGCCAAACATGGCGCAGCCGAGGCTCAAAGCGCTTCCCCACTGGCCGGCGCCCGTTTCGGTGGTGAGCCTTTTTACTCCTTCCCGCTTGTTGTAATACGCCTGGGCAATGGCTGTATTGGGCTTGTGGCTGCCGGCCGGGCTTACGCTCTCGTTCTTGTAAAAAATTTTCGCCGGGGTGTCAAGGTATTTTTCCAAATTGTATGCCCGCTGTAGGGGGGTGGGGCGGTATAGCAGCAGCTTTTCCAAAACTGCTTCGGGTATTTCAATGAAGCGTTCTTGGCTCATTTCCTGCTCAATGAGACTCATGGGAAAGATGGCTGCCAGGTCCTCGGGCTTTACCGGCTCACCGGTAGCCGGGTGAAGGGGGGGCTGGAGAGGATTGGGCATGTCGGCCTGGATATTGTACCACCTGCGGGGCATCTCGCTGTCAGCCAGGAATATTTTTGTCATACATCCTTCCTCCCTTTGAAATAATAAACTTCGGTCCCAGACGAAAGCTTTTATAAAAAATCAAACAGCCGGAAGAAAACTACCGGCTGCCGTTCACCTTGAATTACCCGCCAGCCTCGTCTCCCCTGACCTCTGCTCGTTCTAATCTCCGCTTGGCTTTTCTTTTTTGGCTTTTGCGTCTCCCGGTTTCCAGCTTATCAGGGCGCTTGGTTCTTGTCAAGCTATAATCTGGTCCGGGGCCACCGTATCCAAAAAGCATTCAACTATCTCGGGGTCGAACTGTTTGCCGGTATTTTCTTTAAGTTCTACAACTGCTGCGTTAACGCTTATGGCCTTACGGTAGGGCCGGTCGTTGGTCATAGAATCGAAGGCGTCCGCCACCGCCAGAATACGGCACAAAAGGGGTATTGCCTCGCCTTTTAATCCGACGGGATAACCCCTGCCGTCCCAGCGCTCGTGATGATATAAAATGTAATCGGCAATGCCGGCCAACTCGGCCGTGTTTTGGGCTATCCGCCAGCCGATTTCCGGGTGTTTTTTTAGTTCTTCCCATTCTTCGGCCGTAAGCGGTCCGTTTTTCTGCAAGATGCTTTCTCTAACTGTTCCGACCTCCCCATGGCCAGGCAATACTTCTGCAGGCGTTCGGCGTGTTCTTTTGTCTCTGCGCTCTTAGCATACAGGGTTGCCAGCAGGGCTGTTATGATTGCGTTACGGTACGCCTACTAGTTTTCATCATTTCTGTTGATGCAGCACCGGCGGCATAAACGTCTTAGTCAGTTAATTACCGAATAACAGGGGGTCTGTACCCATGCTGAGGGTGCTCGGCCCAATGGAGGCTCGCCATAAGCTCGGCCAGATTATCGAAGAAGCCTGCTGGACTGGCGAACAGTTTATAATCACCCGGCGCGGGAAGCCGATGAGTCGTCCGGACTACCGGAGGGCCGCGGAAAAGAGTGAACGCTTACTCCTGTGGCAGGCAAGGAGTAGATTGGACTTTTTTACAGAATGTAGTATCATGTATTTGAGGTGGGCTTCCCCATAGCTACGGGCAGAGGCTACCACGGCGGAGAAAGGTCGATGTCAAGGGTGTTGCCGGAAGTCAGGGAATGGACATAACAGGCCGAATATGACTTTTCTACGGCTAAGGCTATATTCCACGCCAGGAAAAACCTTTAAAAGGTCCAAGAAAATTCCGGCCAGTACTAAAGAGGTAGGCCGACAAAAAGCAGAATACTTAACACTTTTATCCTTAAGCTCAGAACCACGGGTAAACTATATCAGCCAGGCGAGTACCACGAGGTAGATGAGCCCTCTTGGCGATGAGGGCTTTTTTTCAAGTGCTAAGTGTCGGAAGCCTGCTGCTGGCCCGGCACTCCGGGGCTTTTCTTTTCCCAGCTCTCTTTCAGGGAGGCTTCGGCGTAGGCGAAGAGCTCTTCCCCGTCCTTTCCGTTGTCGGGGTATACCGCAACCCCGTAACTCCACGTCCCGGGCAGCAATCTCGCCAGTTTTGTTACTACCACATGGGCGCCTTCTTTTCCCGTAAGGGGGAGGACCAGGGCTAGCGTGCTTCTGCTTAGCTCTAAGACCGTATCTATTTCACGCAGGCGCCGCCGCGCCTGCCTCGCGTATTCCATTATTTTTTCTTTGCCCTGCCCATCAGACCTGGCCAAGACGAGGGACAGGTTGAGGTTTCCCCTGCTCGCGCGGTTGATTTCGTTTCTGAGAACTCGGCGGAGCAGCTCTGCGGGGGTAGCCTTTTCTTTGGCGCCTCCGCCTATGAGCTTCTCTACCCGGCGCACCAGCTCCTCTACCGCAAAGGGCTTGCACAAGTAGTCTACCGCTCCGAGCTCTATGGCCCGCCTGACTACGGATGCATTGCTGTCGATGGTCATTACCATGACCGGTACGTATTTGTACTCCGGAAGGCCTTTAAGGGCGCTCAAAACCGCCAAGCCGTCCATTCCTGGTAGGTGGATGTCGAGGATCACCAGGTCGTAGGGCTCTTCTCTAGCCTTGGCCTTGGCCAGTGCCTCCTGCCCGCTGGCCGCTTCGTCTACCAGGTAGCCCTTTTCTTCGAGGGTCCTCCTGGAGGAGAATCTGGTAAGGGTTGAATCTTCCACCAGTAATATACTCTTTTCGGGAAAATCTAACAAGGAGCCCGCCCCCCTTTAGCGTAACAGCCTTGGGGATCACATTCGACACAAGCTTTCAATATCCTTCAAAGCTGACTTATCCCCGCTCTTGGTCCAGGCCTGCTTGGCTTTCGCTCGCTTCGGAAACTTTCGCGGGCCAGACTGGCGCTTGGCTCAAGGCTCCGGCAGGCTACCAAAAATTTTCGGTTCATGCTTAAAAATAATGAGCTGCTAATGGAGTTCCCTTAGCCTTCTTACCGGACGATGGTTTAGAGCTTATTTCTTCCCCTCTTCCTTCAGGCGGGCCTTCAGGGTTTCGATGTCTTGTTGGCGGCCTCGTAAGAGGACCTCTACTCCCTGGGGAGTATATCTCTCTTCCACTACTTCTACTCTATCCCTGGCCCGGGCCAGTTCCCCCAGGTGGGTAAAGGGCACCCGGAGGGCGGCCTCCGTCAAGGGGAAAAGTTCTTCTTCCAGGCGCTCCAAAAGGAGGGGCAAATTTGTGCCGTGGAGGGCCGAGATGACCACGCCGTCCAGGGGGACGACGCCGGTGAACTTGTCGGCTTTGTTGTAGACTTTAAGGAGGGGGCGGTGGGCCAGGTCCAATTCCTTCAATATGACTTCTACGGCGGCCACCTGGCGTTCCATGTATGGGCTGGTTAGGTCGATGACGTGGAGGAGGAGATCGGCTGAAGCCAGCTCTTCGAGGGTGGCCTTGAAGGCTTCCTTTAGCCTGGCCGGCATGTGGTGGATGAAGCCTACGGTATCGGTCAGCAACACTTGGCGGCCGGAGGGAAGACCGATGCGCCTGCTTACCGGGTCTAGGGTGGCAAAGAGGCGGTCCTCGGTCAGGACCTTGTTTTCGCTCAAGGAGAGGGCGTTGAGGAGAGTGGATTTGCCCGCGTTGGTATAGCCTACAAGGGCTACTACGGGAATCTCGTTCTTTATCCGCCGGCGGCGTAATACTTCGCGGTTCAGGCGTATTTCTTCCAGTTCCCGGCGCAGCCGGTATATGCGGCTGCGGACGGAACGGCGGAGAACCTCCAGTTTGGTTTCCCCGGGACCCCGGGTGCCGATGCCCCCTCCCAGGCGGGATAGGACCTCTCCTAGGCCGACCATGCGTGGATAGAGGTAGGTAAGGCGGGCCAGCTCCACCTGGATCTTTCCTTCGCGGGAATGGGCCCGCCGGCGGAAGATCTCCAGAATTACTTGAGTGCGGTCCCATATTTCTTTTTTGCCCAGTTTTTCCTCCCAGTTGAGTATCTGGCGGGGAGAAAGCTCCAGGTTGAAGACGACGGCTTCAATGTTTTCTTTTTCCACCCGTTCCTTAAGTTCTTCGACCTTGCCGGCTCCCAAGAGGTAGTTGGGGTCTGGGCGTCGGTGTTGCAGGATGAAGCCTTGAGGTTCTATATCTATGTTGCGGGCGAGTTCCGCCAGTTCGGCGAGGTTGTAGGAAATTTCCTCGTCATTTTCGCCCTGGGCCAGGTAAACGAGAATGCCTCTTTTCACAACCGCCCCCTCCTCCGGGATTGGAGTTGCCGGTTAATAGGCCTGGTACTTACCAGTGTTTAGTTAGTTTGACGAAGCCTGGATATTTCCTTCTTACTCTCTGTATTTTTGTTTGTATTAAGGACTATAGTCGGGATCTCTTCTGTCTTTGGAAAACAGCACTAAAGCGGCCTTTATGAACGATGGGTTAGAAATTAGAAAAAGGAAAAAGGCGGTTCTGCCGGACGGCGAATCCGCCTTTTTAGTAGCTACCGAGGGGCCCGGGAAAGGCCGGCCCCCGGAACTCCGGTCGGACGGAGCCCTTAGGCCGGGTTTTGGGCTTCGGGCCGGAAGTTGCCCCACCGCAACAGGAGGGATACGGTCAGTAGGATCACGGCGAAGGGTAAAAGGGTGACGGCTATTTCCACGGCCGAAGGGGCGTAGGACCAAAAGTCCACGAATACGGTCCCGTCCGGGGTGTATTCCCCGAGGGCGACGGGGTAGTTCCACCCTTCCACCTCCACTCCCGGGAGGGACAGGTGAAGGGGGAAGAGGTTGTAGGCGGGGGGCATTAACAGGAAGCGGTTGGCCAGGATGCCGGGGAAGACGAGGAAGCTTCCCAGGAGTAAGGAGCCCGGGGAGGCCTTCCCCCTGGCGGTAAAGAAGTAGAACATGGTGAAGGCCGGGAGGGCCAATTCCATGACGTAGAGCCAGCCGTAGCCTGCAAAGATGAGGCGCAGGGGCTCCAGCTCTTCGGGGGAAGCCCACCAACCGCGGATTAAGAGCTCGTTCAGGAGGAAGAAGAAATGGACGGCTAGGGCGCCGGCTGTGATGTGGGCCAGGCTGCGAAAGGCCCTGTTATGTTGGGCAAAGTTCTCCTTTCCCACCACCAGGATGGAGACCACCAGCACCAGGGCCGTGCCCGAAGCCACGGCTTTGGCTATGAAATCCGGCGCTAACAGGGCCGAGTTCCACCAACTGCGGGAGGCCTGGGTGGCAAAGATCCAGGCGGTCACTGTATGGATGAGGACCGCCACCGGCAGGCCCACCAGGGATATCCGCCGGGACCACTTCCTGGAGGTAAAAAACAGTTTCTTTGATGTTAATAATCGAGTGATACTTCTATTGCTAAATGGCATTATCTGATATAAACTAATATCAGGTGGTGCCTTATGAAGCTATATACTATCAGGGAATTCGCTGAGAAACTGGGGGTAAGCGTATCCACACTTCGTGCATGGGACAAGGAAGGCAAGTTGGTGGCCCTAAGGACGCCTACTGGCAAGCGTCGGTACACCGAAGAGATGCTGTACCGCGCCCTGGGTTTAAAGAACCGGGAAGAACCCAAAAAGGTTGTGCTTTACGCCAGGGTTTCTTCGGCGGGGCAGAAGTCCGACCTGGAGAACCAGCTGAACTACCTTAAGGAATTTGCCGCCGGCAGGGGTATGCCAGTCGATGAGATACTTACAGATGTCGGTTCTGCTCTTAATTACCGGCGCAAAAATTTTTTAAAGCTTTGCGGGATGGTGACCCGGGGAGAAGTCAGGACCGTTATCGTTGCCTATAAGGATCGCTTGGTGCGTTTTGGGTTTGAGTTTTTCGAGGACCTGTTTGCCAAGTTCGGCTGTGAGATACTGGTAGTCAACCGGGCAGAGGACGCATCCCCGGCACAGGAGCTGGCTGAAGACCTTATAAGCACCGTGCAGCACTTTGCAGCCAAGCTCTACGGCCAGCGGACATACAAGGCACGCAAGCTGGTAAAAAAGGTGCGGGAGGCGATAGCTGGTGCAACGGACAGTAAGGCAGAAGAGCCTGCCGCTGAACAGCGGGAAGTGGGCGGAGCTGGCGGAGACCGCTGAGGCATATGCCCGGCAGAAGGACGCCTTCCTGGTAGAGTACGCGCATATCAAATGCCTGCACTATCTCGGGGACAAGCGTTCCCTCCGCAACGAATTAGTTTCCCGGCGTTTCGCCAGCCCGTTTGGGCTGCAGGCCCGTATGTGGAAGCTCGCGCTGGAGGACGCCCTCTACACACTCGAAAGGCAGTGGGAGGCGGCCATAGAGGCGGTAAAGGACCTGGTCGCGCGTCATGAAGGGTTCGTGGAAGAAGAGAAGCACTATGCGTTTTGGTTACTGTACAGGCCGCGGAAGGGGAGCCGGGACTGGAGAAGGATACAGGCCATCTTCACCGGGGAGGACGTAAAGGGACAGAACATAGACCTGGACGCCTCCGGGAGGAGCAGGGTACGGAAATACCTCAAGCGCGTTTTCCGGCGTGTTTTGGGCGGGAGGCCCCGGGTGAGGCAGGCCCGGAGCTTCGCCCTTGACCCGCAGATGTACCGGGTCTTCAGCACGGGAAAGCGGCAGTACATAGCCGTGGCCACCCTTACTCCCGGGGAGCGGGCGGTCATCCCCTTGGCGGGGGTACATGCGATAAGCGGCAACCTGAGGATAGTGCTTTTGCCGGATGAGCGGGCGGTGGAGATCCACATAAGTCTGGACCCGCAGGTCTACCCTCCCGGGGAGGGAGAAGTGGGCATAGACTTGGGCGTTACGGAAGTTTTTACCGACGACACCGGCCGGAAGTACCGGTCGGAGTACGGCGAAGCCCTGCGGGAGATGTCGGACTACATACTGGACAAGGGCAGGAAGCGGCAGAAACTGTGGGCACTCTACCGGAGGAACCGTGAAGAAGACCCGGCAAGGGCGCGGCGCATAAGGAGGCACAACCTTGGCTTTGCCAAACAGCACAGGAAGCACGGGAAGTACAGGCGCAGGTGCGAGAACGAGATCAACCGCGCCTTCAATGAGCTTTTTAAGACCCGCAGGCCCGGGGTGATAGCATATGAAGACCTGTCGCACTTGCGGGGCAAGGCGAAAAGCAGGGGGCTTTCCAGGAAGGTCAGCCTGTGGATGCGCCGCATAACTAAGGAGCGGCTTGAATACAAGAGCTGCATTTACTCCGTGGCCGACCTGGGTCCGGTGAATGCGGCCTACGCCAGCCAGGAATGCCCGGTCTGCCACTGGGTGGACCCGCAGAACCGCAACGGAGACGTTTTTAAGTGCCGCAAATGCGGCTTTACTGGTGATGCGGATCAGGTTAATGCCGTAAATGTGAAGGGCAGGTTACACGATGAAGAAATAACGAGGTATACGCCCTACAGAAAAGTTAAAGAAATCCTCCTGCGGCGGTATTACGAAAAGGACGCGGTTTAAGTATAGCAGTTCTGCCCCGGGTGTCCCCGGGGCGCGGGAGGCAGGGGAGGCCCGGCGGGAGAAAGTGCTGGTGGGACGTGTGCCGGCTGGCGGCGGGCACATGCGAAGGCAGGCTTTAACGATGATGGGCCTTTTAGGATCCTGAGCACCGCCGGGTGCCCTGCTGGGAGTGCATGCGTAGCGGCACGCTGGCAGCGGTGCCAACCTTCCCTGTCCTCTCCGGGTGGGAGCCCGGCAGGCCGGGCACTTGTACCACTCCGCCGTTTGGAAGCCACGTGTCCACTGGGGGGGGACGGTGGCCTCCGGGCTACCGGGCGGTGCCCCTGGGGGGCACGTGTGTGACTGTTTCGGGCGGGACTCCAGAAGCCGGGGCCACCTGCCCCGCCAGCCGGGCAGGTGGGGGGAATCCGGCCTCTCGGAGAGCGTGAACTTCAGGCCTGCTTTGCTGTCAGGTTGCTATCTTTTGATAGAACTTGGTAGCAAAAATGAAACAGTTGATGAGGGTAACGGTATCCACAGGCTGCACGCTCTGGTTTACACCTTGGCAGAAGACGGTAACCGCCGTGTCGGCCCGGCCGAAGAGGCGGGCGGCGGCTACGATGTCCGCGGCCGGGACGCCCGTTAGTTCTTCGGCTACTTCCGGGGAATAATGCGGGGCGGCTTCCGCCAACTCGTCGAATCCGGCCGTGGCTCTGGCGATGAAGACTTTGTCTATTAGGTCTTCTTTTATTATTAAGACATGTATGATGCCGTACAGCCTCGGCAAAGGGCGACCGGTTCTGCTGCAGCGTCTCCAGTTCGTGCTTGTACAAAAGGAGTTTATTTTCCAGGATCTCAAAGCGGCGGCGAAAATCCCTTATGCTTTCCGAAGCCACGGTGTCCTGGGACACGACCCGGCCCACGCCCCCCAGGATTTCGCCGCCTTTCTTCAGGGGAACCTCGGCCACGAGGAGCTTTTGCCCCTGGAACTCAAGGTCGGCATCGAGGTAAGGCCGGCCCGTGGAGAGGACTTCGGGCAAGCGCGTAAAGGGGATGACTTTCCCTACCGGCCGGTTCTCCACCTGGCGGTTATCCAGTCCCAGGAGGGTGCGGTAGTTATCGTTGCAGTAGACAACGCGCGCTTCTTTGTCCACTACCACCAGGCCCAGGGGCAGTTCGGCCAGAAGGGCCTCATAGAGGTCGATAAGGTCTTGCCGGGAGGGCAGTTCCTCTTCGCAGGGTGGAGGTGAACCGGCCGGCTCTAAAACGACGACGGCTCCCCCTTCGCCCTCCCCCAGGGGGAAATAGCTGATGCGCAAGGTGCGGTTTAAGCCGCGGTAGGTGGTACCCACCAGAGGGCGGCCGCCGGTGAAGACCTCGGCCAGGCGCGTGGAGGGAAATATTTCCGTTAATCTTCTTCCCCTTACCTCCTGTTCCGGAAGGCCAAGGAAGGATAAGGCCTGGGGATTTATCCGGGTAATCCGGCCTGCGCCGTCCACTATGATAAAACCGTGGTTCAGGGAGGCCAGGACCTCGGCCAGTAAATCTACCCGACCGGACACCAAAGGCTCATCACCGCCTCAAGACCTCCAGAGTCCCTGCCGGAACTTATTATAATACAAAAGGCCCGGCCTTTACAGCCGGGCCCCCCCGGACCCCAGGATTTGCGAGATATTATTCGCCGCGGTTCTGACCCTTTCCGCCAGTCTGCCGTACAACAGCTCATCTGTTACACGGCTGCTGGGGCCGGAAACGCTAAGGGCAGCCACTACCCGTTGTTCGTGGTTTTTGATGGGGGCCGCGACACACCGCACCCCTTCTTCGAGTTCGCCCTTGTCCACGGCAAAACCCTGTTCTCTGATTTTTTCCAGTTCCCGCTCCAACTCTTCAGGATCGGTAATGGTGGCCGGGGTGAAGGCCTTTAAAGGGGTAGCGGCCAGAAATCTTTCCCATTGGTATGGGCTGAGGAATGCCAGCAGTACCTTGCCTGTGCCCGTGCAGTAGGCGGGGGTACGGGTGCCGGGGCGGGCGAGCATTTTGATTATGTTTCTGGATTCCACTTGATCGATATACACTACTTCGAAACCGTCCAGCACGGCCAGGTTGGCCGTCTCGTTGAATTCCTCCACCAGCTCCCGCAGGTACGGACGGGCCACGGCGCGTATGTCCAGGGAATACAGGGCCCGGTTGCCGATTTCAAAGGCCTTCAGGCCCAGGCGGTATCTGCCCTGGTAGGGTTCCTGCTCCACAAAACCCCTGCGGGCCAGGGTGCCTAGGAGCCGGTGGACGGTGCTGACATGAAGCCCCAGCTCCGCGCTCAAAGCAGAAAGCATGACCGGCCCCTCAGCCCGGGCCAGCGCCTCCAGGATGGCCAAGGCCCGGTCCACGGCCTGGACCCCCTGGATTTTAGAGTTCTTTCCCCCTCGTCCCTGCTGCCGCGGCACCCTTTTTCCCCTCAATTTAAGATTCTAAAATACGTTCCGCTTCTTCCGCATCTAAATCGGTGATATAAGGTATACCGCTGATTTCAGCAGCCTCCCGTGTAAGGGCTGCCAGGTCATCGCGGCTAATATATTGCAATGCAAACTTGCGGGCTCCACACATAAGCTGCTGCAGGCCCACTCCGAGGCGATCAAAGTAACTGTACACTCCGATGGCTGCCGGCGGAATATCGGCAAAGGCTTTACCGTACTTGGCCTTTAGTTGAGCGGCAGCTACGAAAACCTGTTCCACTGTAGTGCCATATTTGTTGGCGATTTCCGCCGGGAGCTTGCCTTTCTTAATATTTTCACCCAGGGTTTTACCCACCATGGCGGCTGTCAGGGGAGCCCGAGCCATGCCCACCGCCTTAACGTAGGGCGCTCCCAGGGCCAGGCCCTTGAAGACCTGATCTTCCAGCACAAAGCCGCCGGCTATGGCTACACTGGGAATGAAGGCGCCTTGTGCGGCCAGCTTTTGTAAATATTTGTAAAGCAGGCATTCCAGGTAAACGGTGGGAACACCCCATTCATTCATCATGCGCCAGGGGCTCATTCCGGTACCTCCGCCGGCGCCATCCACAGTAAGGAGGTCTATCCGGGCTTCGGAAGCAAATTTTACAGCCCTGGCCAGATCGGCCGGCCGGTAAGCGCCCGTCTTTAAAAAGATATATTTAGCGCCATGGCGGCGCAGCTCTTCCACCCGGGCCAGGAAAGCGTCGCGCTCGACCATGCCCAGGCGGGAATGCCGTTCGAATTCTTTAAAAGCACTTTGCCGGAAGGCTTCCTGCACCGCAGGATCTTCCGGATCGGGATAAACAACGTAACCCAGGCGTTTGAGTTCTAAGGCGCGTTCTAGGGACGCCAGTTTAACCTCCCCGCCGATATCTTTGGCACCCTGACCCCATTTTATTTCAACCGCTTCCACTCCCAGTTTCTCAATAACATATTCTAGCACACCCAGGCGCGTATCTTCAACGTTGCTTTGTACTACAATAGTACCGTACCCGTCGTACCACTTTTGAAACAGCTTTACCCGTTTTTCCATATCAGGGGATCGCACTACACGGCCTCCCGAAATTTCCACCTGGGGGTCCATGGCGCATACATTTTCGCCAATGGTTAGAATAACCCCGCTGATCGCCGCACCTATAGCGAGGCCTTCCCAATTCTCTTTAGCTACCTTGGTAGAACCCAATCCGGGTATAACAACAGGAAGCCTTAGTTTAATTTGGCTGCTGGCACCCACCGAGGTTTCGATCTTAACCGCGGGAAAGACTGCTTTATCGCTGTCGGCCTCTATGCCGGAGGCTCCGACTGCCGTTCCCATAATATTGAAATGGGAGAAATCGATGGGATAGTCCTTTTCCGAGGCTGCTGTTATGGTTCCAAAGGGCTGGGGATAGATTACCTCCCGGCCGCGGTAGGCCGACTTGCCTACTTCACATAGACCAGGACACCCCTCCAGGCATGTAGCGCACATGCCGCTGAAAGGGCAGACGCTACCCGGCGTACGGTTTTTGGTAAGGGTAGCGGCACTGGCGTTAATACCTTTGCTGAAACTCATTTCTGGTCCCCCTCTTAAGAATTTGGGGTTCTCCTTGCAGGAGAACCCTGCCTTAACCCCGGCAATTATTTTAATAAAATCGCCGAACCGGTGTCAATGAAAGGGTATTTCGCTATATGAAAACATGAGCCCCCAAAAAAGCCCGCCGTTGGCGGGGACTTCATGCTTTCTTTTTCAAGTCGCACTGGACGAGGCCTTCGTAGCATTCGTCGCATAGGAATTGGCCGCAAACCGGACAGATCCGCATATCGCCTGGATTTACGTCCAGGCAGTCGTAGCAGTAGGCCGTATCGCAGTGACGGCATATAACGCCCTCCACCTTCTGGGCCTTACAGCGGTCGCAGACGGGTATCTTCACGGTTTTGCCCTCCTCTGGAGTTAGGAGTTTCATTAAATATTACATTCGCCCCTAAGTCCAAAAGTTCCTCTTGCCGCCGCCTAAAGAAAAAGACTCCCTTGCGGGAGTCCTTCAGGCGAGTATTCCTGCCGGCCTGCAGCCCGGGTCATCCGGTAAGCCCGAGGGCTACGGCCCGGACCGTTCTCTTGGCCGCCTCCGGAACTATTGCTTTGACCTTATTGCCGTTGGTCAGGAGACAGGCATTGGCTTCGTCGGTATCGATATGGAATTCCAGCCGGAAGTTGGAGTGGACCCGTACCAGCACGTTCTTAAAGACCAGGCCCCTCTCCCCTTCGACGACAACATCCACGGTGTCCTTGTCCTTAAGGCCGTACCTCCTGGCTTCCTCGGAGGGCATATGGATGTGGCGCAGGGGTATAATAACCCCCCCTTCGAGGGTGACCACTCCGGCCGGCCCCACCAGGACGCACCCCGGAGTGTCCTCCAGGTGGCCCGAATCCCTAACGGGCGGGTTGACCCCCAGACGAAAACAGTCGGTGCGAGACACTTCCACCTGGGTGTACGGGCGGAGGGGGCCGATGATGCGCACGTTCTCCAGAACCCCCTTGGGCCCCACTACGGTTACGGTTTCGCGGGCGGCAAATTCGCCCGGCTGGACCAGATCCTTGATTTTGGTCAGGGTTGCCTCGGGACCGAAGAGGATGCGGAAATGTTCGGGTGTAAGATGCACGTGGCGGCCGGAAACGCCTACCGGCACTTCTAACAGGGTTTTATCCATTGAGGCCCTCCTCCCCCTTGTTCACCGTTCGGCCTTTTAAACCAACCATTCGGCGTTAAATTTCTACCGTTCACCCCCATTATATTACCATTCGGCCCGGAAGGCAAGGGGGAGAAATGAAATTCTCTAACAAAATTACCAATGTTTAATCTGTACTGGACGTCTTAGAGTTTCTTTAACTTAGACTTAAGGCATTTCTCACAGCTCCCGCCGAATGTGGGACAGAGGGCGGCACGGCAGCGGGGACACCGCCCGAGGCTCTGTGTGGCCACGGGGTATCCGCAGCGGGGACACTTTACTAGGCGACAGACAGTCATTTTCCCGCGCCTCCTATATGATGACTTGGGATATTATACCCCCCAGGAGGAAGGCCAGCACCAGGATACTAGCCCAGATGGTGACGGCCTGGCGCAAACCCCTCTCCTTCAAGATGACCAGGGCCGAGGCGATGCAGGGGACGAACAGGGTGATGGTCACCAGGGCCACCAGCGTCTGCGGGGGTGTAAGGGGTAGAGAGTACAGGCCTGCGGCGCCGAAGTCGCGGCGGATAAAGCCCATAATGAAGGCCGTGGCCGCTTCCCGGGGCAGCTGCAGCCAGTTGACCGTCAGGGGAGCGAGGAAAGTCTGGATGAGGGATAGGAGCCCGCTCAGTTGCAGTATCCCTATGAGGAGGGCGCCGGCGGCGAAGAGGGGAGTGGCCTCCCGGAGAAACACGAAGGTCTTGGTATAGGTTTTTTTCAATACGTTTTGCGGCTGCGGCCAGCGTAGCGGGGGAAGGTCTATAAAGAGATCGCTGGGCTGCCCCGGAAGGAGGTGGTTAAGGACGGTACCGGCAATTGCCAACACGCTCAAAAGGATGAGGACATAGGCCAGGACGTATTCGGCCCCCAGGGGGACCAGCATACTGGTAATTACCGCCAATTGGGCCGAACAGGGTATGGTGAAGGCCAAGAGAAAGGTGGCAATTAATTTTTCTCGGGGATTTCCCAGAAGCCGAGTGGTAATGGTGGCCGCGGTCACGCAACCCGCTCCTAGGATGAGGGGAATGATCCCCCGGCCGTTCATACCCAGGTGCATCAGTACGCGGTCCACCAGGACAGCGATGCGAGGCAGATAGCCCGAATCCTCCAGCAGGGAAAGGCAAAGGTAGAAGCCCACTACCAGGGGGAGCAGGAGGCCCAAGAGGTAGGTCACTGTCATGGTGAGGAGGCCGAATTCCCCAATTAAAATGGTACCCAGCGCACCGTCTCCCAGGACGGGCGTCAGCAATCCCCGGATGAAGGGTTCGTAGTAGCCCTGCATGATCTCTTCTTCCGTGATGGCTACCACGGTCTGGGCGATAAACACGCCGATGAACTCGTAGAGAAGGTAAAGGGTGAGGAGTAACAGGGGAATGCCCGTGAGGGGACGGAGCATCCATTGCCCCAGGTGGGTCTTAAAGGAGGCCCGGGACATGTCCCCCCGGACTACGGCGGCTACTATCTCGTCCACCCGCTGCCGCCGCAGGAGGTACACTTCCTCCCGTTTGTCCATGGGCTTGACCCGGTGGCGGGCGGCCACGACGGGATCCCCTTCGAGGATTAACAGGGCCTCGGCCCTGTTATGGACCTTGGGCAGGAGGGGCCGGAGCATTTCCTCCAGGCCGGGCAAGGCCCTGCCCGGCCTGGCGCAGGCCACCGCCTTTTTAAGTTCCTCCAACCCCTGCCTTTTGGTGGCCACGGTGGGAACCACCGGTACCCCCAACAGTTCGGATAATTTAGCATGGTCGACCTTGAGGCCTTCCCTGGCGGCTTCATCCACCATGTTGAGGGCCACCACCACGGGAAAGCCCATATCTATCAACTGCTGGGTGAGGAATAGGTCCCGGTCAAGGTGGACGGCATCCACCACGTTAATGACCACATCCGCCTCCAGAATAATATCCCGGGCGACTTTTTCTTCGTCGTTGAAGGAAGAAACCCCGTAAATGCCGGGGGTATCGATGATGAGGTCGTTGCCCACTCTACCCCGGTGGATCTCAAGGGTGGTACCGGGAAAGTTGGAAACGTCGGCGTACATGCCGGTGAGGGCGTTGAAAAATACGGATTTGCCCACGTTGGGATTGCCTACCAAGACTATGCGACGCCCTGCCGGAGGCAAATTTAAGGCCGATTTAAGGGTATGGCAGCTCACTGCTTTTCCCTCTTTTCTTTTAAGACGCCTTCTGGTGGGCCGCTACGGGCTCTATGTGGATGCGCCGGGCCAATCCCCGGCCGATGGCGATCTCCTGGTGGTTGCGCCCCGCGATAACCGGCCCTCCGGGAATAACTTCTTTGCAAGTAATTAATGCGCCTTCCCAAAGGCCAAACCGCACGGCCTGGCTCCGTATTTCCTTGCCGGGAAGTCGGGTAATGCGATAAAGATGCCCCTTTTTGGCCTGGTCTAAGGTCATGGCTCTCCCTCCCGCCTAGATGAGAATAATTTTCACCAACCTGTCTTTATTATAAGGTAATTGAAAACTATTGTCAATATGTTTGCGGGCTGAGGCATTTGCGTTGTGGCCGATTTTTTAGAGGGCCCTGACATAATCTTACAGAAGCAACCCTGTAATCAATAGGGTAGGCGCCTCAG
>LDZR01001736.1_pt1 | contig 17811 bp, 13 predicted proteins | sample 615371 | NCBI WGS metagenome assembly LDZR01 (sample SAMN03408294, study PRJNA278302) | terrestrial metagenome | isolation source: oil reservoir sample K2 | place: USA: Alaska, North Slope, Kuparuk formation | collected 2013
CTTAGCTTGTAGCTCTGTATTGGTACCTATTGTACCAATATAACCTACGTATCGCTACTGTGGGGCTGGCCCTTCCATTATGTCTAAGTTTTGGGAAATAGGACGTATGAAGGAATTGAGGAATTTAGGGGCCCGGGAGGCGGCCCGGCACCTGTCCCACATTAAAGCCTTGCTCGGCCGGGAGGGTTAAGTCTAGAAGCCGCCGGAACAGGGCGGCCGCCTCAGCTCTGGAAAGGGGGCTCCGGGGTCTGAAAGTTCCGTCGGGGTAACCCTGCAGCAGTCCCGCATTGGCAGCCCAAAGGACGTCACCATAAGCCCAGGCCGCCACTTCCTCCAGATCCGTAAAGGTTATTACCCCCCGGCCACCCTGGTGGTTCATCCCCCTCTTCCTTGCCGTCCGGGATAGAACCGCCGCCGCTTCCTGGCGGCTAACCGGGCTTCCGGCCCGGAAACTGCCGTCTTCATAGCCCACCATGATTCCCGAAGCGGCCACCCGTGCCACGGCACCCCCAAAGGGCGACGCCGGCGGCTCTTCCTTCGAATCCCCCTGAGGACCGGGCGGGAGCATAAGGATGCGGTCTACAAGGGCGGCCAGCTCGCCGCGGGTCAGGGGTCTGGTCGGGAAGAATTCTCCCTGGGCTGCCGGAAACAGTCCCCTGGAAATTAGAGCCACGATATCAGACCGTGCCCAGTGGTCTTCAGGAACGTCGGAAAAGTTTATAACATCCTCTCTTCCTCCTTCACCCGCCGGTATTCCTCCGGTATCCTCCGACGATTCTTCCCCCAGAGCAATTCCCCCCGAGGCATCCTGGTCGGAAGGCCGCCCGGCTTGGGGCTTGTGTTCATTTGCGAATTCCCCTTTTCCGGGGTTCTTTTTTCCCCCCATTGGGCCCTCTCCTCCAGGCTTATCCCCTTCCTCCGTTTCTCCATGCTCCCCGCCGCCGGAGTGGCCGGGATCGAATACAATGCCGGCCGCTATTTCTTCACTTACCCAGCCGGCCCCGTCGCGAAAGCGAACTATGACCCGGCGCAGTCCCGCGGGTCCCGGGGACAGCTCCCAAATTCTCACCGGTCGGTAAGGCTCCCACTCCCCTTGGGCGTCCTCCTCATTGCGGACCATCATCTCGGCTATTCCGCTTACATCCTCGGCGCCCAGGGTAAGTTCCACCGTTAGACTGGACGTCTTCTCCTCACCGCCGTTTATATAAATCCACCCTCGGGAAGGCGGGTGGCGGTCCAAGAGCACGCACCCTTCGGCCCGGCCCGTGTTGCCCTTGCCGTCTACGGCCGAAATCCGGAAGCAGTAGGAGCCGTCCTCCAGGTCGGCGGTTTCCCACTCCAGGATCTGGGTTTGGGCTACCCATTCGTCACCCCACCAAAGCCGACTGCCCACCGCCTGCCCCCGGGGACCGTAAACCACCAGTTCCACCCGGTCCAAAAGGAGCTCTTCGCCCACGGAAATTTCCAGGGGCAGTGGTTCTCTCTCCCGCCAGATTCCGGCCGGGAGGGATAGAGCCACCTCCGGCGGTCGGTCGTCTCCCCTGTAGGCGTAAGGAGACCAGGGGACAAAGTCGAGATTTCCCCTGATTATTTCCCCCCGCCCCTCGGGGTTCAAAACCTCATGGTGCGGGCCGCTACTGCTGCCCCAATAATTTAGGGGAACCGCCACCGTTATAACGGAAGGAGCCTGCACGCCCAGGGTGTTTCCGTACAGGTCGTTACGGCTGCATTGAAACCGCCCCCCTGTCAGGGAGGCCAAATCCATGGCGGTTCCGTTGGCCGTAAGGATATTATCGCGAATATCGGCCTCCCCTTCACCGCTAACCACCAGGCCGGTGCCGTTCCCCTCCCACAGGGAATTTTCCAAGACAGCTCCTGCGGTTTCCCCCAAACGGGCTCCCACGCCGTTGTCCCGAAAGATGCTTCCGGCCACTCTTATCCCGTCAACGCCGTGGACCATAAGCCCTGTTGACCAGCCCTGAATACCATTATCTATCAGCTCGAGGGAAGAGCCGCCCTGGACCCATATCCCCGTCCCTGCCTTCAAACCCTGGGGACCGGTCACTTCGTTGCCCCGGAGGAGGCCGCCGGCCACATTCCGCAGCACGATCCCCCTTACAGAGGCGGTAACAATATTGTTAACCACCTCCGGTGCGGCCTGCTCCAGGTAGGCGCCGTCGGCGAAGCCGGCAATATAGTTGTCCTGGAATTCAACCCTGTCCCCGATAACCCTTACTCCCTGCGTTCCCGGCCCCGTCAACCTGTTGGCCCTTACTGCACACCGGGATGATTCTATCCATAGGGCCGGGCTATAGGCATTATTCTGATATCCCGCCCTGGTCGTGACTTCGTTTCCGACCAGCAAGCCTTCGGTGACTCCCTTTAAGTTCACGGCCGCGCCCCGGTCTCGGTGCAAACGGCTATCGGCAACGGTTACGCTGCCCCGTGCCCAGACGCGAATGAGGTCGCCTGCACTCCCTCCAGCCTCCACGGTGCAAGACTTCATCTCCACCGTAGTAGTACCCGCCTCCACCCAAAGAACGGCACCTGCCAGGGGGTTACCGGCTTCTCCGAAGCGGCAATCAACGACACTAAAAGCGGTAACGGGCCGGTCGGCCTCACGGCCGCCGAAATAAATAGCACTTCCGGTGCTTCGCCTAAAGGTCACTCCGGTAAAGGAGCCTGCAAAATTCTGCACCGAAGGGTCGACAAAGACGCCGTATTCGGTCCCCGAAGCCTCCCCTCCGTGCCATTCCAGCTCTCCATTACGATTGAAATAAACAGACCGTTTGCCGTAGATTTTCATATTCTCCAGCTTAATCTCCAACGGAGAACTTGTGTCCCCCAGGACTTCGATGCCGTTCGTGGCCAGGTCGCTGGTCTTGAGAATACCGTTGCGCAACTCGAGTTTGTCCACCGTTTCCATCACGCTAATGGAGGGCTGCCCGGGAGGCGCCGTGATAGTGGCCCCGTTCAAATCCACGGTTATTCCATCGGTCTTCCAGTAAAGGCCGCCGTTAAAAGAGATACCCCCTACCACTACCCGCAGCACATCACCCTTTTGCGCTTCATCCAGGGCCTCCTGCAGGCCGGTGAAATACGTGCCCTGGCTTTCGTTGTATACTGCATATACAACCTCCGCGGCAGCATGCCCGCCGCCTTGGGCCGCCAGCACACAACTCCCCCAAAGAAGAAACAAAACAAGAACAATACCCGAGTTCCGCCTCAACCTTTTCTTCCCTCCAGTGTTAAGACTTACCTCGGGTATATTCGAGGTTTTTCTTTATTTTTCCTGCCGAGAAACATTTTTTACTAAGAAGGTCGCTGTACAGCTACGCCGCTGGTCTATGGGTTACCGCTACTCCCGGAGGCAATAACGGGTCAGCTTGTTCATCTCGCCCGCAATTTTCCCTGCCCTGCCTTCGGGAGCGACAATATGGAGGTGGTCCCCCTCTAACAACTTGGTCGATCCCCGGGGTATTATGTCCCTTGTGCTACCGGCTGCCTCCGGCGCAAAAGCAGTCAGCCAACCCTTCTAGACAAATCGCCTGCATACTTCAATAACTCCCTTGTCGCCTCCACTCCTCGATGGTATTCCTGAGGGCCTGGATGAACATGGCCCGCGCCTCCCCCCGCAGGCGACGTGGCCGGTAACCTAATTCCTGGGCCGCCTTATCCCAGCCCAAGTCCCACACTTCCTTTAAGAAGCTCGGTCCATGCCACTGCTCCGCGAGCTTGAGATTGAGGGGGGACCTCGAACCGCACAGGTCGATGATCATGGCTCCTATTTCTTCCCAGGTTAAGAATATACTACCAATATTGTAGATCTGACCGGCCGCCTGGGGATTGCCTAGGGCCAACTTCATGGCCTCAGCAAGATCGTCCAGGGCGACAAAGGTACCGCCCGCTCCGGAAACCATTTCCAGGGGTTGATTCTCCAGGGCCTTCCGCACCAGGTCCCGCAGGTGACGGCCTCCGATCCGGTCGCCGAAGGCCCACCAGAAACGAAAGACGGTAACGGGTAGGCCCTGCGCCCGCCAATACCACAGACATAATCTTTCGGCCGTATACTTGCCCAAAGCGTACAGGGGCTTGCGGGCTTCCTCCACCAGACAGGGATGGTCTTCGGTCACCGGGCGGCCCACGACCCGGCCGTAAACCGCGGCCGTGCTGGTGTAAAGGAAAGAGCGCACCCCCGCGGCCCGGGCTTCCTCCAGAAGGTTAATATGCCCCTGAAGGTCCTCGGCAAAGATGGTCCTGGCATCATCAGCAAAGCTCCAGGCGAGATTTATAACTACCTCCACCCCTCGAACGGCCTCCCTCACCAGGTCCCGGTCGGCCAGAGTTCCGCGGTAATAGACCGCAGGGAAACCCTCTTTTCCCGCGGCCATGCCCTCGGCCCTATCGAGTACTCCCACCCAATAACCCCGGCGGGAAAAATCCTTGACTAAAAATCCACCCACATCCCCCGCACCGCCGGCTATCAACACCCGCACCTTAGCCTTCCCTCCCTTAAAGTAAGGCGGGCCGGGAAATAAAAATAACCCGCCCGCCAGGCTCCACTTTTTGCTCGTTTCTCAGCTAAAGTAGTAAGTTATGATCCCCGCTCCCACCAGGATTAGAAACCCCGCCCCCATTACGAGGGTGTTGTTGCTGGTAATACCGCTATAAAGCAGAGGAAAGTCGAGCCACATCAGGATAAAGGCGGCCAGCTGACCCTCTGACTTGTACCTTTTGCGGAACGGCTCCCTCTGGACTTCCACCATTTACAAACACCCCCTTTAGTCAAGGCCCGGGAAGAATACATAAAGTATCAGCCAGGCCAGGATGCCTACGGCCACGATCTGGAAGGCATTATATAAGGCCGTACGCCGCAGGACCTCCCCTTCACGCCCGCCCTGGCCGGTGACACCTGTGCCCAGGGCCACGTTCATGGGAGCGAACATGTTGCCGATGGCCCCACCGGTGGTCTGCAGGCCCAAAATTACATAGGGGCTGAGGAGGAGGAGTTTGGCCACATCCCATTGGAGGCCGGTGAACAAGACGTTGGAGTTAGTGTTACTCCCGGTCATAAAGGCGCCCAGCACGCCGATCCACGGGGAGAAGAGGGGATAAAGGGCTCCGGTAGCCGCCAGTCCCTCGGCAATATACCGGGTCATGCCGGTCTCCATCATGACTACGCCCATCATGGTCATGGTCACCACCGTCATGGTGGCCCCCATAACCTGTTTAATGAAGCGGCCGACCAGCATCCTCCCGCCTTTCTCCGGCCAGAGGCCCTTCGCGCGGTAGTAGAGATATCCCAAAAGGGCCGAAGTAAAGATCAGAGTTCCGGGGGCGGTGAAGAAGGGAATAGACTGGTATTTTTCTACTGCCGGGTTGGTGAAGCCGAATAAGGTCCTGGTTTCGGGGAAGGGAAAACCTATTTGCCAGGCATTTTGTAAAACTTTCTTTAATGGACTTATTAAGTAAACTGTAAATACAATAACGATCAATATATAATAAGCGGTAAAGGCTACATGGAAGCTATAATCCTCACTGCCGGCGGCAACCTCCGCTCCCACCCCCTGAGACCTATACAGCCTCGGCACCACGAATCCTCCCACCACCAGCCCGGCGGCGCCCGCCACCATGGAAGCTACGTACGGGGTAACGAAATTGGCCACCAGGAAAAGGGTTACGGCCATAGGTAAGGCCATGGCCAGGACGGTGGTCGAATACTCCCTCACGCTCCTGAAGCCGCCGTACATGTGGACAATGGAATAGCCGCAGAGGATGCAGGCGAGGCCAAGGAAAATGGATGCGAAAAAGGCCAGGCGCCCGGGGTCCAGGGTGGTAAGGCGTACCAGAATGGAATAAGAAGAGCCTAAGGAGCCGAAGGTAACGGCCCACGAATGGCCGATAAGGGCCGTGGCGGCGGCGAAGATGGGATTATACCCCAGACCCACCAGGATGGGAGCCGCCGTAGCTACCGGCACCCCGTAACCGCATACACCTTGGACGAAACCGGGGAAGGCCCAGCCCATAACGAGGAGCTGCAAGATCTTGTTGCCCCTGGTGAGCCGGGTAAAGGTGTTGGAAATGACTTTAAAACCTCCCACCAGGTCTACAACGTTGTATACCGTCATGGCGCCCCAGATAATATACAGCACCCAAACCGTGGCCCACAGTCCCTTTAACATCCCCGAGGACAATACATGCAAGTCTCCGCCGAACCACAGGTAGGCAATGACTAGGGTTGAAAGCCAGCCGACCACCCCCGCTCTGCCGCCGCTCTTCCTGAAGATCATCATGAGTATTAGAACCACCATAATGGGCAATAGGCTTACCACCCATAACCAAAGCTGAAGTTCCGGTAGGCCCCTCATGTTCTTTTCTCCTCCCTTCTTCTAAAGGCATCCCGGGGATCCGCCACCAGAACGGCCACAGCCCGCCCTTTGGACCACCATTGGTGGTGAGGCTGTTCGGTATTTTACACTTGTTTCCTGTAAATTTAGGCTTTAATCGACATATACCCCCTTTAGCAGGGGTACCCCGGACGCTTCGCGCGGCGTCCGGGGTACCCTTCCTTATCTAGCTGAGGCTACCGCCGGTACCGTAATACCCACCTCGGCACAGCGGGCATCTACAAAGGCCTGTAGCTTTTCGATATGCTCGGGCTGCAAGTGGGCAAACCGCTTCTGCAACTTGAGGTATTCGGCCACCGGCTTGCGTTCTTCCATCTTTACCGAAAGTTTGTATTCCCCGTTTTCGTATTCGTAGAGCTGGAACATACCCGTCTGCACGGCAAGTTTGGCCATCTCTATCGTTTTATTAGGCGGGAACTGCCATCCCTTGGGGCAAGGAGCCTGTATATGGAGGTAGGCGGGACCTTCGGCATTAAGGCCCTTCCGCACCTTGTTCATGAGGTCCACCGGCCAGCCTATGGAAGCGGTGGCCAGATACTTAAGCTCCGGATGCCCGTGGGCCACCACCTTGGGGTTATCCTTGGGGAAGAGCTTTTTCCCTTCGGGAACCGCCGGTCCGGCAGGCGTGAAGGTCGTCCACGCCCCGTAAGGGGTAGTAGGCGACGTCTGGATGCCGGTGTTGGCATAGGACTCGTTGTCGTAGCAAATGAACAGGACGTCGTGGCCGCGGTATAACATGCCGGACAGGGCCTGTAGGCCGATGTCCACGGCTCCGCCGTCGCCGGCGAAGACGATCACGTGGGGTATTTCACCCTGGTACTTCTTCTTGCGTGCCAGCACCTTAAAGGCCGCCTCGATCCCCGAGGCTACGGCACCGCCGTTGGTAATCTGGGCGTGGATCCAGGGCACCCGCCAGGGGCCGCACCCGTAGCTGGTGTTGGCCACGTACATGCAGCCCGTGGGGCCGATAAAAATGGTGTTGGGGCCCGCCGCCTTGGCCGTAAGGCGGTAGGCCAGAGCCGGACCGCACCCGGCGCAGGTGCGGTGACCGGGAACGTAGTATTCTTCGTCAGGAGCCTTTCTTATGGACGGAATCCTTTCCAGCATTTGCGCCCCTCCCCTCCGAAATCTTTACAGTTCAAAGGGCAGCCAGTAGGCCGTCTGCTCTACTTTACCGGTCTTGGCAATTTCCTGGATCTTACGGAACATGCGGTAGAATTCGTCGTGGGTCACGACTTCGCCGCCCAGCCCCGCTACAAACCCGACGGTCTTTACCTTATCGCCGAAGTCGTAGAGGGCCGCGCGGAGCTCGCTCAACAGCACCCCTCCGTTGCAGGAGATGCCGAAGTTAACGGAGTTGTCAAGGACGCCGATGGCCTTGAACCTCGACATCCGCCGCCGGATTTCCTCGGTGGGGAAGGGCCGGAAGGTACGCAGCCTCACCACTCCCACCTTCTCCCCCAGGTTCCGGAGGCGGGCCGCCACGGCCTTGGCGGTCACCATGTGGGCCCCCTGGCCGAAGATAACCACTTCCGCATCTTCCGTGAGATACTCCTCCAGGAAGGGGTCGTACCTGCGCCCGAAGATGCGGGCAAATTCTTCATGGGCTTCCCTGAGCACCTGTCCCACGGCCTGCATGGCCTGGTAGCGCTGGTACTGCAGGGGCGGACCCATGGCCGGTTCTATCTGGGCTCCTATGATCATGGGGTTCTTGGGGTCCAGAACGTGGTGGTTCTTATAAGGGGGAAGGAACTCTTTTACCTGGGACGGATCGGGAATATCCACTTCTCCTAAGATATGGGTGATATAATACCCGTCCTGGCAGACAAACTGGGGCAGCATCACCCGGGGGTCTTCCCCTACCCGGTAATAGATCAGGTGCATATCCAGGACTTCCTGCTGGGTGGAGGCCCATCCCTGGATCCAGCCCTGGTCGCGGCAGCACTCGGCATCGGTATGCTCCGACCCGAAGTCCCCCGGGGGGTCCAGGGTGCGGTCGCCTATGGCCATCTGAACCGGCAGGCGCTCCCCTGAAATGGGAGAATATACCTCGAAGGCATAGGTTACTCCCACACCGCTGCTCCCCGTGAAAGTCCGCGCCCCGGCCGCCGAGGCGCCGTACACCACACTGAGCTGGGCATGCTCCCCTTCCCCGTGGATGAATTCGGCGTCCAGTTCGCCGTCGGCCACCATGCGGGCCAGTTCCGACATGATCCCCGTGTAGGGACGAATGGGATAGGAACAGATTACGTCTACGTCGGCCAGCTTCACGGCATTAGCCGCTGCAACACACCCCGAAATACGTCGAACTTTACCCATAGTTGTCACCTCCCAGAATTATTAATCTTTAAAGTTAAGCTCGGGGACCAGGCTTATAGCCCCGCTGGGACAGACCTCCTCGCAGATGCCACAGCCTTTACAATACTTCAGGTTAAATGTAGGGCCCTCGTCAGTGCGGGTGATGCAGGAATCCGGGCAGTAAATCCAGCAAGTATCACAGGAGGTGCAGGCTTCCTGGTCCAGGACCGGCCGTTGCATTCTCCAGTTTCCGGTAACCATGCCCTCGTTTTCGGAAACCGGCGAGGGCACCGTTCCGGCAAAGGGCAGTTGCTTCAGGAGCTCGCCTGCGCTTACCGCTACCTCCTGGGCAGCGCCCTTGGTTTCCAGCCTGGTGACCCTGGCCAGTTCATAACCGCGCCGCATGGCTTCCGGGTTCTTGACCACGGCCGCCAAATTTTCCAAGCTCACGATACCCGTGGCCTTGACCACCGCACCGGCCAGGGGAGCCGCGATGCCGGCACCGATACCCGTGGCATCGGTAGCGCCCTCAGCGCCCGACAGGGTGGTCACGGCCGTAGACAGGCTGGAAGCGTCCACGGTTACCAGGGTTTCCAGGTTTCCGGTGTCTCCGAGGAAACTCAAGATTTCTTCGGGAGAACGCCTGGTATTTACCACCAGCACGCCGCCCTTGCGCAGCCCCCGGAGGACCGGCACGCCTTTAACCAGCGTTTCTTCCACCAGGATGATGATGTCGGGGGTTTCGTTTTCGTAGATATACTTGCTTTCAATGGGGTCGGTGCTTATGCGGGCGTAGGCTCTTACGGGCACATACACGCGGTCCGGGAGATCTACATAGTTTTCCCAGGCCTGGACGTATTTCCCCTCCCTGGCGGCCGCCTCGGCCAGGGCTACCACTATATCCCGGGCATCCTTGTTCATGACTACACCCCGGGCCCATACGGTGATTTGCTGCAGGCCGGGTTCGGCAAATAGATTGCTCCCAGTAGACAAGTTATTGGCCTCCTTTCTGCGCAGTTTTTTAATTTCTGTAAACTTCTGCCGGCATGTCTGTTCTTTCCTCCCATCACCTCCCTATTTTGATGAGATCACGGCTACTTCCCTGGGCATGCCACCCGGGACGGAGAGGGCGGTTTTCCGTCCTGGCTTCTTCCGGGATTTTCCCGGCCAGCACCTCCCGCGCGGCCTGCTCCAGGTGCCGGGCGTTTATACACCACTTCTCCTTATCTTCTGTTGCGGTTTTCCCCCCCTCCACCACTTCCCTCAGTGCATAAAGGGCAGCCCGCTTACACACGGCCTCCAGGTCGGAACCCACCAGCCCCTCGGTCATGTTGGCCAGGGCCTCCAGGTCCACATCTTTACCCAGTGGACGCCGCCGCAGGTGGACCCTGAGGATGGCCAACCGCTCTTGAAGGCCGGGAGGTGGAAACTCCAGGATGACATCGAACCGGCCCGGCCGCAGGACGGCAGGATCCACCAGGTCCATGCGGTTGGTGGCGGCCAGTACTATGACTTCCCGGAGTTCCTCTAAACCGTCTAATTCCAGGAGAAACTGGCTCACCAGCCGGCTTTCGATGTTGGCCCCTTCCCCGCCCCGGCGGGTGGGTACCAGGGCGTCGATCTCGTCGAAGAACAGGATGCAGGGGGAAGCCTGCCTGGCTTTACGAAAGATTTCATGCAGGTTTTTCCCGGCTTCCCCCCATCGTTGGGAAAAGAGGAGGGAACTGTTTACGGAAATGAAATTCACCTGGCTTTCCCGGGCTAGGGCCTTCACCACCAGGGTTTTACCCGTACCCGGCGGGCCCGTTAAGAGAATGCCTTTCGGAGCCTGCAGGTCAAAATGCCGAAAAAGCTCGGGATAACGCAGGGGCCATTCCACCAGGGCCCGAAGGCGGGCTTTAATCTCCTCCAGGCCTCCCACGTCTTCCCAAGTGGCCGTCGGAATTTCCATGGCAAATTCCCTGGTGGCCGAAGGCTCAACCTCGGTTAAGGCATCCAGGAAATCGCGCATGGTTACCTCCAGGCGCAAGTCGGCCAGGACCCCGCTTCCCAGGGGGATCTCCCTAAGCCCGCGTCGCAGGGCGTACATCCCGGCTTCCCGGCAGAGAGCGGCGAGGTCCGCCCCGACAAAACCATGGGTTATGGCGGCCAGGCGGGACAAGGAGACGTCGGGGGCCAAGGACATGCCCCGCGTATGTATCCTTAGGATTTCCTCCCGTCCCCGCCGGTCGGGAACATTAATGGCTATCTCCCGGTCAAAGCGGCCCGGCCTCCTTAGGGCGGGGTCCACCATGTCCGGAAGGTTGGTGGCCCCGATAACGATAACATGTCCCCGGGCTTCCAGGCCGTCCATAAGGGCGAGGAGCTGGGCTACCACCCGCTTTTCCACATCTCCGTGGACTTCGGCCCGGCGCGGCGCCATGGCATCGATCTCATCCAGGAAAATAATGCTGGGCGATTTCTTCCGGGCCTCATCGAAGACCTGGCGCAGCCTGGCCTCGCTTTCGCCGTAGTATTTATGCATGATCTCCGGCCCGTTGACGTGGATGAAGTGGGCTTCCGTCTCGCTGGCCACCGCCCGGGCGATCAGGGTCTTGCCGGTACCGGGGGGACCGTACAGGAGGATTCCCTTGGGCGGCTCTACGCCCAAACTCTTGAAGAGGTGAGGATACTTCAGGGGAAGCTCGATGATCTCTCTCACCCGCTGGACTTCCCTGGCCAGCCCCCCTATATCTTCGTAGGTAACCCTCTGCCCCCTGCTTTCGCCGGCCTCGCCCCCCTTGAAGCGCAGGGCGGTGTCTTTGTTGATCACCACGGCTCCCCGGGGCGTAACGCCCTCCACCGTGAAGGCCTCTTCCCTGCCGCCGAACAGGGTGACGCTCACCCGGTCCCCCGGTACTACCGCCAGGCCTAGAAGGCGCGTCTTTATATGGGTTATCTCATGGTCTCCCTCCCCCGTCCAGCCGGGGAGGACGGGAGCCAACACCACGATCTTGGCCCTTTCCCATGTCGCGGGCTCCAGGCTTATATCTTCCCCTATACTTACCTGGGCGTTATAACGGAGGGTTCCGTCCATCTGAATGGCGCCCGGCGCACACCGGTCGGGAAAAGCGGGCATCACCCGTGCCACCGTGGTGCGCTTTCCGGTAACCGCTACTACGTCGCCTATACCGACGCCCAATTCGTCCATTACTTCGGACAATACCCGCACGATGCCTTTGCGGGCGTCTTCCACCATGCCCTCTATCACCTTAAGCTGCATTTTCCCCTTCATTAGGCGTCCCCCTGAAGGATGCTCGGCACAGGCCCTTGTTCGCAGCTAAAGAAAGGATCGTCTCAGGGTTTGTGGTATACGGTATACCAATTGGACCGGCTAACGTGCTTCTGTCTCCCGTAACCCCCCGCCTCTGCTGGGCCCCGCCCCTGTCCCGGCTTACCAACCGCACCGCGAAAGCCTTCCGAGGGAGGCGATCGGCTCGCGGGGAGCCCCGGCCGGGGCTTTGCTTTCCGGGAAGGCAACGCCTCCCGTCGGCCAGGGGCCTCAACGGGAACCCGAATCTCGGATCCCCGTTTGGTATACCATTTTGGATATATATATTCGCCGCCCGCAGGAGGAATCCTTCCGGCCGTTAAAATTTTTTTGGCAAAATTTATAGTTCTTCCTTTTCCTCCTCCAGGGCGAGCTTGGCGAAGTAGGCCTCCCGGGAGTTCTCAATATGCTGCCGGGCCAGTTTCTCCGCCCGGTCGGCATCCCGAGCCTTGAGGGCTTCCAAGATCTCCCGGTGCTCCCTGGTGGCCGCGGCCATCCTCCCAGGGACGGCATAGCCTACCTTGGTAAACCCTACGATGTACTCCGCCAGGTGGGTGATCATCTGTTCCAGCCGGGGGCTCTCCGCCGCCCGGTAGATAAGATGGTTATATTCGTTGTGGAGGTCCTGGAGCAACTCCACATTGCGGCCCGTCCTGGCTTCCTCCATGGCCCGTACGAGCTCCTCCAGGCGTTCCAGCTGCCGGTCGGTGATGTTCTCCGCCGCCAGCCTCGCGGCCAGGCCCTCCAGCACCGCCCGGATGTTGTAGATTTCCCATGCTTCTTTTTTGGAAATGCGGGCTACGACCACCCCCCGCCGAGGGACGTGTTCCACCAACCCCTCCAGCTCCAGCTTGCGGATGGCCTCTCGCACCGGAGTGCGGCTTACGCCGAGCTGCCGCGCCAGGTGCCGCTCCACCATTCTTTCTCCCGGCTGTAATTTCCCGGTCAGGATGGCTTCCCGAAGTATGTGATAAACTTCACGACGAACCGGCTGATAAGAGGTCAAATCCAGGGGTTTAAGAACTCCGTCCACTTTCTCCCTCCTTGCCGCCATGGTCCTTGGTATCCCAAAGAATACTTTAACAGAGGGACCGGCGGGAGGCAAGGCCCTTTTCCGGCACGAAGGGGCTTCCGGTGACAAGAAGGACCGGGTTACCCTGTCTCCCCGGCCTCCTTCTCCTTGGTTCGTAGTTCAGCGTACGTGGATGAAGCCCCTACCCTCGACGGCTTCGCCGATTACCCTCGCCGTCCCGACACCCCGCCGTTGCAACTCCGACAGCAAAGGGGAAACTTTCTCGGGAGCCACGGCCATCAAAAGGCCTCCTGAGGTTTGGGGGTCGAAGAGGACGTCCTGCAACGCCTCCTTCACCCGTCCTTCGAAACGCACTTTTCCTTCCATATACCGCCGGTTGTTGTAGGCCCCGCCGGGAACTAATCCCATAGCCGCCAAGTCCAGGACCCCGGGCAACAGGGGAATCTCGCCGCTTTCCAGGATCACATCCACCCCGCTGCCCTGGGCCAGCTCCAAACAGTGACCCAGGAGGCCGAAACCGGTAATGTCCGTACACGCATGGACGCCCACCTCCATCATGGCCGCGGCCGCGTCCCGGTTGAGCATGGCCATCCAGCGTACCATCTCTTCCTCGGTCTCCCGGCCGGCCATATCCGCCTTAAGGGCCGTAGCCAGGATACCGGTGCCCAGGGGCTTGGTAAGAACGAGTTTGTCGCCCGGCCGGGCCCCCGAGTTGGTAACTATCCGGTCGGGGTGGGCTATCCCCGTGACGGCCAGGCCGTATTTGGGCTCCTCGTCCTCTATGCTGTGCCCTCCTACCAACACGGCTCCGGCTTCGATGATCTTCTCGGCCCCGCCCCGCAGGATCTCCCCTAGAACTTCCACGTCCACCTTCTTGGTGGGAAAGCACACCACGTTCATGGCCGTCAGGGGCCTCCCGCCCATGGCGTAAATATCGCTCAGGGCGTTGGCCGCGGCAACCTGCCCGAAGAGATAGGGATCGTCTACAATGGGCGTGAAGAAATCCAGAGTTTGAATCAAGGCTATGTCTTCCCTGAGGCGGAACACGCCGGCATCGTCAATGGTTTCTATGCCCACGAGGAGATGGGGACTCTTGAGGGCCTGCGCCGGCAGTACCTGTAACAGCTGGCTGAGGGTCCCCGGACCCACCTTGGCCGCTCACCCGGCGCTGCAGGACAGCTGGGTTAATCGAATCTTCTCCCGGGCCACCTGTGCTACCTCCCTTACCTTTACCACCACCTTCATTTTACCACAAAGGGGTTAAGTTAATTATAACTCGTCGTTATGGGGCCTCTTGCGCCTCAGGGTGCGCACCAAATCCCGCAGAAGTTCTCTCTCCTCCGGCAGGCAAGTATCCAGGAAGGAAAGGATTTCTTCTTTTTCATCGGCGTGGCCCGCGGCGGCAGGGCGGTGTTGGTTGATAATCCTTACGAAGTGGATCAATCCCCGGATCTCCTCATCCTCCCAAGAGCGCAAAAGATTTACCAATTCCTGCAGGGCGCCGCGCTGGAGGCCGGGGGGCAGGGGCGTTTCGTCTTCCATCAGGAAATAACAGCTGGAAACCCCCAGGGCTTCCGCCAGGCGGTGTAAGGTGGTCAGGGAAGGCTGAATCCTGTCGGTTTCGATTTGGCCTATAAGGCTGTGGGAAATCCCTACCTGATCGGCCAGCTCCTTCTGGGTGAGGCCCATCTTCTCCCGCAGCCGCCTTAACCTGCTTCCCAAGCTCTCCCCTCGCTCGGCCTGTAAGAGGGAACTGGTGCTTACCTCCAGGGCGGCGGCCAGTTTCTCCAGAGTCTTCAAGGAGGCCGTGGACCGACCCCTCTCTATTTCGCTAATGTGAGCCAGGGAGACTCCCGATTTGCGGCTCAATTCGTTTAAGGTGAGGCCCTTTTGCTCCCGCAGCCTGCGGAGCTTGGCGCCGAGGTGGTTGTCCACCTCCTCGGGCTTCGTGCCGTTTTCCTCCTGGAAGTAACTGGCGTCCACCCCTAGAAGGCCGGCCACTTCGGCCAGGGTGGCGGCTGAAAGGCGCCGGGTACCTTCTTCCACCTCGCGCATGCAGTCGGGGGCAATGTCCAGCATGTCGGCCAGGGCTTCCAAGGATATGCCCCGCTCTGTTCTGAGCTGTCTCAATTTGGCGCCTATGGATGCACTCATCTACCTCCACCTACTTTTCTCTAGCTTCCCATCTGTACCGTGGCCCTTACCTCGCCGCTTACTCCAGCAACGAAACGGGCGGCCCACTCGGGATGGGCAGGGGCATAAAGGTGGTTGTAGCCGGCCAGAATTCGCCGGTAAAGGATTCCGTCGAAGCCATCCTCGACCCCGGCACCCCGTAACACCCGATAGGCAAAAGCTATCTTTTCCCTTTCCAGGTTTATAACCCGCGAGTGGTGGAATTCGTGGCCCTTCACCCGGGTGCCCGGGCGGAAAAAGGGATTGCCGGCGCGGGCCTCCAGGAGGGTGTAGCCGTGGCCCTGGGGATTCTTTTCCAACCTGACATCCAGGGGCAGCGCTCCCACCATTTCAAAGACCCGGTCCTCCAGGTACAGCCGGCGGGCCAGATAGATCAACCCGCCGCATTCGGCATAAATGGGCAGTCCGTCCTCCGCGGCCCGGCGGATGGATCTGCGCAGGTCGGCATTGGCCTCCAGTTCGGCGGCGAATACTTCGGGAAAACCTCCTCCGATGTAGAGGCCGTCGACGGCCGGCAAGGAACTGTCTTTAAGGCTGTCCACGGTTACCAGGCGCGCGCCGGCCCGGAGGAGGGCTTCCAGGTTTTCCGGGTAATAAAAATGAAAAACCCGGTCCCTGATCACCCCGAGACGGACGCCCCCTGCAGGGTCTGGGGAGCCGGAAACGCCTTCCCCCGGCAGGGGCCGCGCCCTGCGGGCTATCTCCCAAACCCCGTCCACGTCTACGGCCCCTTCCACCGCCTTCCTGGTAGCCTCCAGGGCCCGGTGCAGGTCTTCCCTCTCGGCGGCTGGTATCAGGCCCAGGTGCCGGTCGGGTATGACGTAGGCGTCGTCTTTCGGTAAGGCCCCCAGGACGGGGAGGTCGGTGTAGGCTTCTATAGCCCGCCACAGCATGTTTTCGTGGCGGGGCCGGGCCACCCGGTTGAGGATGACGCCGGAGAGCCTCAAGCGGGGATCGAACTCTTGAAAGCCCTTTACCAGCGCCGCCACACTCCGGGTCATACGGGTGGTATCCACCACAAGAATCACCGGCGCCTCCAGGGCCAGGGCAATTTCCGCCGTGCTCCCGCTCCCCCTGATATCCAGGCCGTCAAAAAGGCCCATGGCCCCCTCGATGACCGCCCCGTCTGCCTCGCGGCAGCCGTATAGGAATAGCCGCCTGAGCTCCTGGGCATCCACAAAATACAAGTCCAGGTTGCGGCAGGGGCGCCCGGCGGCCAGGGAGAGCCAGCTGGGATCGATGAAATCGGGGCCCTTTTTAAAGGGCTGCACCCTTAGCCCCTTTTTAACCAGGGCGGCAACAAGGCCCAAGCTCAAAATGGTCTTGCCGGAACGCCCATGGGGGGCGGCCAAAACGACTCTAGGTATATTTCGGTAGGACAACATGGTCTCTCCCTTTCTCGCCGGCCGGGGAACCGGCCCCGTCAACTCCTAGGAGTTCGCAGAAATGGTCTTTCCCCAGCCGTTCAATAAAGGCGGCCAACCTCTCGCCGGGTCTGCTTTCCCTTATCCACACGTCCAGAATAACACTTATCCGGCGGCAGATCTCCCCGTAGTCCAGTGGTCTGACCGGTATGAAGGGGAAGATAACTTGCCCCAGGGAGGGCCGGGAACCTCCCCTTCCCCCTACCAGTATGGCCGCTCCCCGGTTAATTCCCATTCGGATGCCCCGGGGAGCGGCCTGGGCGCAGGACGTACACCGCACGCAGCGCTCCTCGTTTATGGTGACGGAAGTTCCCTCGGCTATCCGTTTGGGACGGATGGCCCCGGTCGGGCACCAGGATATTAGAAGACCGATATCCTCATTGGCGGCAATCAAATCTCTATCGTTTACTTCGGGAAAGTCGGCAAAAACTCCTAGAATCCCGATGTCGGCCTCCACGCCGCCTCCGCAACTGTTGGGACAACCGCTTATGGACACCTTCAGAGGAGCCGGTAGTTCGGGAATCCTGAAGTGGCGGTATAGATAATCTCCGAGGACTTTGGCCATGCTGGGGGCGTCCAGGGCTGCATTTTGACAATGTACAAAGGACGTACAGCACTTAATCTGGTGCAGGGTCCGGCCCGTACCTCCCACCGGAAAGCCCGCGGCGGCCAACTCCTCGAGGAGGTTGTCCAACTCGGCCGGGTTCACCCCTACCAGCTCGAAGCCCTGCCTGAAGGTGCGCCGGCCGGTGAGGGCATACTTCCTGATGAAACCCGCCAGTTTGCGCAAGGACTCTGCGGCCAGAAGGCCGTTGGGAGGCAGCAGTATTCGCACACTCCATAATTCACTGCCGTCCCGCGCTATATGCTTGATAATGCCCGGCCCGACTTCTTCGTGCCAAACCCAGGTCCCCGCCTTGTCTTGAAGGTAGGGCGGCAACTCCCGCCGGAAATCGGGCATGATGCCCGCAGGCAGTTCCCCTGTTTCGGACAAAGACTTACCCCCCTCTCTGCTGGTACCCCTCGAAGGCATGAGCGTCTCCTCCGAAAATAACTCCCCTCCGGGCCGGCATTGTTTTCGCTCGCTAAGTGGTCCTCGCGGAGCAGCCTAAGGCTTAAGCCTCGGGCTCGGGCGGGGTTCCCGGC
>LDZR01002514.1_pt1 | contig 17745 bp, 14 predicted proteins | sample 615371 | NCBI WGS metagenome assembly LDZR01 (sample SAMN03408294, study PRJNA278302) | terrestrial metagenome | isolation source: oil reservoir sample K2 | place: USA: Alaska, North Slope, Kuparuk formation | collected 2013
TTGTTAGGAGCAGTCCTATCTGCAGGATGTATTGGAGGAGAAACAACGACCCAAACCAGTAGCCCAACAACATCTTCATCAAGCGAAACCCAAACAGCAACAGAAACAAAAACAGAAGCACAAAGTCCAACAGCGGGGAGAACATTGGTTATCGGAATTAGAGATGAACCTGATAACTTGAACCCTTGGAAAACAACTAGGGCAACATCAGATATGATAATGCAATTTGTTCTCGATTCCTTAGTTACGATAGATAAAGACCTAAAACCAGTGCCTTTACTGGCGGAATCTTGGGAAGTTTCAGAGAACGGTACAGTGTACACCTTTAAACTAAAGAAAGGCATAAAGTTCCACGATGGAACTCCGTTCAATGCAGATGCTGTAATTTTCACCTTCAAAAAGATCAAGGAAGGAAACCAAGCGTGGATGATAGACATGGTACAAGATATAGTAAAAGTGGATGATTATACAGTCAGGTTTATTCTCAAGAAGCCTTCAATAACCTTCCTATATAACATTGCGGACTCGGGATATTTCGGTATTGTAAGTCCAACTGCATATGAAAAGTATAAGGACAAGTGGGGAACAGAGGTCTTAGTAGGAACTGGACCATTTAAATTCGAAAAATGGGTCAGAGGACAAGAAATAGTATTAGTAAGGAATGAGGATTATCACCACGGACCTGAGTACGCTGAGAACAAAGGGCCAGCATATGTAGAGAAAATAGTATTTAAAATAATCCCAGAAGCCACTACCTTGATAGGGGCAGTAAAAACAGGAGACGTTGATCTTGTGGACTCTTATTATGTTCCATCGGAGTTAGTTAATGAGCTAAAGAATGACCCTAACTTGCAGTTCTATATGCAACCAACCTATGGTACCAGATTTTTGGCATTTAATTTAAAGAGGGAAATATTCCAAGATAAACGTGTTAGACTTGCAATAGCCTATGCAATTAATAAAGAAGCAATAGCTAATATCGCATGGAACGGGGCTGCATATCCTACATGCTCGCTTCTAGGGGCATCTACCATAGGGTACTATGAAGTTCCAAAGGACAAATGTATCCCATATGATCCAGAAAAAGCCAAACAACTTCTTGCCGAAGCAGGGTGGAAAGACACCGATGGGGATGGAATCCTAGAAAAGGATGGTAAAAAGTTTGAAATATCTCTACTGGCATATTCAATTTCAGAAAACAGAAAAAGTGCTGTAGTTATTCAGCAACAATTACAAGAAATTGGAATAAAAGTCAATCTTGAAGTCCTAGAAAAGGGTTCTGCAATTGCAAAAGCTCAGGAAGGAGATTATGATATAATGGAATACGGTATCTGGTTTACTCAAGGAGATGGCTTCTTGAACTTTATTGCTCACTCTAAGAATCAAGGGATAGGTAACGTTGCATTCTACTCAAATCCAAAAGTTGACGAATTGCTTGAAAAAGCTGCTATAACCTCAGATTTAGAAGAGTACTACCAATATGTAAAAGAAGCGCACGAACTAATCCTTGAAGACTTACCCTACGTACCGCTAGTAGTACTAACGGATCGCATGGTGGCAAAACAAAGAGTTAAGGGATTGGACAAAGTTTTAGAGCATCCATGGTGGGATACTAAGCTTATGGCATTAGAAATCTATATAGAAGAAAAGTGAAACAAAAAACAATGTTTCAATTTTCCCTTTTGTTATTTTTTGTTAGTAAAATCTAATGAGAGAGGTGATCATAGAATGATGAAGTATATAATAAGGAGACTATTGTTACTCATACCGATTACTTTAGGAGTCACAATATTAGTATTTTTGCTTATGCATTTAACTGGTGATCCTGTTAAACTAATGTTGGGATATAGAGCAACACCTGAACAAGTTATGGCCCTTAGACAAGAACTAGGACTAGATAAACCATTGTATTTACAATATTTTATTTGGATATCAAACGTAATCAGAGGGGATCTAGGGACCTCCATAGTGACCAGGGAACCTGTTTCAAAGATGATTATTGAAAGGATTCCCGCGACTCTTGAATTGACAATACCCTCACTTATAATATCCACAATATTGGCGATTTTCTTGGGGGTTACTGCTGCCTTGCACAAAGACTCATGGATTGATCAGCTTACTAGGATTTTTGCATTATTTGGTATATCAATGCCTTACTTTTGGTTTGGGTTGATTCTATTACTGATATTTTCTTACCGCCTTGGATGGTTGCCAATGTATGGAAGAGGCGGCCCTTTATGGACTCTGGAAGGTCTGAAGCATGCCATATTGCCTATTACAGTTCTTAGTCTTAGCAACCTTGCACTCTTAATGAGATTAACCCGATCTTCAATGATCGATGTACTTGGAAAAGAGTACATCAGAACTGCTGTGGGTAAAGGATTATCTAAACGTGTGATTATATATAAGCATGCTCTAAGAAACGCTTTGATTCCTATAGTAACTATACTGGCTCTTAGATTAGCTTATGTATTCGGAGGAGCTGTCGTAACTGAAACAGTCTTTGCATGGCCCGGAATGGGAAGATTAATAGTAGATGCCATATATCAACGTGATTTTCCAGTAGTTCAAGGAGTTGCATTAGTATTTGCAGTACTTGTGATGCTTGTTAATTTAGTGGCTGATATAATCTACAGTTATATCGATCCGAGAATATCACTTGAATAGACCAAGAAGAGGTGAGACAAGATGGTCAACACAAACGTTGAGAGATCCACCTTTAAAATTGTGCTAAAAAGACTGAGAAAGAACAAAATAGCACTAATATCGACAAGTATAATAATTTTGACAATAGTAATTGCAATTTTTGCACCAGTTTTAGCTCCATACGATCCGATAGCTCCCAATTACTCAGAGGTATTAAAACCCCCCTCACCAGCACATCCATTTGGGACTGATGAATTTGGGCGAGATGTATTTAGTAGAGTCATTTATGGAACAAGATATGCCCTACTAATAGGACTAGGAGTTGTAGCTATTGAAGTTGCGCTTGGAGTATTCTTAGGCCTTATAGCTGGATATTTTGGGAGATGGATCGATCAAGTAATAATGAGAATAGTTGATGTGTTTCTTTCAATACCTACTCTTGTGCTAGGATTAGCCTTTGCAGCTGTTTTAGGAGGGGGATTAAAAAATGTAATACTCGCTGCAGGTCTCATAATGTGGACCCAGTTTGCTAGACTAGTAAGAGGGCAAGTCTTATCGATCAAAGAGGAATTATTTGTGGAAGCTGCAAGAGCATTAGGAATAAGCGACTTAAAGATAATGCTCAAACACATTATACCTAATGCCCTATCCCCTATAATAGTGTATGCAACACTCTCAATACCAACTGCAATTTTACTCTCAGCATCTCTGAGTTTTCTAGGAGTAGGAGCACAACCTCCCACTCCAGAATGGGGTTTAATAGTGGCAGAGGGTAGAGATTATCTTTCATCAGCGTGGTGGATATCAACTTTCCCTGGATTAGCTATAATGATTCTTAGTTTGTCCTTTAACATTCTTGGGGATAGTTTAAGAGATGCAATATCAATGCAAGAGGAGAGTGTATTACAATGACAAAGCAGATATTAGAAATTAAGAACCTAACCATCTATTATAATAGTGACGAGGGAGTAGTCAGAGCCGTTGAAGATATAAATTTTTCCATTAAAAAAGGAGAAACACTAGGTTTAGTCGGAGAAACCGGATGCGGTAAATCTACAGTAGCGTATAGCATTTTACGGCTATTACCTCCTTCTGCTAAGGTTATAAAAGGAGAAATAAGGTTTAAAGGAAAGGATCTACTAAAACTTTCAGAAGAAGAACTAAGGAAAATAAGAGGTAGAGAGATAGCAATGGTTTACCAAGATCCGCTTACATCCTTAAATCCCGTACTCCCAGTAGGAGAGCAGATAGCGGAGGTTTTTGTGTACCATTTTAACATGAACAAAAAAGATGCAGAAGAGAGAGTCATAGAACTACTAAGGGATGTAAATATACCAGCACCTGAAAGAGTTGCAAATATGTACCCTCATGAGCTAAGTGGGGGGATGAAACAAAGGGTAATGATAGCAATGGCATTGGCAGGTAACCCAGACTTGTTGATCTTAGACGAACCCACAACTGCACTTGACGTTACAGTACAAGCACAGTTTTTAGAACTAGTAGAGCACTTGCAAGAAAAGTACGGAATGTCCATATTGTGGATAACTCATGATTTAGGGATAGTAGCTGAAATGGCTGATAAAGTGGCAGTAATGTATGCTGGGCATCTGGTTGAGTATACTGATGTTGAATCTTTCTTCCAAAAACCGTTACACCCCTATTCTCAACTTCTTCTTAGAGCCATCCCAAGGATAGGCATCAGCATTGAAGACTTAGAAATAATTCCAGGGGATGTCCCTAGCTTAATTAACCCCCCAAGAGGATGTAGATTTGCTCCAAGATGTCCACTTTCACATGAAATATGCACTTCTCAGAGACCCAAACCAAATGAGTATCTCCCTAATCATTTAGTTGCTTGTCATTTGTATGAGGAGGGACAGAAATGAAGGAAATACTTCGGGTTGAAAATCTTAAAAAGTACTTTCCAATAAAAAGAGGTATTTTAAAAAAGACAGTAGGGTATATCAAAGCGGTCGATGGAGTAAGCTTTGCTTTAAACAAAAGAGAAACACTGGGTATTGTGGGCGAATCTGGATGCGGTAAGACCACCTTAGGTAGAACGATCATACGAGTTCTTGAACCAACGGAGGGAAAAATTTATTTTGAAGGAAGGGACATAACCAATATTCAAGGAAAAGCCCTAAAAGAGCTAAGGAAAAGCATGCAAATCATTTTTCAGGATTACAAATCTGCAATAGATCCAAGAATGACAATAGAGGATGTTATTACTGAGCCTCTAAAGGAGCATAAGCTTGTTACAACCAAGGAAGAGTTGCGGGAAACAGCTTTAAAACTACTCAAGGAAGTAGGACTTAGTGAGGAGCATTTGGGAAGGTTTAGAAATGAATTTAGTGGGGGTCAACTTCAAAGAATTGTTATTGCAAGAGCTCTAGCAGTAAACCCCAAACTTATAATCGCAGACGAACCAACATCAGCACTAGATGTTTCAGTACAGGCAAAAATACTCAAACTACTTAAAAAAATCCAAGAATCACGTGATTTAACTTATATCTTTATTTCTCATGACTTAGATGTAGTAAGCATAATTAGCGACCGAGTTATAGTTATGTATCTTGGAAGAATTGTTGAATTTGCACCAACACAAGAATTATTCTACAACCCTCTGCATCCTTATACCTGGGCACTCTTGACATCTAACCCCGAACCAATTCCCAGAAAAAAACCTAAGAGGATAATACTTAGAGGTGAAGTTCCAGATCCTAGCAATATGCCTAATGGATGTAAATTCCATCCAAGATGTCCCTTTGCAAAAGATATTTGCAAAAAAGAAGAACCCCCATTAGTAGAGATTAAAAAGGGACACTTCGTTAGATGCCACTTCCCATTCCTTGCTCAAGAAACTTGGGGCGGAATTCTAGAAGAGAAGTTATTGAAACTTAGGGAGATGAAGTAAACTCTTATTAATCTAAAGAAGGAGGTGTTTGGTTATGGTTGAGGAGTTTGATGTTTTGGTTAAGGATGCGACGATTGTTGATGGTAGTGGTAGTCCGAGTTTTAAAGGAGATATTGGGATTAAAGATGGCAAGATTGTAAAAGTAGGGAAAATCAAAGAACGCGGGGAAATAGAAATAAACGCAAAAAACCTAATAGCAACCCCAGGATTCATAGATCCTCATTCACATGCAGATGAAACAATATTGTTCTACCCAGAAGCAAACAACTATGTCATGCAAGGTGTCACTACAGTTGTTGGGGGAAATTGTGGATTCTCCCCTGCACCCCTAAAAGATAAATGGCTTCTTTCCTTTTGGGAATTCGAGTTTTGGGATGAAATTGTTCAGTATAAATATTACGAACCCCTCATTGCCCCACTAGACACGTTTAGAAAATTAATCAAGAGCAAGTTAGGAGTAGACATAGATTGGAAGACATTCGGAGAATTCCTCAAGAAAGTTGAAGAAACTGGAATTTCAATTAATTATGTTCCATTAGTGGGACACAACACGATTAGAGCACAAGTAATGGGAGAAGACCACGAGAGAGACCCAACCCTTCAGGAGCTAGAAGAAATGAAAGAACTTGTTAGGGAAGCAATGGAGGCGGGAGCATTTGGGCTGAGTACTGGATTAGACTATCCTCCAGGTGCATATGCAAAGACCGAAGAAATTATAGAACTAGTAAAAGTCGTAAAAGAGTATAATGGAATCTATGCGACTCACTGGAGAAGAACGGGAGTTAGAAGAGGAACACGTACTAGGCCTTTCGAGAAAATCAAAGGAATAGAAGAGGCAATAAAAATCAGCAAGGAGACTGGTGTCCCCGTGGAAATTTCGCACCTGCTTTCTGGATATGTCATTTATCCAGAGCCAATACCACCAGAACTAATTAAGGCAAATGCTGGAGCAACGTTGAAGGTTATAGACAAGGCCATTGAAAATGGTGTAGATGTTGGTTTTGACGTGATCCCAAATACAGACGGTGGCGTGATAATAATCCCATATCTGATATCACTTTTATCTCCTTGGCTTAGGGAATCAGGAAGTATAGAGCAATTTTTGAAAAACCTAAAGGCAGAGGATTATAGAACAGAAATAAAGGAAGTCATCCAAAGTGGAAAATGGTACTGGATCAATCCAAAAATAAATCCATATTGGGCAAGGAAAATCAAGATAATACAAAGTAAAGAAGAAAAATATGTAGGAAAAACTCTCGAAGACATAGCAAGAGAAGAAAACAAAGACCCAATGGATGTAATTTTCGAAATAATTTCTAGGGATCCAGAAACCAGGATAGAGACTACCGAGATAGCACACGAACTTGAAATTACGACATTTTTAAAGCATCCAAAGGCAATGCCCTGTAGTGACGTATTTGCCCTTGACGAGAAGTGGGAAGTAAGAAAGCCACCCTACTACTTGCCCCACCCAAACACGTACGGAATATTTCCTAGATACCTTCGTAGATACGTAAAGGAGGAAAAGGTTTTAACTCTCGAAGAAGCAATTAGAAAATTAACTTCTTTACCTGCTCAGAGGTTCAAGTTGAAAAATAAGGGAGTTATTAAAGAAGGAGCTGATGCAGATATAGTCCTCTTTGATTTCAAGCGAATTAAAGATGTTGGGGATTACCTAGAACCAAGAAAATACCCTGAAGGAATTGAGTATGTCATTGTAAATGGCAAAATTGTGGTCGAAAACGGAAAGCACACACAAATAAAACCTGGAAAGGTCATTAGACATAATCATGAGTGAAATAAAGCAAATCTTTGTTACTAATGTTTTTTCAATTTTTCTTCTCTTTCAGAAAAGAGAATTTGAACCTCTCGTAAAGGGAAACTTAGAATGCATTCGCTCGGAGGTGAATAAGTTGGATAATAAAGCTATGCAACAGATAGCCGAAGTTGTGAAGTCTTTTAATGGGGTTGTTGGGATTGGCTTTAAGAATCTATCGAATGGTGAAGAATTCTACATCAACGGTGACAAAAGATTTCTGACAGCAAGCGTCTTTAAGGTTTTTGTGCTTATAGAGCTATATAACCAAGCAATAAAGAGCAAAATCAATCTCTCTGATAGATACACGCTCAAAAATAGCGATAAAAGTTTAGGTTCCGGAGTTTTACAGCTCTTAGATGAAGGACTTCAGCCAACAATTCGAGATCTTGCAAAGCTTATGATGATTCTAAGCGACAATACTGCAACGGACATAATAATGGATATGGTAGGAAAAGAGAATATAAACAACACCATTCGGAATATCCTCGGGCTCAAAAATACCAGAGTAATGCTAACAACAAGGGAAATCCTGTTGGATATAGCGGGTACAAATGACATTGAAAGTGCAAAAAGAAACTTTGAAGAAATGAAAATCAATACAAATGGCAAGTGGGCCACAGATTTTAAAGACAATGACATAACAACCCCCAAGGAAATGGTTAAGACTCTCGAACTTCTGTATAAAAAGAAAATTTTAACTCCCGAATCTTGTGAGGAGATCATTGACATAATGAAAAACTGTCAAACTGGTAGCGCTAGGATAAAACGCTTTTTACCCCCAAATGTTAAAGTCGCTCATAAAACTGGGACAATGCCTGGTGTTGTAAACGATGCTGGGATACTATTCACACCAAAAGGAGATTATATTCTAGTAATGTTTATTAATGGGCTTGACTATGGGACGCAATCATATGTTGCTATTGGAGAGGATCTAATAGCCCAGATTTCAAAAACAATTTATGACTCATTTGTTCGGTAAGGTGGTTAGTGTGGTTGAGGAGTTTGATGTTTTGGTTAAGGATGCGATGATTGTTGATGGTAGTGGTAGTCCGAGCTTTAAAGGAGATATTGGAATTAAAGATGGCAAGATTGTAAAAGTAGGGAAAATCAAAGAACGCGGCGAAATAGAAATAAACGCAAAAAACCTAATAGCAACCCCAGGATTCATAGACATACACAACCACAGCGATGTTGCAATTTTAGCGAACCCCTCTGCTCTTAACTATATTATGCAGGGAGTTACAACAATCGTAACTGGAAATTGCGGATTAAGTGCTGCCCCGTTGTCTGAAGATTCAGAAGAGGTAATAGACATAATACTCTCCCACTACAAAGGAGAAGTTAAGGTTACGTGGAAAAGCTTTAAAGAATATGTTAAAACATTAGATAAAACAAAAAAAGCAATCAACATTGCACCACTAGTCGGACATAACACTGTAAGGGCATATGTTCTAGGAATTGGTGATAATAAACCTACATCAAATGATTTAAACGAAATGAAAGAACTCGTTAGAAAAGCTATGGAAGCAGGGGCATTTGGAATGAGTACAGGCTTAATTTATGATCCAGGAGTATTTGCAAACACTGAAGAAATAATAGAGCTTGCAAAAGTTGTTTCGGAATATGGAGGAATTTACGCATCCCACATAAGAAATGAGTCAGATCTTTTGATAGAAGCAACTTTGGAGGCAATAAAAGTAGGAAAAGAAGCGAATGTCAGAGTTGAAATTTCTCATCACAAAGCATCCGGAAGAAGAAACTGGGGACTTGTGAAGACGACTCTTGCGTTGATGGAGTACTATAGACGCTTTGGTGTGGAGGTTACATGTGACGTTTATCCATACACCTTTGCCTCCACAGGTTTGTTCTACTTATTCCCTCCTTGGACTAGGGAAAGAGGATTAAACGAGTTTTTGGAATTGCTTCAAAAGGAAGAAGTTAGAAAAAGGCTTAGAACAGAACTCGCAAGGCCAAGCACAACTTGGGAGAATATTCTTCTTGATGCAGGTTTTGAAGAAACAATAATAGCGTATTCAGAGAAATTTAAAGAATACGAAGGGGACTCCCTATTGGAAGTTTCGCAAACTATGAACAAAGACCCATATGAGATCATGTTTGACCTAATACAGGAAGATCCGGAAATAAGTGTAATTGTAGGTGGAATGAGCGAAGAAGATGTTAAGTTCGTGATTTCACACAGGCTTTCAATGATTGGTAGTGATGGAAGCATTCAAAAGTTCGGGAAAGGCCATCCTCACCCAAGGTCATATGGGACCTTTCCACGAGTCATTGCAAAATACGTAAGAGAGGAGAAAATATTGCCGCTGGAGGTTGCAATCAAGAAGATGACTTACATGCCAGCATGGAAGCTTGGTCTCAAGGATAGAGGCCTGATAAAGGAGGGATTTGTAGCAGATATTGTGTTATTTGACTTTTGGACAGTCAAAGATACATCAACGTTTACGAATCCTCACGCCTATTCTGAGGGGATTAAATATGTAATGGTGAATGGGGAGTTTGTAGTAAAAGATGGGATATGTACTGGAAATACGCCTGGAATAGCTCTTAAGAGAACCTGAGGGTTGGAGGGGATACGAGATGGAGGAAAAACTTATGCAGTTTGAGAAGTTCGTTGTGGAAAAAATGTCTGAAAGCAGAATGCCCGGAATAAGTGTTGCCTTGATAAAAGATGGCGAAGTAGTTTACTCTCGGGGGTTCGGGTTTAGAGACTTAGAGAGTGGTCTTCCCACAACGTCGAGAACCGTTTACGGAATTGGTTCGATAACAAAGAGCTTCACAGCGCTGGCAATAATGCAACTTGTGGAAAAAGGATTAATAAGTTTAGATGATCCAGTAGAAAAGTACATTCCAATGAAACTTAGACCCTTTGGAGAGCCTGTAAGGATACACCACTTATTAACTCACTCTTCGGGTATTCCTTCACTTGGTTATGCAGAAGCGTTCATTGATGGAGTATTAAATGTTGGTCATAGTTGGCTCCCTGTAGCAACTCCAGAAGATATAATTGCATTTGCTCAGGATGCAGAAAAATGGGCTTTTACAAAACCTGGCGAGAGGTTCTTCTATTCGAATACTGGGTATGTAATGCTTGGCAAGATAATTTCAGAAGTCTCTGGAATGTTGTATGAAGAGTACGTTAAAGAGAACATCTTAAAACCACTCGAGATGGATCACTCATACTTCTTTAAAAAAGAGGTCGACAAAGAGTTTGACGTTGCTACTGGCTACGTACTAGACCCACAAAAAGAAGCACACATCCCGAAAAGTTTTCCTTATGGGATAACTGCGGATGGGGGATTGCTAAGCAATGTTCTTGACCTTGCAAAGTATTTGACGATGTACATAAACCGGGGAGAGTACAAAGGTGTTAAGATTATTGAAAAAGAGTCTATAGAAACCATGGAAACTCCACACATAAGAGTACCATGGGAGATTTTTGGTGAGGAAAGCTATGGATATGGGCTGATAATCCACCCCGACTTCGTAGGAGAACGCCTGATCCAACATAGTGGGTCAGTTCTAATATACACGGGTTTTATTGGTTATATTTCAGAAAAGAAGCTTGGTGTTGCAGTTTTGGCTAATTCCTCTGGGTATTCATTGTCAAGTATTGGGATGTATGGTTTAGCCTTAATGCTTGGTAAAGACCCCGAAAGGGAACTTCCATTCATCAGAAGAGAAAGAATCCTTAAAAAGTTGGAAGGAACATACAAAGGCTACAAAGGAACCATAAAGTTCAATGTTAAGAGTCATGGTGGATTCTTGTTCCTCGAAATGACAAGCAGACTTATGAATTATACAATTCATCTAGTGCCAGAGAAAGTCGAGGATAATACCGTGGTGTGTTCAACGCTCTCAAATGGCAGGAAGATGAGTGCAGAGTTTTACATCAAAGACAATAAAATAGAACTTATATATGAACGTCACAAGCTAGTAAAAGAATGATGATAGAATCACCAATTGCAATATTTCCGCCCTAAAAGCAGTTTATTGATGGCTTTTTATTATATTTTTGATATCTCTGTGACCAAATTTTTGAAGTTTTAGGTATAATTTTTAGTTTGGGGCTGTTCCTCTTTAGTTAAGACAAATTGTCTTTAAGTATTAGGCAGAGTGAGAATATGCTATCAAGTGAAAGCCATGTTGACAAGTTCAAAAAAATTTCGTTATAAAAATTCCGGGTTTTCATAACTTTTTATTTGATAGTAACTTCTGGTTACTAAAGACTTCCAAAACGATTAAAAAGCTTTAAAATTCAAGAAAAGGCTTTAAAAAATAGAAAAACAAAAACAAACCCCTAAAAACTAGTACCAAAAAAGCTTCGGCTTTATTCTGTTTTATGAATCTTCTTTTCAAAAGTCACAAAGTCTGTCCATGCGGCATGAGCTAGAAAATTGGCCGTCATCACGTCAGGTCGTCCTCTCGGAAAAGCTTCTCTTTTGTAACTGCTTCCGACTATTTCTCCCACGAACCAGGTATGATCCCCGTAATCTCTTGCATCAACTACTTTACACTCTATGTTTGCTAATGCCTCCTTTATGCTTGGTGTGCTTATCTTTTTCGAAGGTACTAATGTTATGTCCATTTCCTTAATTTTTGATGGACCACTTTTTGTCCCTGCAATCCACACATCTTTGAGCATTTCTAAACTTGGAACACTAATCACGAACTCTTGATATTTAGAAATTAACTTGTGAGTGTATCTTTTCGGGGAAATTGCAACACCAAGTAAAGTTGGTTTGTGGGAAAGCACTGTTACCCAATCAGCTGCCATTACATTCGTTTCCTCACCTTGACCTGAGACTATTAAATAAGTTCTCATTGGATAGATAAGGTGGTACATTGCTTTCACCTCTCAATTAGGATTTCTCTTGATTAATAAAACCTTTTCTCATACTAAGCCATTTTAGTGCCCTGACAGCTCTTTCAGGTGTTAAAAAGTTTTTAAAGCCATGTCTGTCTAAAAGTTTGATTCCCTCTTTTACGAGGTCCCCAGCCATGAAGTTCACTATAACCGGTTTGTCGCACTTTGCATCTATTATTGCCTTTGCGATTTCTTCACTGGGGATAAATATCGGTGGAACACAGATCACAAGGATACTATCCACATTATCATCTTCACAGATGATTTCTATGGTTTTCTTGTATCTTTCATAATCAGCATCCGCTATTAAATCAACGGGATTTTTAACGGAGCATTGGGGGGGTAAAAATTCCCTAAGTGCATTTATCGTTTTCTCACTCAGCTTTGCTATCTCTAGGTCCAATTTTTCAGCTTTATCCGTGGCAAGGACTCCTGGTCCTCCGGAGTTTGTTATTATAGCAATCCTTTTGCCTCCATTTTTGTACATCTCAAAGGTTTTTGCTGCATCGAATAGCTCTTCCATCTCCTCGACTTCTATTGCGTTGAACTGGTGAAAAGCAGCTCTATAGATTTCATAACTGCCTGCGAGACTTCCGGTGTGGCTCTGAGCTGCTTTACTTCCACTCTTGCTTTTTCCGGCCTTTAGGATTATGACCGGTTTTTTGCTTGTTGCGTATTTTAAAGCCTCTATAAACTTTCTTCCGTCTTTTACTCCTTCTATATACAGGGCGATGACTTTTGTATTTTTGTCATCTGCAAAATATCTCAAAAAGTCGCTCTCTGTTAAGTCTGCTGCATTGCCATATGAAACAAACGCAGAAAAACCGATTCCTTCTTCATTTCCCATAGCCAAAGCAGCCCCGCCAAAGGCCCCACTTTGTGATACTAAGGCAAGGCCTCCCTTTTTAACCCGCACTTCGAAAGAGCCGAAGAAATTGGCATGAACTCCAAAGATTCCTGCACAGTTGGGCCCGATAATTCTAACCCCTTTCTCTTTAGCTTTTTCAATTAGTTCATTTTCAAGAGCTATATTGCCTACTTCGCTGAAGCCAGCACTTATTACAACGGCACCCTTTATTTTATCACCAATTTCATCAATTAATGAGGGTACAAGTTTAGCAGGAATTGCGATTATAGCAATATCAACATTCTTTTCAAGTTTTTTCTCAACCTTAAGTCTTATATTGGCAACTTCTACCTCTCCCCCTTTCGGGTTTATGGGTATAACCTCTCCTTCAAAGCCTCCCTCCATGATATTCTTTAAAATTTCATACGCAATGGCGCCTTTTTTGAAAGACCCGAATACTGCCACTGATGAGGGGTAAAAAAAGAACTCCATTCCTTCACCTCCAAAAGCTTTTCAAATAAAGATACAAAAATTTATTGGTGGTGTAGGCATAAGATATGATGTGATACAAATGAGAAGGTATCAAAAGGTAGTTGTGGGTGGAACGTTTGATAGATTACACTTGGGTCATAAAGCTCTTCTTAGAAAGGCCTTTGAGGTAGGAAAGTATGTTTATATTGGTATGACGTCTGATGAAATGATAAAGGACAAGCCTTATGCCGAGAAGATACTTCCTTATGAGGTTCGTTTGAGAGATCTCTTGAAGTTTCTTGAGGTTAATAGGTACAAAAATTACCGAATAGTGAAGATAAACAGTGCCATAGGATTTGCGGACAGGATAAAAAGCTTGGATGCTATAGTGGTGAGTGAAGAAACTTACAAAGGGGCCCTCCTAGTTAATAAAGCAAGAAGGGAGAAAGGATTAAAACCCCTTGATATAGTCACCATAAGCATAATTAAAAGCAAACTTGGAGGTAAAATAAGCTCTTCCTTAATAAGAGCAGGCTTAATAGATCCTTTTGGCAATCCTAGGAGGTGAAATAGTGAAGAGGGTAGTTACAATTGGTGCTGGGCTCGGAGGCCTCTTGACCAGTGCTTTTTTGGCTAAAAGTGGATATGAAGTTACAATCTTAGAGAAATCCCCCTTTGTAGGTGGGAGGTTCACCAATATCTCATACAAAGGTTTTCAACTTTCTACAGGGGCCCTTCATATGGTTCCTCATGGTGAGAATGGCCCACTTGCCCATCTGCTGAGGCTTCTACATGCAAATGTGGAGATAATAAACTCAACTCCTAAGGGGAAATTCTTCATTGATGGAAAAATGCATCATTACAGGGAGGGATGGAAGCATCTGAATCTAAAAGAGAAGGCTAAGGCCATGAAACTTTTAGCAGAGATAAGGGCTAATAGACTTCCAAGTGGAGAGGAAGCTTATCTTAGCTCATGGGAATGGCTGAGTGAAAAGATAGGAGACAATGAATTCGTGTATCTCTTCATAAAAAGCTTTCTTGGGTGGGCAGTTAGTTTAACCCCTGAAGAAGTTCCTGCAATAGAATTGGCCAAAGAGATCAAAGCAACTTTAAAATGGGGTGGGCCAGGTCTTATAAAAGGAGGATGTAAAGCCCTTAGTGAAGAACTTGCAAAGATTGTTATGGAAAGTGGGGGGAAGGTACTCACAAGGAAAAAGGTAGTTGAAGTGAATAATGAGAAGGCCGTAACTGCAGATGGAGAGGAATACCCCTATGATATTCTCATTTCAAACATCGGCATAAGAGAGACGGTGGAGCTTTTTGGGCGGGATAACTTTGATAGGGATTACTTGAAGAGAGTTGATTCTTTAAAACCTGCTGAGGGTATTAAAATTAACGTGGCCCTAAAAGGAGGCCCAAGAATAGGGAATACAGTTGTTTTCGCCCTGGACACTAAGAGGATAAATGGTTACAACGAACCTTCATCCATTTCACCCCAACTTGCAAGAGAAGGATACACTCTCATAATGACTCACCAGGCCTTAAAAAATGAAAATATAAAGAAAGAGCAGAAACTTGGCCTTGAAGATCTTCACTATCTCTTCCCAGACCTTGAAAGAGAAGGTGAGGTTTTGATGGTACAAACGTATCTTGATGGAAATCCAGTCAACAGAGTTGCTTCAGGACAACACATTGAATTTCCAATGGAGAACGTTTATGTTGTAGGGGACGCTAACAAGGGAGAAGGCGGCATTGAGGTTGAGGGAATTGCTCTAGGGGTCATGAAAACTCTCCAAAGTTTGGGAATCAGGAATTTTGATGAGTGGTATCTTTGAGAACTTTTGGAAATCTATCAAAGTTATTCTTTTTACTTTTGTAAATCAATTCAAGCAGAACTCAAAAATTTTTTCTATGAAATATATTTTGGCACTAAGAAACCCTTTTAATTCGCTAGTGTCTAATTTTATGCACCAGTGATGGAGGGGTATGAATGAGGAAGAGAGTTGTCATTGCGTTGGGGGGAAATGCTATTCTTCAAAGGGGTCAAAAGGGTACTTATGAGGAACAAATGGACAATGTTAAGAAAACGGCAAAGCAAATCGTTGATATTATTCTTGACAATGAGTATGAAGTGGTTATCACTCACGGTAATGGGCCTCAGGTTGGAGCTCTTCTCCTCCAGCAAGACGCTGGGGAGCATGCTTATGGCATCCCAGCTCAACCTATGGATGTTTGTGGTGCAATGAGTCAGGGGCAGATTGGGTACATGATTCAGCAGGCAATAGTGAATGAATTAAGGAGAAGAGGTGTTGAAAGACCAGTGGCAACAATAATCACTCAAACCATTGTTGATAAGAACGATCCAGCTTTTGAGCATCCGTCGAAACCAGTGGGGCCGTTTTACGATGAGGAGACTGCTAAAAAACTCGCTAAGGAGAAGGGTTGGACTGTTATTGAAGATTCTGGAAGGGGTTGGAGGAGAGTTGTCCCATCCCCTGATCCGAAGGGGCATGTAGAAGCCCCTGTAATTCAAGATCTCGTTGAAAAAGAGTTTATAGTGATATCCTCAGGCGGTGGGGGAATTCCGGTTATAGAGGAGGATGGAGAATTTAAGGGCGTTGAGGCAGTTATTGACAAGGATTTGGCTGGAGAAAAACTTGCTGAGGAAGTTAACGCTGATATTTTCATGATTCTTACAGATGTGAATGGTGCTGCCATTAATTACGGCAAGCCTGATGAAAAATGGCTTACTAGGGTTACTGTGGAAGAGTTAAAGAGATACTATGAAGAGGGTCACTTTAAGAAGGGTAGTATGGGACCAAAGGTACTTGCCGCAATAAGGTTCATTGAGTGGGGTGGAGAACGGGCAATAATAGCTGCATTAGATAGGGCCGTTGAAGCCTTAGAAGGCAAAACTGGTACCCAAATCATGAGATAAATTTGATATAACTTCTATTTTTTTGAGATCAGTTGCAACAACTTTGGATTTCTTTCTTTTCTATTGAGGGTTGCTTTAACTTAAAATCGAGTAGGTCTCTATTTTATTTACCAAAAGTTTTAAAAATATTGAGTTATAATAACATACAAAGGAACAAAGCGAGGTGGTCATATGGATCCATTAAGCGGATTTGTAGGGTCATTGATATGGTGGCTCTTGTTTTTCTTTCTGTTCATGGGACCACAAATTCAGTACAGGCAATTACAAGCTGCAAGAGCAAGGTTACTGGAAAAATTGGCAAGAAAAAGAAATTCTACAGTAATCACGATGATACATAGACAGGAAAGCATAGGTTTCTTTGGAATTCCAGTTTACAAGTTTATTAGCATGGAAGATAGTGAGGAGATCCTTAGAGCGATTAGGATGGCACCAAAAGACAGACCTATAGATTTAATCCTTCACACACCTGGAGGCCTAGTTCTGGCAGCTACTCAGATAGCAAAAGCATTGAAAGACCATCCTGCCGAGACAAGAGTGATAATCCCACATTACGCAATGAGTGGTGGAACTTTAATCGCTCTTGCTGCGGATAAGATAATAATGGATCCACACGCTGTTTTAGGGCCAGTAGATCCGCAACTTGGCCAATATCCTGCACCAAGCATAATAAGAGCTGTTGAACAAAAGAGCGTAGATAAAGTGGAAGATCAGACTCTGATCTTAGCCGATGTGGCAAAGAAAGCGATAAAGCAAGTCCAAGACTTTGTGTATCACCTTCTAAAAGATAAGTATGGAGAAGAAAAAGCTAGAGAGCTGGCTCAACTCTTAACGGAAGGAAGATGGACACATGACTATCCAATAACGGTAGAACATGCCAAGGAGCTTGGACTTGATGTGGATACAAAGGTTCCAGAGGAGGTATACGCATTGATGGAGCTATATAAACAGCCTATTAAGCAAAGAGGAACTGTAGAGTTTATGCCATATCCAGTAAAGCAAGAGGGAAAGGGTTAAATGCAAGCATGTTTTTATTTTTCAAATCATTTTAGTAAATCTAAACAAACAATCTTAATTTCTCTGAATGATTTCTCATAATAGCCAAAAAGTTTTTATTTGGTTTTTACTTCAACTTAGTGAGGCTTAAATCAGGGTGAGATTATGATCAACTATTCTAAAATGGAGGAAGGGGAAGAGACCATGCAAGTGAAAGTAGACCCAGAGGAAA
>LDZR01000016.1_pt1 | contig 17709 bp, 15 predicted proteins | sample 615371 | NCBI WGS metagenome assembly LDZR01 (sample SAMN03408294, study PRJNA278302) | terrestrial metagenome | isolation source: oil reservoir sample K2 | place: USA: Alaska, North Slope, Kuparuk formation | collected 2013
CTACGGCTTAAGCCTCGGGCTCGGGCGGGGTTCCCGGCCTATTCAGCATCCTTGCTTCAGAGGCCGGCCTCGGACTTCCTGTCCTCGGCTTCGCCAAGGCTGCTCATCCGCTCGGACCCAACGCTTGCTCCAAACAAATGCCGGCCCGCTATTTTCATCCTTCTGCTGGTACCGCGCAGGCGGCATGGGTGTCTACCTACATATATTCCGCCAGGTTGACCCGGGGATAGACCACCCGCTTGTAATCCCGGCGCAGGGCCAGTTCCAGGGTGGCGTCGATGCCTACCTTGGTGTGGGTGCCGTCGGCCCCGGTGGTAGGGTCGTTCTCCATGCCCTGGGCGAAAGGAACGGTGAAGATGTCCCGGGCCGCATCCACCCTGGTGGCCAGGGCCCACAGGAGGTCGCCGGGGTCGTAGATGTTGACGTCGGTGTCCACCACCAGGGCCATCTTGATGTTGACGTGGGTCATCAGGGCGGCCAGGGCCACATTCTTAGGTTCCCCCTGGTTCTGCTTGTCCAGGGAGATCACCGCCATAAAACCGCCGGTGCAGGGTAGGAGGTGCACCCCCTTCACGTTGGGGGATACGTGGCGGGCGAAGCGCAAAAGCATGGGCTCCCGGGGAAGGACGTTGCCTATATAAACGTGCTCAAAGGATCCGGGCACAATGGTGCGGTAGATGGGCCGGTGCCGGTGGCAGAGGGCGGTGACCTCCACCACGGGGTGCCTGTACACCTCCCCGAAGTGGCCGGTGAACTCGGCCAGGGGACCCTCTTCCTCCCGGTGGTGGGGCAGGATGCGGCCCTCGATGACGATCTCCGCCTCCTGGGGAGCATAAAGGTCCACCGTGGTGCACTTCCCCAGCTCCATGGGCCGGCCCCGCAGGGCCCCCGCCAGCTTTATCTCGTCCTCCTCTATGCGGAAGCCCGCTGCGATCTCCACCACCGGGTCCACTCCTATGGCCACGGCGATGGGGAGGGCCTCACCCCGCTTTTCCGCCTCCCGGTAGAACCACGCTATGTGCCGCCACTCGTTCATCATTACGGCGAGTTTCCTGGGCCCTTTGAGGTGCAGCCGGTTGTAGGAGTAGTTCTGCCGCCCCGTCACCGGGTCCCGAGATATGGTGATGCCCGCGGTGATGTAAGGCCCGCCGTCCCCTGGGTTGTGGTGGGGTATGGGTAGCTGCCGCGTTAGGTCCACCTCGTCCCCCACATATACGTTCTCCCGGAACAAAGGCCGCTCCATGATAACCGGCTCCAGCAGGCCGTCCGCGGCGGCCTCCACCCGGCCGTTAATCTCCTCCACCTTGCAGCCCAGGGCCAGAGCCACCCTCTCCGGGTGGGCCAGCAGGCCCCCGGTCACCGGCATCCCCGAGGGGTGGTCCACGTTCTTGAAGAGGCCAATGGGGCCTCCGGCCTGGAGCATGGTGTTTAGGACATTGGCCAATTCATACGTGAGGCTCACCTTCTTATTGATTTCCACCAGGTGTCCTTTCGCGCGAATCACGTCCAGGTACTCTCTCAGGTCCACGGTCTGCGTCCTCCTGAAGGTGTTATACCGAAATAATCAATGCTGCTACGATCTGCGCTTGAGGGCCACCACCACCCGGGTGGCCGGGTCGGGGCACGCCACCAGGGCCTGCCCCTCCTTCTCAAAGGGCAGCCTGCCGAAGGCCATGGCCATAACGGCCGGAAACGTGTTGTGGAGCAGCTCCAGGCATACCCCGTCGGCCCCCTCGAGCTTAAGGCAGCTGTTCACCCGGACCCGGAAGGAATAACCGGGTTTCAGACCCGCGCTGCACTCGCCCTCCACCGAGACGACGGTGACTTCAACTGTCTTCCCCATCTCCTTCCATCCCCTCTCCCCGCCCTCCTCGTGCCGCGGGATATTTACTCCTCTTCAGCAGGTCGGCCTCTATGATCTCCTGGGTCCGCTGGAGGTGCCGGGAAACCTCCGGCAGGCCAAGCTTGATCATCACCAGGAACAGGCTGTCCAGGATGGAAAGCTGCGACAGGCGGAACTCCAGGGTCCCCGTGAGGTGGGACAGGTAATTGGTCACCCCGAAGAGCTTGAAATCGCTCAGCTCGGCTATGGGAGATTCCCGGTTGTTGGTGAGGGATACCACCGCAGCGCCGGCGTCCCGGGCTATCCGCAGGGCTTCCACCAGGCTGGAAGTGGCACCGGAGAAGGAGAAGGCCCACACCACATCCCCCGGCCGGGACACCCCGGCCAGCATCTTCTGCTCCCGCTGGTCCAGGGACAGGCAGGTGTTAAGCCCCAGGCGCAGGAGCTTGTGATGGGCGTCCATGGCCGTAACCGCCGCGCCCCCGCAGGCGAAAAGCTTTATGCTCCTGGCATCCAGCAGGACCCGGCCCACCCGCTCCAGCTCCGCAGGGTCCACATTGGCCAGGGCGGTGTGGATGGCCTCGGTGTGGAGCTTGCGCACCTTGGCCACCAGGATGGGCCCGTCGTCCTCCGGGGTGACGAGGGAGAGATCCAGGCTCTCCCGCAGGCTGTCGGCCTCGCGGGCCAGGGCGAGACGGAAATCCTTGAAGCTGTTGAAGCCCAGCCGGCGGCAGAGTCTAAGGACGGTCGTCTTACTTGTGCCGGCATGCAGGGCCACCTCGGATATGGACAGGTGGGGGCCGTCCCGCCCCTCCCGCAGGATGACCTCCGCCACGGCCCTCTCCGCCGGGGGAAGCTCCTCCAGGAGGACGCGCAGCCTGCGCAGAACATTCAAATTCATGGGAAGGATCACCCGTCTGCTCTTGGGCTGCCGGCCATGTTCCCCGGTAGACCAGGCCACAGGAGCCCCGGCACGGAGGCCCGAGCGTCCTGCGCAGTGGGCCTTTACCCCGGTTTCGCCTCCGGAAGGTTTGGGATAGACGGCCTCGGGAAAGCCCCTTTCTCGGCCTGCGGGGTTCCGTCGGCCGGGCCTTTTCCGTAACTTGGTGGCTTCCCTCCTCCTCGCGGAGGGGTTCCTATCTTACCACCGGCACCGCCTGACGATCAGCTACCCGGCCTTTACGTAACTCATTTCCCTTCTGCTGAGGCCGGCTGCGTAACCTAGTTACATCAAGTTATATTCGCCGTCCGAGGGGAAATTCCTGCCGGAAGGGCCCTTCAATTTGCAATAATTTTAAACATAGCGTCGCGGGTACCTCGTCAATCACTTTCTAGCAAAGCGCCAGTCCAGTAGGTCATCTTCTTTCCCAGCTCGTACTTAATCCCTGCCACCTCCAGGCCCTCCCGGGCCACGGCCAGGGACTCCTCCAGGACCCCGTAGTTCTCCTCAAGATACCCATGCCGCTAACGCGGCACCAGCAGAAGGGTGAAAACAACGGGCTGGCATTTGTTTGGAGCAAGCGTTGGGTCCGAGCGGTTAAGCAGCCTTGGCGAAGCCGAGGAGCGAGGGCGGGGCCGAGGACAGGAAGTCCGAGGCCGGCCTCTGAAGCAAGGATGATAAATAGTCCGGGAACCCCGCCCGAGCCCGAGGCTGAGCCCTAGGCTGACCCGCGAGGACCACTTAGCGAGCAAAAACAATGCCGGCCCGGAGGGAAGTTATTTTCGGGGTAGGGCCTTCACATTGTTGGAGACTTGAAGGAGTTCAAGGTATAACTGCTGCTTAGTCATGTCCACGGCCCTCTCCGCCATCCTCAGGGGGAGATAGAGTAAGGGTTACCACTATGGATATGGCCTTTTTCCGGCTTCTCCTCAAGAAGCGGCTGCTGTCCCAGGCCGAGTTCCTGGAAAAACAGCTTGCTGCCTGGGATAAGGAAGCTGGCCGGCACGTCGTGGTCCTGTGGGCCGGAAAGGAGGTAGAGGGGAAAATAAAGCCCCGCATTCCTGTGGCTAGGGATGCGGGGCTTTCTAGTAATGGGTCGGGGGCCTCAGTGCCGCAGCAGAGAAGCGATAATTCCTCCAAACCCGACCAAGAGGGTTATAATTGTGCCTATAAACCACAATTGTAAGGCACCGAGCTTCTGCATCAACTTTTGTTCTAGGGCGTCGATGCGGGTGTCCAGCCTTTTTATTTCCCCCGTGAACTTCTCATCCAGGGCCTTTATGGTCCGGTTCACTTCTTTGATCTCGCGGGTGAACTTTTCGTCTAGTTCCTTGATGGAGCGGTTTATCTCTTGGATTTCCCCGGTGAACTTCTCGTCCAGGGCCTTTATTCGGCCGTTAAGCCTATCATCCAGCTCCTTCACGGACCGGTTTATCTCTCGGATCTCCCCCGTGAACTTCTCGTCCAGGGCCTTTATCCGGTCGTTAAGCCTATCATCCAGCTCCTTCATGGACCGGTTTATCTCTCGGATCTCCCCCGTGAACTTCTCGTCCAGCCTGTCGGCCCGCTGGAGTAAGAAGAAAAACTCCGAAGATGTTAAACCTTTGGGTGGTTCGCCGGCAGCAGCAGTCTCCCTTAAGATTTCCTCCACCACGGCCATCACCCCCCTAACCCCTGAGTTATCCCCAGTTTTTGTAGGGCAGACCTGCTTGGGCTTGGAAGCGAGCGAATAAGCTTTTGCGGCTAGCCCAGGCTTTAAGCTTAGCGAAAGGCAAAGGCAGGCCCGAGGGCATGAGAGTTCTGCGGCAGGCAACTGAGGCAGGATGCTTAAATCCTGCCGGGAAGCCTGCCTTAAGCCTTTAAGCCAAGCAAAAGTCCTGCCCGTGAGGGAGGCCTTTGCGAGCGAAAGCCAAGCAGGCCGGAATCAAAACTGGGGATACGTGAGCCCTAACCCCATTTTACCTGAAACCGGTACAGCTATCAATTGAGTACTTCCGCCGCCGGGCAGGCCCTCCCCTGCGGCGTTAAAGGGGGCGCCGGCCCCGTTTTTCGATCTCCTGCCAAACCCAGTTATAAGTGGCCTCCGCCAGGCGCACGGCCTCCAGGTATTCCTCTTCGTCCACGGGATCCCAGTCGCCGGGATAGCGGGTGGTAACGGCATAGTCCGTGAGGGTAACGGCTTCCCTGATAAGGGGCGGCACGTCGAGCTTCCCCCGGCGCTCGAGAAGGCTCAAAAGGTGGCCGATGGAGTGGGTGCGGGGGTATTCGAGGTTGAGGTAGAGGAGCAACCCCTTAAGGGCCTTTTCGGCGGCCTGCTGGGCGTCGAAACAAAGGTCCTCGTATAGTATGTCCGGGGACTGGCGGCCCATCCGGGCCCGGGCCAGGTTGCTGCGGGCCCGCTCCAGCCATACCTGCCAGGATTTATCCTTTCGGTTCTTTTTCATAGACCACGATCCCCTTTAGAGCTTCCCGGTAGACGAAGCCCGCGGTGTGGCGGTGCTTCTCCACCCCTTCCGGCGTCTCCACTACTATGTCTACCGATACCGGGAGCCCGGCCAGCTTCCTGTATATCTCCCGGGCCAGGGCCCGCCGGTTCTTAACCCCTTCTTTGATGACCAGGAGGTCGTAGTCGCTTTCGGGGCTGTCGTCCCCCCGGCTGCGGGAGCCGAAGAGGATGACCTTGTCTGGGTCGGCGGCCTCGCAGACCCTGGCCAGAATCAGCTCCAACATATCCTGCACGGCAGTTCCACCCGCCAGAACGCAGTTTTACCAGACAACCCGGCCGACGCGGTGCGTATAAATCCCCCGCCGCCCGGCCTAAAACCCAAGACCCTTAGAGGCCTTTCCTACATTATACCATTTCCCCCGGTTCCTCACCAGTCGAGGAGACGCCGCAAAACTGCGGCAGCCTGGGCGCGGCTGAGGGGGGAGCGAGGCTCCAGGAGATCCGGGGCCGTTCCCCGGAGCAACCCGGCGGCCAAGGCCCGGGACAGGGCCTCCCTGCTCCAGGCCGGCGCCTGGAGCCAATCCCTGAAGGGAGGTTCGGGAGCCGGGGCAGGGGCGCGGTCGCCCAGGTAACGCACCAGGAAGGCAGCCGCCTCGGCCCTGGTAACGGGAAGGGAGGGCCGGAAGGTGCCGTCATCAAAGCCGGCCACGAGGCCATGCTCCCGGGCCGCGGCCACCACTCCCCTGGCCCAGGCCGGAATCTGCGGGCCATCAACAAAGGGCGGCTCGGCAGAAGGGTTCACGGGCCACCCGGCCAGGCGGACCAGCATCGCCACGAACTGCGCCCGGGTAACGGCCAAGTCCGGCCGGAAGCTGCCGTCCTCAAAGCCCGCCAGGAGGCCCTGCCGGGCCAGGAGCCGGATGTCCTCCTCGGCCCAGTGGCCGGCAATGTCCCAAAAGGCCGGCCCGCCAGGAGCCAGCTCCACCCGGGCTCCAGTTACTGCGCCCGTGCGCCGGTCCAGGGCCACCAGAAGGCAGGTTTCCCCGCCGGGAAGGGCCTCTATTTCATGGGCAAAGTAGCCCCCGACCCCGGGAGTGATGTCCTCCCGGCGGCCGTCTTCCCGGTAGAGGTAAAGGCGGTCGGCGGTGGTAGTGCCCCCCAGGTAAACACCCTCGCCCCGGCCGATTACTGAGAACTTGAGTTCCGGGGGCGGAGCCCCGGGCGGGGCTTCGGCCGCTACCTGGGCCAGCACCTGGGTGCCGGGGGCCTGGAGGTATACCACCCGGGCCGGGAGGCCGGACGGGAGGTCCTCCACAGGGACGGGGTAGCCCCCCAGGGTCACCAGGGTGGCCTGGGATGCGGGGTAGGAGGTGCCGTCGGCCAGGCGGAGGAGGCCGGCTTCCCCGTCCCAGCCCTCCAGCACTCCCTTCTTCTCCCCGGCCACCGGAGCCACGTCAAGCCGCCATATCTCATCTCCTTCAGGGTCCAGGATCACCCGGACCCAGTCGCCGGAAGTGAGGGCCTCCCTGCCCGCCCAGAGGCCCCAGCGGTAAACCAGGGCCGAGGGCCCGAGGCGCAGCAAGTGGAAGTCGTTCCGGCTGTCGATGAGGTACAAAAGGTCCCGGTCCCTATTAACGTAGATCACCCGACCGTAGAGGACCCGGCTGTAGGCCTGGAGGTACACCGCGGTGTCGGCCTCCGGCAGGGTGACGGCCCGGATCCAGTCGCCCGGCTTTAACTCTTCAAGCCCCCCCTCGCTGCCGTCCCGCTCCAGGGGAGCTCCGGGAAAAACCTGGAGGACGGCCCCGGTTTCCAGCACCACCCTGCCTGCGGAGGCGTCTACGGAGGCGATGCGGCCCACCACCAGGTCCCGCTTTACCGCCAAGTAGACCACTTCCCCGCTCCTGGCGGACAGGGCAAGCTCTACGGCCATCCAGGGCCATATCTGCTCCACCTCTCCTTTATCGGCCGCCCCGAAGGGCAGATCGGCTAGGGCCGAGCCGTACAGGCGGTCGGCGAAGGAGACGGTCACCCTCGACGATAGGCGGTAGATCCGATCGTCGTGGAGGAGTCGTAAGGTGTTCTCCTCCGCGTTCACCTCGGCCACCAACCCCGCCTTTAATAGGGCCCGGGCTTCTACCTTCCAGAGGGTGCCGGTGGAGGGGTTGAGGGTGGCGGAGACGTCCACCCCCGGAGGGAGGTCCTCCAGGGGGGCGGGACGGCCGTCCAGAAAAACGTTGCCCCCTGCCGCGGGATGGAGGTAAAACCCGCCCTCCCGCAGCTCCCGCCCGATCTCCACCAACATGTTCCCCCGAGAGGTGGCCAGGGGCTGGAGCCCGGCTCCTTCCCACGTAGCCCCCACTACGTAGATTCTTTCCTCGCCCACGTAGACGTCGGAGCCGGGGAGCAGGTGGCCTTTATCCGCGGCCACCCGCCGCCCGTCCACCACGTTTACGGTCTCGGCGGCCGACCACGCAAGTTCCCGGCCGTCGGCCAGGAGGAGCTTGCCGTCGTGGGAAAAGCCGGCCAGAATGCCCCGGGGTAGGAGCCGGCCGTAGGCTAAAGCGAAGTCCTGGCGGGGAGTGGCCGTCCCCACCACCGCGCCTTCGGCCACCGCCGACGCCACAACCCGCACGGTGTAGCGGCCGGGGAGGGGGTCTGTTATGTAAACCTGTTCCACGTTGTTGAGGCGGTCGGCCTTACCCTGGCCCGCGGCATCGTTTCCCAGATACTCCCTGCCGTCGGGCCCTACGACCACCAGGTCCAGGTCGTTCACCAGGGCCCTGGCGGCCCCGGCCGGCGCCGGGGGGTCGGTCCAGACCAGGGTTACCTTGAGGGGAGACGCGGAATCGGCCACCTCCAAGAGGAATTCGGCCGCTTCGCCCTGCCGGAGGCCGCGGACCTCATCCACGAGGTGCATGGCGCCCTCTTCCAGGGCCAGAACGGTACCCGCCAGATCCAGGATCCCCCAGGCGCTGCCGGGGGCATCGGAGCCTGGAGCCGCAAGCCTGGCGCCGTTGATGAGGGCGGCCTTGAGGAGGGCGGCCGAGGGCTCCTCCCATCCCTCCTCCTGGAGGTACTGGCGCAGGAGGGCGGCGGCCGCCCCGGCCACCGCCGCGGCCTGGCTGGTGCCGCTTTCGAGATTGTAATCCGGGTGGGCGGGGAAGTTGCCGTGTACCAGGCGCGAGCGGGGCCCCACCAGGCCGGTGCCCGGGGCCAGGAGGTCAGGCTTTAGGCGGCCGTCCCCGGCCGGGCCCCGGCCGGAAAAGGACGCAGGGGAGGAGGCGTCCTGGGCGTCAGGGCTTAAGGCCGGGCGGACGGACTGGGCCGCTCCCACCACCAAGGCGTTTTTGCTGTTGGCCTCGGAAGTGAGGGTTCCCGCCACGGGGCCGCCGTTACCGGCGCTGAAAACGGGAAGAAAATCGGGGTGGGAGCGGACAAAGGCATCGACCTGCTGCGCGGAAGAGGAGTAGCGGTTGGATCCTCCGCCCCAGCCGTTCACGTGGACCCGGACTCCGGCGGCATAGGCGGGCCGGAAGAGGTCTTCCAGGTTCGGAGGCACGGAGAGGTTGCCGCCGGGGTCCAGGAGGGCCTGGAAGTACAACCCTGCTTCCGGGGCGAGGCCCCGGTACTTGCCCCCCGAAGCGACGCCCGTGCCCGCTATCAGGCCCGCCAAGTGCGTGCCGTGGCCGGTGGGATCGTCGGGTATTTCCCGGCCGGCCCAGCTCTTGAGCATGACCACCTTGGGGAACTCACCGGGGGAGGACTGTAGGTCGGGATGGATGTCGTCAAGGCGGCCGGCGTCCAGGCCGCTGTCGGCCAGGCCGATGATCTGGCCGCGGCCGGTTAAGCCTTCGGGGGTTGCCACTCCGGACGCCGCCACCACCGCGGTTCCCGTGAGGTACGCCGCCCGATCGCTGAAAAAAGAGGTATGGGTGCAGATATGTATGCGCAGTATCCAGGTGGAAAGAAGAAGGGCCACGAGGGCCAGGGCCGCCTTTGCCCCGGGAGCGAAGAAGGTCTTTTTGGGCATAGGAATCTCCTCACATAATTCGGAGGTGATGGGGCCGTTTCCAGCCCGGCGGGGGGCGGAAAGAACCTGCCTAAGCGACAGGCCCGGCCCCTCTGATCCGTTTCTTAAGGGCCTGTCCCGCCACCCTCAACATAAACTTCGGAAGGGCCAGCACCCTTTTGACCCTCCGGTGATCCCGCACCACGCGGTAGAACCACTCCAAACCGCAGCGCTGCATCCACCGGGGGGCGCGGGACACCTCCCCGGCCAGGACGTCCAGGGTGCCGCCCACCCCCATAGCCACCGGAATGCCCAGCTCCTCGAGGTGGCGGTCGATCCAGTATTCCTGGCGGGGCGAGCCCAGGGCCACCAAGAGAACGTCCGGCCGCGCCTCCCGGAGGCGGGCGAGGAGCTCCCTTTCTTCTTCCGGGGAGAGGTAGCCGTGGGCAGTGCCCACCACTAGCAGGCCGGGGTGGCGGGCGAGAAGCCTGTCCCGCGCCTTTTCGGCCACGCCGGGGGCGGCACCGTACAAGAAGAGCCGCCACCCCTGCCGGGCGGCCGCAGCGGCCAGTGCTTCCACCAGATCGGCGCCGGCCACCCTCTCGGGCACCGGGGAGCCCAACAGGCGCGACGCCAGCACCACCCCGGCGCCGTCGGGGGTCACCAGGGCGGCCCGGTTAATGATGTCCCGTAGCAGGGGTTCCTGGGAGGCACGGTAAGCCATTTCAGCATTTAAAGTTACGATGTGGTGGGGCTTGCCGGAAGCTATGAACTCGCCGATTAACTCCAGGGCCTGGGCCAGGGTGGGCCCGTCCACGCGGCAGCCCAGGACCCGGCGGGCGGGTCCGGTATGGGACATGGGCCCTCTACCTCCCCTTCAGGCCGGGAATGGAATTTAGAACCTCTTCCAACTTTTCTTCGTCGATTACCCAGTAGCTGATGCCGTTGATATACCTGCCCTCGCCGGGAACCGTATGGGTCACCACCATAGTGCTGTCCAGGTCCTTTAAGAAAAGGGCCAGGCCGATCATCTCCGCCGTGCTGAGGTTGGTCTGCACATATCTGTTGAGATCGCCCACCAGGCGGGGTATCTTGGGGATGGTGCTGAGTTTAAAGGCCTGGTCCAGCATGGCCTTGAGGAACTTCTGTTGACGGCCGATGCGGGTTATGTCGCCTTCCGGGTCGTTGCGGAAGCGGACGTAGCCCAGGGCATCCCGGCCGTTCAAATGCTGGAGGCCGGCCTGTAGGTCGATGCCCTCCGGGGGGTAGTACATGCGCTTATCCACCTCGATCTCCACCCCGCCCAGGGCGTCCACGATTTTTTCAAAGCCCTGGAAATCAACCTCCACGTACTTGGTAACCCTGGTGCCCAGGAGGGTATTCACGGTCTCCAGGAGGAGTTCAGCCCCCCCCAGGGCGTGGGCGGCATTGATCTTGTCCGAACCGTAACCGGGAATGCGCACGTAACTGTCCCGGGGGACGGACAGGATGTCTAACCGGCGGCCGGCCTCGTCCAGAAAGGCCAGCATGATGGTGTCCGAACGGGAGGGTTCGTTCTCCCGCCGGGCGTCTACTCCGATAAGCAGGACCGAACGAGGAAGGGCGCGGGGCTCCTCTCCGGGTTCGGACCCGGTACCGCCCAGGGCCGCGGGCGCCCCCAGCCAGTAGGCCGCCATCCGGTAGCCGGCCAGGCCGAAGGCGGCAAAGGTGGCCAGGCCGATGAAGATCAAGAGTAAGACCCTAAAAAAGAGGCTTCCCTTCTTGGCCGGCCGAGCCCGGACCTGAGCCTCTCCCCAGAATTCCCTGTCGTTATAGTCGTTTTTCATATACCAAGCCTCCTACGGCAGTCCCGGCCGGGGAAGCTAGGGGCCACCGCCCCCGCCAGGGCCGATTCCCCCAGCGGTCCCGAAACCTGCCTGCGGCCCAGGGGGACTGCTCCCGCGGCCATCAGTGGGCAAGGGTGATGGTGATGGCCCTGGCGGCCGCGTGCCAGCTCACCTCGGCGCCCAGGCCCTGGCTCACCACCCGCAGGGGGACCATGGTAACCCCGTCCACCAGGCGGGGTGCGGCGGGAAGCGTTTCCGTCACGCCGTTGATCTGGGCCTCCCGGGAGCCCAGCTTGAGGACCACCCTGCGGGACCCCAGGACATAATTAACCTCCTGGGATCGGCCGTCATAGCTGACCGCAGCCCCCAGGCCTTCTCCCACAAAGCGGAAAGGCACCATGGCGGTGCCCGCAACCGGGTCCTGGAAGGGGGCCACCGGGAGCTCCACCGGCGCGCCGTTGACGAAGGCCGTCCGGTTCCCGACGGTCAGAATCACCTGCGTGGCGCTGACGGCCGGGCCTTCCGATAGCTTCTTCTTGAGGGCCGCCAGCTCTCCTTCGAGGACGTTCAGGCGGTTCTGGGCCTGCTCCAGGGCCTTCTGGAGCTGCTGTATCTCGTCGTCAACATAAGACTTGGTCACCAGGGGATCCTCGCTGCTGCCGGGTAGGGGACCCCCGGCATGCACTTCCGGGCTGCCCCAGTACCCGGCCGCCAGATACCAGCCCAGGGCCAGGATAAGGCCGGCCGCCAGCCACATGATCCCGCGCTTCAGGTGCGCTCTTCTCCTGTCCACCAAAGTTCCAGCGCCCTTTCCCGGCCACGGCCGGGGACGCTGCTGCCTCCCTTCTTCCGGAACTGAATCTCACTTCGACATAAATGCCCATATTCCTGCCGCTTCCGGCCGGATGGCCTTGGATAGCGGAACTTCCCCGTTGAAAAGAACAGACCGGTAAAGCATATTTTTCATACTTTTTTTTCAAGAAATAATTCACAAAGTCTCGCCCGTTATGCTATAATAATTAGCAGAGAAATTAGAGATACTTAATATCAAACCTCTTGTTGAAGGGAGGGTACTTTTATGAAGGACATCCAGCGCAGCCTCCTCCGCGAGAGAAGGGCGCTCCTGGAGCAGTGGGTACATGCTTCTCCCCGGGACCGCGCCGAGATCTTGGTGCGGATCATGGACATCGACGAGCAGATCGAAGTGGGCAAGACCAAGCATCCCCGGCTGCCGAAGCGCAAAGTCGTCTAGGCCGGGGGAATGGGGGCGGCGCCGCAGGTTTCCACGGCGGCTGCCCTGTTTTTTTATTCCCCTCCGTTCCCCCGCCGGCCCCGCAAGCCCAGGGTACCGGCAAGGTAGGGCAGGGGTAAAGTTTACATAAAGAGGAGCGGCCTTCAGGGGCGTCCCAGGCCGTACAGGAGGACATCCCGCATCCCCCGTACCAGTTCTTCCACCCCTTCCCCGCCCTCCTTCCGGTTCAACTCGCCCTCTACCAGCAGGTAGTAGCCGAGGGCCGCCAGGGTGTGGAGAATAACGGCGGCCGCCAGCCGGGGCTCCAGGGGGCGCATTTCGCCGCCTTCTATTTTCCGGCAGGCGTAGGCGCTCAAATGGACCACAATCTGCTCCTTTATGTCCAAAAAAAACCGGACCCCTTCCTCCCCCAGGAAGGGCTGGTCGGCGAGGAGGATCTGGGCCAGGAGGCGGTGCTCCCTCATGAACTCCACGGCATCCCGGAAAAGCCGTTCCAGGAAAGCGGCCAAGGGGAGGTCCGACCGGCACAGGGCCCGGAGATAGCGGGAGTGGGTGGCAAAAAGGTAGGCCACCATCTGGCGGAAGAGCTCCTTTTTGCTGGGGAAATATTCGTAGAGGGTGCCCTTCCCCACCCCGGCCTCCAAGGCTATTTCTTCCATCTTAGCGTGCTGGTATCCCCGCGCCGCGAATACCCTGGCCGCGGCCCCCAGGATGCGGTGGCGCTTATCCCCTTCTCCGCCGGCTTTGCGGAACAGCATATCCCTTCCCCCCGTTTCACCCGGGCTATCCCGGTACTATATCCCATGCTCCACCTGGTCCGCCTGGGAGGGGCCGAGACTTCAGGCCCCCAATCCGGCCCGGCTGCGGCGCGTCCGGAAGATCTTCTGTACCAGGTCGTCCAGAACGGTGTAGAGCACGGGCACCAGCACCAGGGTCAGCAGCGTGGAAGCCAGGAGTCCCCCGCTTACAGCCGTGGCCAAAGGCGCCTCCATTTCCGAGCCCTCTCCCCGCCCAATGGCCAGGGGCAGCATGGCCAGGATGGTGGTAAAGGCGGTGAGCAGAATGGGCCGCAGGCGCGTGGCCCCGGCGGCGAGAATGGCTTCCTCCCTGGGCATTCCCTGCCTGCGCAGGAGTTTGATGTAATCCACCAGCACTATGGCGTTGGACAGGACTATGCCGGCCAGCATAATGACGCCGAGGAAGGCGGTGACGCTGAAGGTGCGGCCGGTGAGCAACAGGGCCAGGACCACCCCTGTTAAAGATACGGGGATGGAGAACATGATTACAAAGGGGTCGAAGAGGGATTCGAACTGGGCGGCCATGATCATGTACACCAGCACTACGGCCATGAGGAGGGCCACGCCCAGCTGGCCGAAGGTTTCCAGGAGCATCTGGTTCTGGCCGGTGTACTCTATTTCATATCCCGGCGGCAGGTTTATCTGCTCCACCCGAGCCGCCACATCCCTCATAACATCCCCCAGGGGACGGCCGGTTATGTTGGCCGTTACGCTGGCCACTCGGTCCTGGTTGTAACGGTTTATGGCGGTGGGGGTGGTAGTAAGGCGGAACTCGGCCACCTCTTTTAAGGGAACCTGGGCCCCCGAGGGGGTGGCGATCAAGAGGTTCTCGAGATCGGCCAAGTCCTGCCGGGAGGCGGCCGGGAGCCGGACCCGGACATCGTATTCGTCCCCGCCCACCCGGTAACGGGTGGCCACCTTGCCGCCCACGGCGGTGGCCACGGTGTTGCCGATCTGGGCGGCGTTGAGGTTAAAGAGGGCGGCCCTTTCGCGGTCCACCACTACTTCCACCTGGGGACGACCGCGGGTGAAGGAGCTTTCCACGGCGGTGGTGCCGGGCACGGACGCCACCGCCCGGCGGACTTCCTCCGCCAGGGTTTTCAAAGTGTCGAGGTCCTCACCGTGGATGTCCACCTGCACGGGCGCCTGGCTCATCCCGCCGGCGCTCATGAGGGCGGAGACGGCGGTCACCGTAATCTTGGCGCCGGGGATCCTTTGTACCTTCTCCCGGATGGCGGCGGCTACCTCTTCGGAACTCCGGCGGCGCTCCTTAAGGTCCACCAGGGTTACGTTTATGCTGGCCATCTCCGGCGTCTCCCCGGCGAGGAAATGCACCTGACCCCCGGAACCGCCCACCACTTGGTAGATACTCTTTACTTCCGGCTCTTCCCTGACCAGGGACACCACCCGGTCTGCCACCTTCTGGGTCTCCGTTAGGAGGGTTCCCCTAGGCAGTTCTACGGTTATGGTGATGGAGCCTTCATCCGCCGGGGGCAGAAACTCCACCCCTACGGCAGGCATTAGGGCCACACCGGCCAGGAAGACGGCGGCCGTCAAGAGGAGGACGACCTTCCGGTGGCCCAGGCTCCAGGCCAGGACGCGGCGGTATAAGTTGTTAAGACGTACCTGCCAGGCGCCGGATAGGACGGCCTGGCACCAGCCCCGGGCCGTCTCCTCGTCCCGGGGAATCGGGCCGGCCAGAATGCGGGCGGCCAGCATAGGGGTTACCGTAAGAGATACCGCCAGGGAGGCCAGGAGGGAGAAGGCCACCACCAACGCCATGGGGGTGAAGAGCTGGGAGGCCAGGCCTTCGATGAAGGCCACCGGGAGAAAGACGGCCACCGTGGTGAGGGTGGCGGCCACTACGGCGTTAGCGACCTCCCGGCTGCCGTTTATGGCCGCGGTTTCGGGATCCTCGCCCAGCTGGCGATGGCGGTAGATGTTGTCAAAGACTACTATGGCGTCGTCCACCATGCGGCCAATGCCCAGGGCCAGGCCGCCCAGGGTGATGATGTTGAGGGTTAAGCGGTCGAAGTAAAGGAGCACAAAGGTGGTAATGACCGACACGGGTATGGTCAACCCTATAACCAGGGTAGACCGGACGTTGCGGAGGAAAAGGAGGATCAGGGCCATGGCCAGGAGGCTGCCAAGGAACATGTCCCGGTAAATGGCGTTAATTGTAGCCTCGATGTATTTGGCGGTATCTATGATCGGCTCCACGACCACCCCCTGGGGCAGCCCGGCGGCCATCTCCTGGAGGGCCTTTTTAACCGCCCGGGAAATGGCCACGGTGTTACCGGAGGTCTGCTTTTGAATAGAAATGCCCACCGAGGGACGGCCGTCCAGCAGGGCCAGGCCGCTGCGCTCGGCCTGGCCGTCCCGAACTTCGGCCACGTCTCCCAGGCGCACGGTCGCGCCGGCCGGAGTGGTAAGGGTCACCTGCCGGATCTGGTCCAGGTCCTTGAATTCTCCCGTCACCCGGACCAGGACTTCCTTTCCTGCGTCTTCCACCTTGCCCGCCGCAAAGGTGGTGTTTTCCATCTGGAGGGCCTGGAGGATCTGGGTGAGGGAAAGCCCGAAGGCTTGGAGGCGTTCGGGGAAGGCCAGGACCTGGATCTCCCGGGTCAGGCCCCCGGTTATGTCCACGGCCGCCACTCCCTCCAGCCGTTCCAGGCGCCTCTTGATCACGTTTTCAGCCAGGTCCTTAAGGCTCTGTTCGTCCATCTCGCCCCGGACGGCCAGGGTCATAACCGGCATCATGTTAGGGTCCATTTTGAAGACCATAGGCTTATCCGCTCCGTCGGGGAGCAGGACCTGGATGAGGTCTATCTTCTCCCTCATGTCCAGGGTGGCCATGTCCATGTTGGTCCCCCACTCGAATTCCAGCACCAGGAGGGAGGTCCCCAGCATGCTCATGGAGCGTATGTTTTTCACGCCCTGCACCGTGCCCAGGACATCCTCGAGGGGTTTAGAGATGGTCTTTTCTACTTCCTCGGGGCCTGCGCCGGCATAGCTCGTTATCACCGCCGCGTAGGGCAGGTTCATTTCGGGCAAAAGGTCTATGGGCAGGCGGGTCAGGGCCACGACGCCCAAGAGCAGGGCCACCACGAGGGCCATGGAGATGGCTACGGGACGCTTAACGGCAAAGCGGATCCAGTTCATCCCTGGGCCCCCTCGTCCACCACTTCCACCGGCTGTCCTTCCCTCAGGAAATCCTGGCCCTTGACCACAATAGCCTCACCCTCGGAAAGCCCCTCCTTTATCTCTACCCGGCTGCCGTCGGCCACCCCGGTCTTAACGGGACGCCCCACCGCCCGGCCGTCTTCTACGGTGTAGACTATGTCCTGGCCGTCCCGGTTGATGACCGCGTTCTTGGGCACCACCACGGCGTTTGCGGCCCGGAGGGTGGGATAATACACGGTGGCCGTCATCCCGGGCCTAATCCCCTCCCCTCCGGCCTTTAAAGAAGCTTTCACGGCATAAGTCCTGGTACGCTGGTCGGCGGCGGGGCTGACGCTGGTTATGGTCCCCTTGACTTCCGTCCCGGCGGCCGGGACTTCCACCCTGATCTCCTGTCCCTCCTTTAGATATATGATGTCCTGTTCGGTCACCTGGAAGGCGACTTCCAGCCGGTCGTCGGCCACCAGAACCACTATGGGACCCTGGGCTATCTCCCCCGGCTCCACGAGGCGGGCGGATATTACCCCGTCCCGGGGGGCCCTCACGTAGGTGTTCTCCAGGGCCACTTCCACCTGGCGAACCCCGGCCTCGGCGCTGGCCGCCTGGGCCTCGGTCCCCGCCAGCTGGGCCTCGACGGATTTGAGGCCGGCCCGGGCGGCTTCCACCTGGGCCCGGCTGACCTCCCAGTCCATCTCGGCCTGCTCCAGCTGCTGCCGGGATACGGCCCCGGCTTCAAAGAGGGCCTTCATCCTGTCCAGATTGGCCTCGGCGGTAGCCGCCCGGGCCTCCGCCTGCCGCAGGCTGGCCTGGGCCTGCTCCAGGGCCGCCTGGAGCTGTTCCCGGCCTGCCCGGACCTGCTCCAGGCCCGCCCGGGCCTGGTCCAGCCTGGCCCTTATGTCTTCGTTCTCCAGCTCGGCGATAAGGTCCCCCTTGCGGACCCTGTCCCCCACCTCAACGTAGACGGCCGCTATCCGACCCGTGGCCAGGGCCACCACGTTTATTTCTTCCGCTCCCCGGATGATACCGGTGGCGCGGGCTTCTTTGACGACCTCTCCCCGCTCGGCCCGCCCCAAGGCCACGGCTATCCTGGCCTCCTCGGCCTGGGGCCCAGACCCGCGCCCGCAACCCGCCAGAAGGAGGGCTGCCAGGAACATCAGGAGATTTATGTAGGCTAAGTGACGGAGGGTATTCCGACCGTATTTCATTTCCTTTCCTCCTCGTGCTTCCCCTCTCTCAGCTAAAGGCCCCTGCCGACCGACCGGTCGGTCGGCAGGGGCACATACATATTATCCCCTAAGGGATAGGACCTGTCAATGAGGCATTCGGCTGAGTTATCCCCACTTTTTGCAGGGCAGGCCTGCTTGGGCTTGGAAGCGAGCGACTAAACCTGAGCGGTAGCCAAACTTAAGCTTG
>LDZR01000833.1_pt1 | contig 17693 bp, 13 predicted proteins | sample 615371 | NCBI WGS metagenome assembly LDZR01 (sample SAMN03408294, study PRJNA278302) | terrestrial metagenome | isolation source: oil reservoir sample K2 | place: USA: Alaska, North Slope, Kuparuk formation | collected 2013
GACGCGAAGATTTATCACAGAGTGGTGTTTACTTCCTATTTGGCACTTCCGATCAAACAGATGACAATATAGTGTATATTGGTCAAGCTGGAGTACGGAAAAACGGTGAGGGGCTTCTATATAGGTTGATAGAACATAAGAGGAATCCTGATAAAGATTATTGGACAGAGGCTGTTGTATTTACTACAACCAATAATTCATTTGGCCCTACAGAGATTAGTTACCTTGAGAACCGATTTTGTAGGCTTGCAATTGAGGCAAATCGGTATGTCGTGAAAAACGGAAATGATCCTTCTCCCGGAAATATAACTGAGGAAAAAGAAAGTGAACTTGAAGAGTTCATTGATTACGCTAAGATTGTAATGGGAGCTCTTGGACACAAATTATTTGAACCTCTAACAGATAAACCTCAAGCAGCTATCACTGAGGAGGTTTCTGAAGAAGAATTACTTCTCTTTATGAAACGAAAAAGTCGTAAGAGCGGACAAGTAATTGAGGCAAGCTGTAAGCGTACAAACGAAGGCTTTGTTGTCTTACAAGGTAGTCATATTGAAACTATAGATTCTGAGAGTATTCCGCCAGGTATTAAAGGACGTAGGCAAAGAGCCAAAATAGATGAAAATGGAATTCTTCAAGAAAATATCTTATTCCGTAGTCCATCATATGCTGCTGCTTTTGTCATTGGGGGCCATGTAAATGGACTGGTAGAATGGAAAACGAAAGACGGGGTATCATTGAAAGAAATAGAAAACAGTGAAGAAAATTAAACAGAAGTTTACATCTATCCTGTCTCCTCAAGCCCTATAAAAAATCTAACCTGTCAACTCAACCTTACCGCACTAAGGATAGTTGATATGTTTCCTCAAATAATAAAAATAAGGGTTTCCCGACATTAACGTCCTCGTCAAAGTTGCCTTGAGAAAAATACAATGTCAGGAGCCCCTTTATTTATCAGTGTTTTGAATAATCCTATTTATCCACCCTCGTCATCAATGCTATTGACTCAACGTGGTCAGTGTGTGGGAACATATCTACCAGATGAAAATCTGTGATTGTGTAGAGATCTGATAATTCTTTTAAGTTGGGTATTAGAGTTTTAGGGTTACATGAGATATAGATAATTTTATTAAATTGCTGGGTTTTTGTGAATTTTATAAGATTTGGGTGTAATCCGGCCCTTGGTGGGTCCAACACTATATAATCAGGTTTTTCAGTGCTGCTTTGTTGCTTAACAAAATCTTTTACATCTTTATTTATGAATTCTACGTTGTTGATATTATTTAATATGGCGTTTTGCTTAGCTGCCTCTACCGCTTCTTTTACAATTTCTATTCCGTAAACTTTTTTAGCCTTATTTGCAAGTAATAATGATATTGTGCCGGTTCCAGAATAAAAGTCATATACAACATCTGAATTTTCTGCATAAGATAATGCAGTTTGGTATAAGACCTCTGCTCCTTTTGTGTTTGTTTGAAAGAAAGAGAATGGACCAATTTTGAAAGTTAAATCAAAAATTTTTTCGTAAAAATAGTCTCTGCCGTATAATATTTCTATTTCATCTGCTTTGACAACGTTGGCTTTAGATTCAGTTTTACTTTGAATTATGGAAACTATATTTCCTTTTAAGTTAGTATGCAACATTTCTTCTTTCCATGTTTCTACTTCTTGATAGTAAGTATTATCTAAGGAAGTTACCAAGTTTAAAAGTATTTCCCCAGTTTTTAATCCTTTTCTGATTCCCAAATTTCTAAGAAAACCTGAGTGGTTCTTGTAATTTCTAAAAGGTATGTTCTTTTTTAAGAAAAATTCTCTTGTTTTTATAACGATATTGTTGAAGTCATAATCCACTAGTTTACAGTCTTTTGTGTAATAGACGTCGAACTTCTTACCTTTTCCTCTTAATCCCATAACAAGAGGGCCATCTTTGTATTCGTTACCAAAAGAGTATTCCATTTTGTTTCTGTATTCATATATATCTACAGAAGGAGTAATACCATGATAATTATTAGGTTTTATTTGATATTGATCAAAGAGCGAAAGAACGCTTTTCTCTTTTATTTTTAGTTGTTCTTCGTAATTTATATGCAATTTACTACATCCACCACATTTCTTGAAGACAGAACATACCTGCATTTTATAGCTCCTTTTTCGATAATCAAAAAAAATACCCCCGAACAGTTCAATTTTAACACTTTTCGGGGGTAAGTGGTTATTTTTTTACTTTAACCTTATTTAAAGAAGAGGGCTAATAACTAATTGTACTTACTTCCATTCCAGCCATTGGGTCTAAATATTTTGTTAAATCATCTTCGTTTCCTGAAACCGCTTCAAAGTACTGGTATGAATCAACTTCCCCAGTACCAGGAAGCCATAAATCGTTCCAGCCTTCTAAACCTGATAAATCTGGTATTTCATACTCGTATGAATCTCCACTTCCCAACCAACCAGAGGATAATACTATCATCCAATCTATCGTCCACCCATTATTTGCAAAAAATGTATCATAAAATCTCAATTCATGGCCATTGATTTGAGGATCATACTTATTCCATGTGAATGTATTGTCTGAAAAGAGAGGTTTTTCCCAGGTACTAGAAGGAAGCGTGTCCAAAGTTTCAATATCGGACGGATAGTCTGTAAATTTTGTAAATAATCTATAAACTAAGTTTTCTGAATCGTAATGGCTTAAACTTAAAGCATATAAGTCATCAGAAGTTGCAAGAGATTGAGGGATTTTTAGCTGAGAATCACCTGTGAACCAAGTAAATACTGGGGTTGTTCCACCCACTAACAATTCACCCCATGCGTCTGCATCGTTTATGGTGGTTGTAGCAATGTATGTTGTGAAGTCTTCAAAGTCAGACCATGAAATGTCTTCGTTGTCGGTACCAGCTGTTATAGGTCTATTTCTTTCTATATATATTTTTGAAAAGTCTTCATTTTGATCTCCTGCTAAAATTACCAAATCATAGGTGCCAGGAATTGCTGGTAGTGTGCATGTTAGATCATCTTCCGAGCCAAAACTTGGAAATCTATGACTATTGATAGCGTGACCGTAAAAGATGCCAGCACTTTCTCCTATAAAATCACTTCCAAAATTCAAAGTTAATGTAGCATCATAAGTAGTAGCATCATAAGTATCTTGCGAATCCTCAAAAATTATTGGTACTTCTTTTCCTTCGGTTGTGTTGAGATTCATTATTTGAATGTCATAGTTATCCCTCTCATTCCAAGAGTCATACGATTCATAGACAGCATAGATGCTGAAATTCCCATCAGCTGATTCAGGAGTAAAAGTGTACACGCCGTTAGTTGAACTTAATTTTTCCCAGGTTCCATCTTTCCCATCTTTATAAGCTAAAAACTCTACGCTTTCTCGAGCGGTGCCGATGAATGTGTTTATTATTACATCATTGGTTATGTCATTTCCGGTGCCATCCCCACCGATAGGTAGAGTTGCGCAACTTACAAAGAGCAAACCGATCGCCAAGGTTAGAAAGAACATACTTAATTTCCTCATTTGAAATCCTCTCCTTTTATAAAAAGTTATTTAATAGATTTTAGTAAAGAGATCTAAAAAAAATCTAAAACAACTTTTTTGGAGAGGATTAATAAATTTGAAATTCTTTGACAAAGTAACTTATTTCTTTTGAATTGAAAACTGTTCCTAACTCTTTTTTATACAACTCGTTGATATATTTGTAATAATCCAAAGCTTTTTTTCTTTCACCTTTTTTCAGTAAAAGATTGATGTACTCGATGTTCATTTCGTCGGCGAAAGGTTCAATTCGTAAGTATTCTTCTAAGTAATTTTCTGCCATTAAAATATCTCTTTCTTTTTCTAATGAATACAAAATAGCTAGTATTGACAGATAAGATTCTTCAGTCTCTTCTATCTTTGGGATTGCCCAATCGTCGTAAATATTAGAAGGTAAAAGACCATAGGAGTAGAGTTTCTTAGCCTTTAAATAATGTTCTTTTGCCTTTAAGTATTGTTTGTTTTTCAACAATTTATTTCCTTCTTGAAAATGAAGGATAAAATCTTCGTAATCCAAGTAATAAACTTTGTTTACATTGAATTTGTAATTTTTATTTTTTTGAAGAATGTATTCCCCAACCAAACCAAACTCATGAAATCTCTTTCGTATGTCGTGAATAGCAACATATAAACTTTGACGGCTTTTTTCAAAAGGTAAATTTGGCCAGAAGTTTTCAATTATTACATCTTGAATAATCCATTGATCATAATTCAAAGTTAAAAATTTAAAAAGTTCTAACGCTTTTTGATTTCTAACCTTTCTCATAGTCAAAACCTTATCACCACATACCAATCTAAATTCACCAAAGAGATAGATTTTAGGGTATAAAGCTTTTTTTGATTCAAGATATGAGATTTCTTGGGCACCTTCGAATCTCAATTTAAATGAAGTATCTAAGGAAGGTATTTTAACTCCCGAATTAATTTCAATGAGATCTTCAATTGAGTTTGTTATTTCGGGATATTTTTGTAAGACAAATAAGTAATTGTTATCTGATAATAACTTGTTAAATGTTTTTAAATCTTCATTATAAGAAGACAAATTGAATGATTTACTTAAAAACAATTTTAAGAGTAACGCTTGAGTTAATATTAATTTTGCTTTCCCTTCTTTGGCTAAATGAATAATTTTTTCAATGTATGGCAGGGCTTTTTCGAATTGTTTTAAATTTATCAATAATCGAACTTCTTGTAATTCAAAGTTCAATATCTGATATTTATTGAAAATAGTTTCGCCAATTTTTATTGCCTTTTCAACTGTTGAAAAAGACTCTTTGAGGTTACCTTTTTTAAAAAGATACAGAGATTTGACGAAGTAATAATTTGCTTGAAGAAATTTTGATCTTGAATAATAATTTTCAGCTTCCTTTAAACTTTTTTGGGCAGGTTGTAATTCATTTTTTTCTACTTCTAGCTTGGCTTGCAAGATTTTTAAGACAGGAAGGTAAGCGATGTTTTTAGTTTCCAAGTAGATGTTTTCATAGGCTTTGAGATGCTCTCTAGCTTTTACGTATTTTTGTGTTTCAATATAAAAATCAGTAAGATTCGCATTTAAAAGTGCTTTTCCATATATATCTTTTAAATCCTCAAAGCTTTTTAAAGATTTAATGAAGTAGTTTTCCGAACGTTCTAGATTTCCTTCGATTAGATAAATATTGTAAGCAAGGTTGTTAAGAAGCCATGGTTTCATTTCTGTATAATTAAACCGTTCGCATAATTCCATAGCTTTGTTCAAATATATTTTCCCTTCACCTAATTTTGAAAGGTTAGAATAACTGGTTCCCAATAGGTTGTACAAGGAAGTTAAGCTTTGGTAATTTTCATTTGGTACACTTTTCAGCAATTCATTTCCAAGTTCGATGACCTTTTCATATTTTTCCTGATGCCAGTAGATCCCTATTATTTGTGTGTCTATATTCTCAAGAATACTTTTATCGGAAATTTTATCAATATTATCTTTTACCATCCTATAATCTGCAAGGGCCTCATCAAACATGGAATATTTCTCTTCTATGACGCCACGGTAATAATACAATTCAATGTTATTGGTGAAAAAAGAGGCAGGTATTGAATCTAACCATTTTTTGATGATGGAAAAATCTTTGATCAACGGCTCAGAATGATTGAGAAAGAGATTATAGGCTTTTTCTAAATCTTTCAGGTTCAGCAAACAATAAAATTGTCCATAGTAATCTTGCTCTTTTTGATATATGTTAAAAAGTGTCTGATATATCTCGTTTTTTTGCCTTTCTCCAACGCCTTTGGAGATCGTTCGACGGAATATTTCATTCATATAGTAATAATACGGATCCTTTTTTTCTAACATGTTTAAATCGTACAATTGTTCAATGATTTCGTTAACTTTTTCATCGCTTTTGATGTTAAAATATGCCTTACAAATCTTTGGCTCTATTTGATTCATTAGGCTGAAAACTTTCAAATATTCTCTTAAATCTTCTGATAAGGCTTCAGTTAGTAAGTTTATATATTCATCTATTTTTTTTGCTGAATCTATAAGCGAATCATATTTTTTAATGTCTTTTGTCTCTATGTATGTGGTTAAAAGGTTAATAAAGGTGGGTATCCCATCGGTTAATTGGTATAACTCTAACAAGTTTTCTACTGTTAAGTTATTTTTTTTTGTGCTAATATAATTTTTAAGTTCATCAAAAGAAAATTTTAGTTCATCTTCTTTAATAGTGTAAACTTTATTTGCCATATCAAATTTTGTTAAAGGGATTGGAAACTCTTGGTTAGTAGTAAAAAGAAAATGAACGTTTTGGGGTATGAAATTTAATAACAATTTAAGAAGATTTTCATTTTTCCCTTCAAAAACAACATTTTCGAAGGAATCAACAAATATAAATATTTCTTTCGTATAACTTGAAAAACCGTTTAATAGTTCAACAACCTTTTCTTCTTCAGTAAAAAAAGAAATAGTATTTTGTGAATTATCTTCAAATATTTTCAGATTTATTGTTTTGAACAAAATATAGATTAGATGATTGAGGAACGTGTCAAAATCAAAGTAATTCTGTGGGCAGCTAATCCATACTTTTTGTTCATTCAACGTATTAAAATACATACTAAAAGTAATGCTCTTACCGTATCCCGAAGGAGCTTTTATTAGAATGTAGTTTTTACTTTTATTATTGATCAAAGAATTTAGTAACTTTTCTCTATATTGATGATATGGTTTTATTAAGAGAGGCTTAAAAACCGGTTCTAATATTTTCATATTAATCAGCACCTTTGAATATTCAAAAAGGGAAAAATTATAATATATCCTTTATTAATACGATATTATTGGTACTATTGATGATGGTATTTCCAAAAATGTAGATAAAATTTTGATTTTCAGGCTTTGATATACTAATTATTTCAAAATCAGAATCGAGTGTGTAAGTGTTTATTTTTTCGACTTTTTCTTCTTTAAAATTTATTTCGTATATTATTCCGACTTTTTTCCCATTTTCTATACTATAACCATATGCTAGGTATTTTTCATCTATTTTAGTAAAGCCTAAAAATTTGTTCGACCCTTCTAATGAAAATTCAAAAGAATCTCCAAATCCATTTAATTCATCTACCTCTAAAATTCCGTATCTCATAGGTTGTGAATGAGTTTCAAATAATAAGTAGTATTTTCTACCTTCTTTTATAACCCCTACGGGGATGTTGTCATTGGAATCCCCGTATACGTTTGACCATTTCATATTTCCATAGTAGTCAAGTTTTAAAACGTATACATCAAAACCACCTGCACCAAAAGACCTTGTGGCACCAAAAACCATAAAACCTTGATCTTGAGAGTTTTTTATATCTAAAGCAATTTCTACGTCGTTGCCACCGAAGTTATTAGTCCAGATTCTCGTTCCGTCGTTTAAATACTTTGAAACGAAAATATCTGATAATTTTTTGTTAATGAACAAATTTCCCGTTACTGCGTAACTATCTTCGTCTATGTTTGTAATACTTATACCGCTGTCTCTACCGATATCCCCATAATCTATGTGATAATTAACGCTACCGTCTTCACTTATAGAAACGATGTAAACATTACCGTTTAAGCCGTAAGAGAGTGTATCACCGATATAGATTATATTTTTAGAGTTATCGGTGGAGTTTTCAGTAAGTATGGCGTCTCTAAAAAAGTCTGTATTTTTTGCATATAATGACTTTTCGTTTAAAATATTTCCGTAAGGATCTATTTTCCATGTCTTTGCATCCCAATTTTCTGCTTTGCCTTCATAACCATATAGATAAAAGTTTTCTCCATCGTATAAACTTCCATAGATGTATTCATCGAAATCTTTAAAGAATATTTTGATTAGTTCTGTCACCTCAGGAGTTATTGGAGTAGGCTCAACGGGTATATCCATAGAAGTAGAAGGTGCTGTAATAACTTCTTCTATCGGCTCTGGTATTGTGATTTGAGTAGGTTCTGGTGTTATCTCCGTTGCCTGAGGCGTTGATGGAGTAGGTTCAACGGATATATCCACAGGAGTGGAAGGTGCTGTAATAACTTCTTCTATCGGCCCTGGTATTATGGTTTGAGTAGGTTCAGGTGTTATCTCCGTTGCCTCAATTGTAATGGGCGTGGGTTGGATGGTTATTGTTGATGAAGGTGTCACTATTTCTTCTTTTTCTTCTTCTTTGATCATTTGGGGTAAAGGTAATTTTTCCTTAATGTATCTAGTGAAATAATATTCAGAATCGAAATCATCGTAAAATATTAAAAATCGAGTTAGAAAGTCTTTTACCCCTACCAATAAACCTTTGTCGTATACTAAGGGTTCATCAATTATTTGAAATTTATTTATTGTAGAGTAATTCCAAACTAAATGTCCTTCCAAATCGAAGGATTTAATACTTTCTCCTACTAATATGAATCTATCTTTATTAACAGGAACAAAATAATTGAAATTTTCATCATATGTAAAAGTTTTGATCAAATTTAATTCAGAATCATAAAAGTGAAGATTTTTTGAACCGGATAATAAAACTACTTTGTCGTAATAAGTGTATATTTTTCTTTGATATCTTTGGGTTTCTATTTGAAAGTCAAGTTGTGATATCTTTTGTAGATTGGTATCTAAGAGTGTAATATTATTATTAGTCAATATGGGGAATAAAGTTATATTTTGAATTTCAAGATAATCGAAATCAAAAGTTGTGGCGTTAAAACTGAAACTTTCAACAGTTTCAAAATTACTATTCAATTTAACGAATTTATCTTCGGTTAAAAGATAGATATTTTCGTCTTTTACTAAGGCTTTTTGAATGTTGTTGAAATCAACTTGTTTTTGTATTTGAAAATCATCATTTATAGAAAAGATTTCATCATTACTGTAAAATATATTTTCTCCTGCTAAACCTTTAATCTTGACGTTTAATTGTGCTTTTTTTTCTAAAGAATGGTCGAAGATATAAGTTTCATCTTGCGTAACGAGAAAGACAGCCTCACTTGTCAAGAACCCATTTTCAATATTTTGTTCAAAATCAACCGTTTTTACTATAACTTTATTGGCATTCATTAATTCAACTTTGTTTTTCGATATGCCCAGGAAGTCATCATCTAAAGGAAGAATTTTATCAAACTCTTCAAATATGATAATATATGCATCCCCAGCACGTAAACTTCTTGTGGTAAATTTAGCTGTTTTGCTGGGATATACGTTTCCATCCTGATCAACTCCTTCTACTTTCCAGTAGTAAGTTGTTTCAGGCTTTAGAACGTCTCCTGTATAAAAATTTGAAAAAATATTTTCCAATTTCAAATCTTTTTCATCTATATTGGCATCTTCAGATATGTATATTCTATATCTTATCTCTTTCCCTTCAGTATCGATGGTTTGCCATCTAAAAGAAGTTCTTATGTCAACGTTTTGGGCATCTTCTTTTGGAGAAAGAATATTTATATTCAAAGTAAAAGAAATGGCGGAAAATAAAATAGTAACAAATATTAACAAATAATTTTTCATGGTAGCACCTCTAAAAAGATTTAATATTTGGCTGTAGATTTAATACGAAAAAGAATTGGAGATTGAGTTGATATTATGTATGAATAAAGATAAATTTTGTGTGTTATAATCATTGAATTTGACTGAAGTTACTTCTACAGTAGTAGTTATTATTCTAAACATAGACAAAAAAACCTTTAGAGCATCTTTAAAATTATTTATTTTAAACTCTACTATCGAGTCGAAATCCATCAGATGTTCTTCGTAATTAGCAAATATTTGTGCAAATGTAAAAGACATATCTTTGATTTCTTCTACATTTTCTTGGATAAAAGATTCTAAGGGTAACGATTCTCCTAAAATTCGATCTTGATAAAATCTTAAAAGTAATCTTCCAAAAGCTAACCCATCTCCGTCTTTCCAAAGATATTGCGATATAGCTGTTGCTACCCTTTCTGATAGGCCGTAATTAAAACCAGAAAGAAGTAGACCGTTCGTGAGTAATTCAACACCATCTGGATATAATTTTGGTTCTATCGAACTCTCTTTTAACCAGCTAACGAATGGACGTTTTATTTCTTTGGCTGTTAGATGTTCTGACAAAGAAAAAGGGTCAATATTTCCAAATTCGTCTATACTTTCAAATATTGATTCGGAAATCTTTTTGTCTGCACAATCTTCCAGTTTGGAGACGTAAATATCTAATCTATCTAATTTATCCAGTATTAGAGTAAAATTTGATAAAGGTTCTTTTAACAATATCTCCTTCACTTTTTCTATTCTACCTTGAGATAATTCGAACAAAACTTTAAAATTAACTGCAGTTTCGTGAAAGTCAGGATTCAGATTTAAGATTTCAAAATATTTTTCTACTTGTTCTTCGTTTTCTATTATTACATAAAGTTTTAATAAAGTTAAAATAATAAAGTTTTTATTTTGTTCTGAAGCTATTTCTAAAGCTTTTTCTTCTGTTTCAATTGCTTGTAAGTATCTTCCCATGTTTTTGTATTCCAACGCTAATTCGTGAAGTATATAATCTGTTTCATTCAAAGAGACAGCTTTTTCTAAAGCTTTTATTGCCTCGTTGTGGTTTCCTAATCTGGCCAATGAATGAGCATCGTTATAATAAATTTCATATCTATCGCTATCTATTTCTAGGGCTTTTTGGTGGACTTTGTGAGCATCTTTATATCGCTGAAGCATATTTAAGGCAACGCCTAATCTTTCATAGGCAGGAACGAATTTATTATCGATTTCTATACATTTTTGTAGAAGTGAGACAGCTTCTTCGAATCTGCCATTTTCCATGTATACATCTGCCATTTTTAGAAAACCTAATGTAAAATCCTTTTCAAGTTCGACAGATTTAGAGTAGTATTCTAATGCCTCATCATAGATATTTCTTTCATACATGAGGTTGCCAAGTTCATAATATCCATATGCAAAATTTGGTTTTTCTTTTAGTGATTGTTTTAAATGCAGTTCCGCTAGTTCAAGATTTCCTAATTTTTTGTAGTATAATCCAGTATAAAAATGCAACCTATAATCTGGATAAATTTTACCTGCCTTATCTAAAAATTCCTTTGCCTTTTCAAAATCTGTGTTGTTGAGGTGTTTTTTAAAAGCTTCATAATAATAATAAACCAAGTAAGATATATAATATCGGTTGTTTTTATCTATGTCAACTTGAGCTTCTAAACCTCTAATAATTACGTCCAAAGGTATTTTATTGGTTTTTCTTGCATTTTGAAAATCTTCCACTAAAATAGGTAATTTGACAGGAAGGTTATTCAACTTTGCATAATTGGGATCTATATTCAGGTAAACTATAGCATATTTTACTTCTTTCAAAAGAAACGCACCTCTTCATTCTTCTCTTCATTTAAATGAATTAATTGAAAGCTTTATATTTAAAAACAAAAAAAAGCAAGCCGCAAACTGCTCCTAAATAACTTGCAACCATATCTAAATTGCTATATGTATGGTAGATACTGAATTTTTGAGCATACTCTGTTAAAATGGGAACTAAAAGGAAAAAAATCAAAAAAAGTATAAAATAAAGTCTTTTACTATTTTTAAAGAAAGCGGTAAAGAACAAATCGGCACCCAAAAAAAACGAGATAAAATGAACTATTTTGTCTTCTCCTTTGAAATTACTATAATTTATTATAGGTTTAGAAATAGAAAGATATATAATAAAAACTATATATAAAAAGAACAAAACTTTCCAAAACACATTTTTTATTTTTTTTATATCTTTATAATTTTTATCAACCATTTGACTACCTTTCTCTAATTTTATATACATATAACCTGGGGAGACTGCCCCAGGTTTAAAAAATTTTCAGATGCTCTATTTTTTATTCCATTCTAAATGTTTCGGTTCTATCATGGTCTTCGATTATATGTTTATATCTGGCATAGGCAGCTTTAGCCATTTTTTCTAAAATACTTGGAAGATCACTATCAGTCCAATCTTCGCCTAAAAAATTTATCAGTTCGTTTTTTAATTTGAAATAAGGTTCTTTATCAGGATCAAATTCAACATAACTTTCCACAAGTTTCCTATCCACTTCCTCTTCTCCGTAAATGTTCTCTAGGAGCTTACTTACACTCCTTGAAAAAAGATCGGGGATCTCTTGAAATTTTTTAGTGAGATCTAATTTGTTTTGATATAATGGTTTAATTTCATTATAGTACTTTATAAACGATTTCACGAGGGGATCCCTCCTTTTTGTTGTTTTAATTAGTTAAAGAATAAGTAGAACTTTTAAAGAATTCGTCTTTAAAAAATTTAAAATTGTCATTTTCTATAGCTTCTCGCATTTTCTCTACCAGGGATATGTTGAATCGCAAATTGTGAATGCTTAAAAGGACTTTTCCGAGTACCTCATCTTTTTTGAAAAGATGGTGGATATAACCACGAGAGTGATTTTTACAAGTATAGCAATCGCATTCTTCATCAATAGGTTTTTGGTCAAATTTAACCAGTGAGGATTTTAAGTTGAGTTTTCCTTTCCATGTTAGTGCCGTTCCGTGCCTTCCCATTCTTGTTGGTAAGACGCAATCGAACATATCCATACCGTTTTCCACAGATAGAAACATCATTGTAGGAGAGCCTATTCCCATTATATACCTTGGTTTGTTTTCGGGTAATTTATTGCCAAAAGCTTTTAAAATCTTTTCAGAATCTTGGTATTTTTCTCCTACGGCTAATCCACCCAATGCATAACCGTCAAAATCTAAAGAGGTTATCTGGGATAAACTGAGTTCTCTTAAATCTTCAAAGAGTCCTCCCTGAACTATACCGAATAATGCCTGCCCATTATTATGATTATTATTATGATATCGTTTGGATCTTAAAGCCCAATTAAAAGTTTTTTGCACACTATCTTTTACAGCATCGTACCCAGACAAGGAGTTTATACATACATCTAAAACCATTGCAATATCTGATCCAATTACTTTTTGTATATCCAAAGATTTCTCGGGAGTTAACTCTATTTGAGAACCATCCAGTGGAGATTTGAAAATTACTTTTTCATCAGTTAATCTAGTGTTTGGTAAGGAAAATACCTGAAACCCTCCGCTATCTGTCAAAATCGGCTTCTCCCAGTTCATGAAGTTATGAAGACCTTGAAAATGCTCAAGAACCTCTAATCCTGGTCTTAAGTAAAGATGAAAAGCATTAGCTAATATTATCTCAGTATTGATATCGTTTAATAACGAGTTAGTTAAAGTTTTTACGGTTGCATTCGTACCTACAGGCATAAAAACTGGTGTTTCAATAGTGCCATGTTTTGTGACGATTCGCCCACGCCTAGCCCCAGTGTATCTATCAATATGAATTAATTCAAATTTTATAGGTGAATCATCCATTAATTTTTTATTTCCTCCTTCAAATCCTTTAACAAGGAATCCGCTTCATTCTTGAACTCTATTGTATCATTTAAAAGGTTTTGTCTTACTTCTGCCTCTTTTATTTTTTCTAAATTTGCTTCAACAGAAATAATGGCGGAATTCAACGTTGCCCATGCTAAATAACAAGTGATTTTTGCTTCTGGTTTTAGTACGGGGTTGCCATATTTGTACAAGGTAAAGCAATTTTTTAGAATGTTATAAGATGATTTTGCCATGTTGAAAGAAAATATGGCGGCACCTGTTAAAGATTTGTCCTTATCTTTTCCTTCCATGACATTCTGGATCCTTTCTGAATATTTAGAAGACTCTTCAGCGTATTCCATTAATTTTTCTTTGATTTCTATAAGATTTTCTAAGGCTACTTCTAGCGTATTTTCATAATCCTTGTCATTTCCATTGGAGATCGTGTAATTTGCCACCATATAACCTAGTGCAGACGCTAAAGCTGCTACTAAAGAAGTAACAGTTTCTCCGGCGGAAGCCGGATCTGTGGATGAAATTTCATTTAAAATATCCTCAAAACTCATATTTTTATACATTCATCCACCTCCCATCACAAAATGATTAAAGTATCTGTACTTTTATTATACCATATTTTGATGATTAATGGATGTGAAAGAAAATCAAAATGAGGTTAACGAAGTTCTTCCATAATCTTCTGGGGGAGCGCAGTATAAAGAGGAGGATTTTATTTAAATAGATGAAGGAAGACTCTTGCTCTATAAGTTATGTAGAATTGATCCAAAGCATAGGAAGTAATTAAATTACCAAAAAATCTTTTGGATACTTGTTTAATACTTCACAACCATCATCAGTCACCAAAACCAGGTCTTCTATCCTTACCCCGCCAACACCGGGTAAATAAACTCCTGGTTCTATTGAAAAGATCATACCAGGTATTAGAATTTCTTCGCTATTTGAAGATATGTAAGGTTTTTCATGAACCTCTATCCCTACACCATGGCCAGTTCGATGAGTAAAGTACTTGCCATATCCTTTACTTTCTATATAATTACGTGCGGCAGTATCAATTTTAGAAGCTATTAGACCAGGTTTTATTTTTTCAATAGCTTTTAAATTGGCTTCTAAAACTATATGATAAATATTTTTCAAGGTTTCAATAGGTTTGCCAAAAAAGACTGTTCTTGTCATATCTGAACAATAATAATTTTTTATGCAACCCATATCTATCAATACAACATCCCCATCTTTTAACTTTGCATTAGTGGACACATGATGAGGATTAGAAGTATTCTGGCCGTATCCAACTATAGGTTCAAAAGAAACACCATCGGCTCCTTCTTTTTCGAAGATATTTTTGATGGCTTTGGCTAAGTATTTTTCTGGGAGCATCTCGGATACAAGATCTATAACCTTTTCCATAGCAGTGTCATTTAATAAAGAGGAAGACCTCATTAACGATATTTCTTCAGCTTCTTTTACCATCCTTAATTCACTGATTATTGGGGAGAGATGTTTTAAGGATAAATCTTTAGTATTTTCCATTAAATCCAAAAGGAAGCCAGCATCCCATCTTCCATCTATACCTAATGGTTTATCTTTTTCAATGAGAGAAGATAACATCTTAATAGGATCTTCAGAATCAGAATATTTAATCAAATTTACTTCATCAACGGTATTTACCGTGAACAATTCATTGACTAGCAACTTAACCTCGCCAGAAGTATTTACATATAATACCAACAACCTTTCTCCGGGTTCAAACCACTCTTGTAAAAAATAGTAAAGAGAAGGTGGTGAGGATATTATTGCTTGATAAATATTATTTTTCACCATCTTATTGAGAAGTTTTTCTATCCTATCTTTACGCAATCTTCAATATGCCTCCCCTGAAAAGTGTCTAATTTTATTTAATTTATATTCATAATTATATCATAAAAAAAGCAGGAAGTAGATGATAACTTCGCTACTTCCTACTTACTGGGGGTTACAATTTATTCTTTAACTTCCTTAACCTTTAGCCACCAATCGTACCCTTCTTCGTCTGATGTTTTCCTCTTCATTGCTTCAGCATAAGTTGATGCTGGTGGAATTATTACCTTACTTCCAAATATCGAGTTGTCGGGCCAATTGGCAGGGGTTACTACCTTGTTTTTGTCTGACAATTGCAAAGCTTTTACGGCTCTGTATATTTCATTGATGTATCTTCCTACTTCAGAAGGATAGTACATGATCAATCTAATGGTTCCTTCAGGATCTAAAATGAAAACCGCCCTAACAGTTGCCGAACCTTTTTCAGGGTCTACCATCCCCAATCTTGAGGCTACTCTTCCCATTGTATCAGCTATTATAGGGAAAGTAATTTCTACTCCAAGGTTATCTTTGATCCATTCCATCCATTTGATGTGTGAATAAACGGCATCAACAGAAAGTCCTAAAAGTTCAGTGTTGATCTTTTTGAATTCTTCATGCTTTTTTGCAAATTCAACAAATTCTGTTGTACAAACAGGTGTAAAATCTCCTGGATGGCTGAAAAGTACCAACCATTTTCCTTTGTAGTCTTTTGGTAGTTCTTTTGCACCGTCGGTTGTAAAAACTTTCATTTCAGGAAACTTTTCTCCAATTAAAGGAATCCTTCCTTCCATATTTACCTACCTCCTATTTGAAAATCTTTTTATTTATGAAGTATCTTTTTTTAGGGATGCCTAAAAAAATTATATATACTAAAAAGAGAAAAGTCAAGTAAAAATTCAAACTAATATTTTAAATTTATATTCTTTTCTTGTTACTAAAAAACATTAATTGATTTTGAAAAAATAGTTTTTCGATAGATTGCTAATGATATAATAATTGTGGACGATAATAACTATGAAGTTCAAATCGTTGAGAGGAGGAAGAAGATTATGGATATCAACAATATCAATCCTGCTGGTGGTAATAATTTGGATAAAATAAATCAAAAAAAGCTTGATAAGGATTTTTTAAAGAAACAGGTTAAATCAACAAACTTAGAAAGTGCAAATAAGATTACAGGAGAATCGAAGAAGTATATAGAAATATCAAATAAGATACCAGAAATTCGTCAGGAGCTTGTATCGAAATTGAAGGAATCTATTGAAAACGGCTCTTACAATATCAATGTAGATCAAATTGTAAATAAAATGTTTGAGTAAAGTGGGTGACCGTCATTAATAATTTAGAAGCGATAAAAAATGTATTAAATGAAGAGAACGCCATTTTAATAGAGTTAAAAAACTCTTTTTATAACCTAAGAGAAGGTTTAGTGAAGAAAGCAGCTGTTGAAAAGATTAATTCAACCCTTTTGACGATTGAAAAAATGGCAAGTAACTTTAAAAGGGTAGAGGCTACAAGATCCCAGTTGGTATCAGCGTTATGCTTAGAAGAAAATATAGAGAACAAATTAGAATCGATTATTAATTATTTTTCAAAGAGGGACTATGAAATTGCCCTTCTTTTTTCAGAGCTTGTTAAAAATTTAAAGGAATTAGTAGGTGAAATCGATCTTTTAAGCAACATTATTTCATTTCAATCTAATCTGAACAATTTTATTTATCAAATTTTGAATCCTGAATCGATTACAAAAAGCAAAACTTACTCTCAAAAGGGTAGTAGAATTAACAAAGATTTGACTTCACGAAGTTGGAGGGGTTAATGTGTGTGCAATGACTTTGAATGGCTTATTGAACACTGGGTTACTAGGAGTTTACACCAATAAAATTGCAATGAGCGTTGTTGCCCATAATATATCTAATTCTAATACTCAGGGCTTTTCCAGACAGAGTCCCGTTATTGTAACTACCAATCCCATTAATTTAACAACGATAGGGAGTGGGGGATCAGCTTTATCTTTTGGAACTGGTTCGACAGTAAGCGATATTCAGCGAGTGCGGGACGAGTTTTTAGATTTGCAATTTCGTGAAACTTCCTCTCGTTTGAATTATTGGGAAAATATATATTCTAATGTGCATTATATTGAGCAATTATTTGGCGAACCTGGAGAAACGGGTTTGAGGAATATATATGATTCTTACTGGGCATCAATCGAGGAGCTGAAAACTGATCCATCAAACGAAGCCGCTAAAACTCAGGTTGTATCTCGAGCAGAAGAATTAGTAAACACTATGAAAGATATTAACTATAGGTTAGAAGAATTAAAAAGCGATATAAACAGTGAAATAAAAATTAGAATAGACGAAATAAACAGTTATTTGAAAAGAATTGCCGATTTAAATCAAAAGATACTGACGTCAAGTTCGATAAGTAGTTCCCCTAATGATTTGCTTGATGAA
>LDZR01002258.1_pt1 | contig 17679 bp, 25 predicted proteins | sample 615371 | NCBI WGS metagenome assembly LDZR01 (sample SAMN03408294, study PRJNA278302) | terrestrial metagenome | isolation source: oil reservoir sample K2 | place: USA: Alaska, North Slope, Kuparuk formation | collected 2013
AAGGAAAGAACAAAGCGTTTCTGGAATAATTTCAGGGGTAAAGACTGGAGGAGGGTTCATAGGTTTGTTTTTCTGTTTGCCTTCTGGTACAATTTTGTCAGAATTCATTCTAGTTTTGGTGGTCCGCCTGGTGATTTTGCTGAGTGGCTTCAGGAGGTGATGCCCCAGTTATCCTAACAGTATCCTGAGACCTCTGCGAAAGTTTTTAAACTGTAACTTAAAAACTAATAACCGGTGGTTATACATGGTAATTATTCCTCAACCTATTGACCCCAAAGAAATCAAGAGATTTCGAAAAGAATTAGGAATAACGCAAGAAGAGCTTGCCCAAAGAGCGGGGGTCACCCAAGCATATATAGCAAAACTGGAGACTGGAAAGGTTGATCCGAGGTTATCAACTTTTAATCGAATTCTGCAAGCCTTAAAAGAGTGTAAAAAAAGCCGTTTTACAGCAAAAGAACTCATGTCTTCTCCTATAATAGGGGTTAAACCATACGAAACTGTTGAATATGTTGTTAAACTTATGAATGAATACAACATATCTCAAGTGCCCGTGATTGCTGGAAACAAGGTGGTGGGCTCTATAACAGAAAAGACACTTGTGCGAAAAAGTTTTGAGTATGAAGACTTGCTCTCCAAAAAGGTTATGGAAATCATGGACGGACCGTTTCCTATAGTGAATGAATATGAGAGTATAGAAGTCGTGAAGTACTTACTGGAGGAACATCCAGCAATTATAGTGCAAAATAGAGAGGGGAAACCAGAAGGGATAATAACTCGATCGGATCTATTCAAGATAAAGTAAAAACTAAGGAGACAACGGCACAAGTGTGTATTCAAACAGAAGACTGTTGGTTGTGGCATTGTAGACTTCCACGGTGTAGTGGACAACATATGCATTTTCTGGGAATGGATATCCCAAGTCGGAAGCTTTGAATGCACCTTTTTCTTTATACTTTTTATTCTCGTTCTCGTTTAATATCACTATTTTAACATATTCTTCGACCCTATACTCGGCCTCTGGAATGATGTCTGGATCTCCCCAAGAGACAAGTGAAGTCTCATTGTACCCGAAGAAGCCTTTGCTAATATTATTAGTATACCAAATAAAATGACTTGCCATCCAGGCTCCTTCTGGAATGTTAAAGCCAAACGGTAAATCCCAGTCCTTTGACCATTTGACAATTAACCAAGTACTTTCTGGCATTAGGGTTGATTCCAAATACCCCTCTTCCCAACCCACGTAGATTCTGGCCTTAGAAAGCATTTCTTCTGGGATTGCTGTGGTGTATTGAATAGACATTCCAATTAAAAATCCCAGTATTAAGAATACAACTATTCTCCTCATTTTATCACCCCAATAAATTTCAGTATATGATAATTTGAGCTAAACTATTTAAGAATTTTCAAAACTTACTTTTTTACAAAGAGTACTGAAACTAAAGACTTAAGAACTCCTTCTCAAATAATGTAAAGAAAAGATCAACCGTACATAACTTCATGTGCGGCCATTTGCTGTGCCAGCTTTTCCTCTGATCCAAGAACCTTCTCAACTCCCTTTAGAAAGTCTTCTTGTGTCACATATTCCCTTCTAGATCTAATTGCAAACATTCCTGCTTCTGTAACAATGGCCTTTAGATCGGCACCACTGGCCCCCTCTGTCATCTCAGCTATTACTTTCAGATCAACCTTTTTGAGATTCATCTTCCTCGTATGTACCTTAAGAATTTCAAGTCTTCCACGGAAGTCTGGTAATGGAACTTCTATCAATCTATCAAATCTTCCAGGCCTTAGTAATGCAGGATCTAGGATATCGGGCCTATTAGTTGCCGCAATTATCTTTACCTCACCCATTGGATCAAACCCATCTAACTCGGCCAATAATTGCATCAATGTTCTGTTAACTTCCCTTTCTCCACCAGTTGTTTCATCAAGTCTTTTGGCACCTATTGCATCTATTTCGTCAATGAAAACTATTGATGGAGCCTTTTCTCTCGCAAGCTCAAAGAGTTCGCTTACTAATCTCGCTCCTTCCCCTATATACTTCCTCACAAGTTCACTTCCAATAACTCTTATAAAGGTCGCATTAACTTCATGAGCTAGGGCTTTAGCCATTAAAGTCTTTCCACAACCCGGTGGCCCATACAGTAAGACACCCCTTGGAGGCTCGATTCCTACCTTCTCAAAAAGCTCCGGATGTTTCAGAGGTAATTCAACAGCTTCTCTAAGCTCTACTAATTGCTTCTTTAAACCACCAATGTCCTTGTATGTCACCGTGGGCCTTTCAATAACTTCAAATCCTAGGACAGATGGATCTTTCTGGGATGGTAAGAGCTCTATTACTGCCATTGTTCTTTGATCCAAAGCAACTCTTGAACCAGGCCTGAGATTTTCTCTCTCTATCCAAGGAGCAATTCTCACAACAAATCTTGGCCCATTGTAGTTTTGGACAATTGCTCTATCTTCATCCAAGAGTTCAATTAGAGTTCCAGCAAATGCCGGTGGCTGTCTGAGTCTTGACATCTCCATCCTCAAGCGAGAGAGTTCTCTCTCGAGCCTTTCTTTATCTGCTTCAAGTGTTCTCACTTGGAGTTCAAGTTGCCTTATTCTACGTTTGAGATAGTAAACGTAATCGTCATATTCTTCTTCATGACTTTTGACATTGACATCTTTAACATCACTCATAATTTCCCCCTCCTACAATTTAATTATGTAGAAGAACCTTATTAATCTACTCATTCACTCTCCCCAAAAGTAACTGAGTGAGAGCTTTATAAACTTTTGGATTATAAAGGAACTTCCAATAAATATTCCACCTTTTTTTATTTAATACGTTGCTAAATAAACCATTTTTAATTAAATCTAAAGAAAAGCCCAGAATAATTTGCTGTGCTCCTTCGAAAGATTTAAGTAATGTTTTGTTAGTATTAAATTTTGAATATTATGGAGGTGGAGCAGAATGGTAAGAATTAGATTTTTAGGGCACGCTGCTTTTGAAATAGAAGGTGAAGGAAAGAAGATACTCATTGACCCATTTTTGAGTGGAAACCCTACCGCAGCTGCAAAACCAGAGGATTTTGAGAGAATAGATTTAATTCTCGTAACCCATGCTCACGGAGATCATATAGGAGATAGTGTAAAAATTGCTCAAAGAACTGGAGCAAAGATAGTAGCGATGTATGATATAGCCAGCTATCTCGTGGAAGAAAACCAAGGGATAACTACAGTAGGGATGAACTATGGTCCCACCGAAGTTGATGGTGTTAAACTAGTCCAAGTGCCAGCTTGGCATTCAAGTAGTGCTGGAGGATACAGCATAGGTAATGCATGTGGATACATCATGGAATTTGAGGGAATAAAAATATATCATGCCGGGGATACTTACGTGTTTAAAGACATGGAACTCTTTGCAGAACTTTACGGAATAGATGTAGCATTGCTTCCAATAGGAGGCCACTTCACAATGGGACCGAAGGAAGCTACAAAAGCTGTTGAATTCCTTAGGCCGAAATACGTTATTCCAATGCACTATGGAACATTTCCACCAATAGCCAAGAACCCCGAAGAGTTTAAAGCACTTGTTGGAGACAAGGCAGAAGTCATTATATTGAAACCTGGAGAGGTTTTTGAGCTTTGAAAAAGCTTTTAAACTTTCTTCTTTAGCTTCTATGTGGTGACCGGATTGAAGACAAGATTCACAGTAACAACACTAATTATAGCATTGATTATAGGGTCATTTATGAGTATCTTAGTATATGCACAAGAAGAAAGTACCAATAGGCCAGAATACGACCTAATAATTGTTAGAAATGATGATCTGATTGATTATATTACAGTTCAGCCCTATGCACGACTTCTTGATATTCCTGTCCTTCCTGTTAACCCCCAAGGATTAGATGAAAAAACTTGGGCCCAATTGTATTCTTATGTCCAGCTGGGATGGAAGAAAATACTGATAGTTGGAAATTCAAATGCTGTAAGTAAGGAAGTTGAAGATGAGCTCCTTAAAATGGGTTATAGCGTTACCAGAATAGGTGGTGATGTTAGAACAGAAACTGCAGAAAAATTAGCGATTCATTTTTACCCAACTGGCTCAAAGACAGTTGTAATAGCAAGTGCTCTAGATTACGGATCGGCCTTAGCAGCATCAAAATTTGCCATGGAGTATGAGCTTCCAATGTTACTAACACTCGAAAATGACTTATCTGAGCACGCAATTGCAGGGTTATCGAGTTTAAATCCAGATCTTGTAATAATCGTCGGCACTGGAATAAACGAGACAATAGAAACAAAACTCCACAGTATGGGGTATCAAACCTACTGGCTGGGTAGAACGGTTGAAAAACCACCTGTTTCGCCCCCTAAAGAACCCTCACCATATACATATTCATTTATCGGTGCAGTATTGGCTTTAGCCATCACCGTACCTGTTGTGCTCTATTGGGCAAAGAAGAGATGGTATTCCAACAAAATACCAGTAGAAGTACTTACAGAAAAAGAAAGAATCGTGGTAAAAGCACTAATAGACCAAGGGGGCAAAGTAAAACAAGAGGATCTTCCTGAACTTACGGGGTACTCTAGGCCCACTGTTAGTAGAATAATTCAAGAGCTAGAAAAGAAGCAGTTAGTTGAAAGAGAAAAAGTGGGCAAGACTTTTATCGTCAAACTTGTCAAGGAGATAGACTTGAAAGAATGACCAAAGATCCCTTACATTTCTTTTAAAACTCTGGCCTCATCGATAGAAGAAAATCGAAACCAATTTCATCCTTTTTTAAATTTAAAGAGAAAAGAAATCATGCCTTTTTAAAAAGATGGCCATGCGCTCTATTTACATGTCTTGTGTAATCCTTGCTCTTTTTAAATACCCTTCCACATCTGGGACATTTAAAAACTATCTCTTTGTCCCTATTCATAAGTTTAATTGCCTTTAACACTGCCATCTCCCTCCACCCCCGTGGAATAATCCCAACACTGAATTTTTAAGTTTTGCTCTTTCACACCCATATTCGATTTCCTTTCACTTTAATATACCCCATTTTCTGAAGCTCTTTCAAAAAGTCCTCCAGCGCTCCCTCATCAAAATAGATACTTATTTTCTCTCGTTTTCCTTCAATGCTTATTGGTTCGTGTTCTAAAAGGGCCTCTATAAGGTCAATCTTTGTAGTTTTCTCCTCGGCCAATGAGAGAATCATTTGAGCAAGCACTGCTTTTCCAATACCAACAAACATTGCCTCAATAAGAGACTCTCCGGTGACATATTCCTCTGCAATTTCCAAAGCCTTTTTTATTAGTTCTTCTTCAATCTCTAGAATTTCTACAAAATACTTTCTCACAAAAGAGAGTTCTGTTGTAAGGGTTGCATCTAGTTTCCCTTCTACTTCTTCAAGCACATTTTCAAGATCATCTATGTTAAACTTAAGCTCAATTTCTAATTCTTCCAGTCGTGGCTTAGCAAGCAATTTGAGTTTTTCTTCACCAGCAACGTAACCTCCTTCTATTAAAGCTGCTATCAAAGTGACTTTAGCAATATCCACCTCATCAAAAAGATCTTCAAACTCTCTTTCTTCTTCCACTTTCCAATTGGACATTAAAACGTTAAATGCAACTTGTATTTCATCTAACGTGTCATCAATAACAGGTGTTATTCCTTTAGATCTCTTGATCAACTCTCCAAATTTACCTCTAATAACCATAAAATGATTAAGCTCCCAACTAAGCTTCTCCTGAGTTTTATTCATTACCCCTTCTTTACTAAGTTCTTTTGATAGGGATATCATATCTTCTTTACTCAATACTTCTAATCTCATGATCATCCCTCATTAAACACAAAAAGTCTCTTCAGTTATAAACCTTGACCATGTCTAGAGTCTCTCACTCAGGTGTGAGGAGAAGAGACTTTTTCTTCAGATATGGTAAGAAGAAGTTTTTTTAGAGGTTTGTTTTTCAACAATGTCACAACTTCATTTATCTCACTTGGGCGGACTGAGTCTCTGTTTAAATATAGATAAAGAGCATATGCCATCACTTTGGGATCCCCTTCATTCAGTTCTGTTATGGCATCCGCCACTTCACCTTGTAACAACCTATTTGCAATTTCTTTCAATTTTTCATGATCTTCCTCTTTCAATGCTTCTTTTAGTGGGATATAAAACCGATTTAATGCCAAACGAGCCATTCTTTCTTTCTTTTCAAGATAATTTATAGGGTTCTCTGGTTCACTCTGTTTGGAAAGAAAGAAGTAGTAAAGAAATGGAATTATTATAAAAGCCATCATAGCCCCAATATATGGAGTCAAAGAAAAGGGCAATATTTCAGAATATTTATATTTTAAGTAAAGAAGTAATGTCAGTCCCATGAAACCCCAAATTACGAAAAACATGATATATAACTCGCCTGTTTTTGTTCGTCTTTGGAGAATTTGATATTTTGAAGTGGCTCCTACTCTATCAAGAAACTTTAATCTCTCCTCTATCAGCTCTATCTCAGCTTCAAGTCGCTTAATTCTAGTCTCGATTTCCTCCAAGACTTCTTTCATAGCAACTCCGCCAAAATGTTTGTTATTTTTTCACTAACTACTTCCAATATCTCCTCTCCTTTTTCCGCAGTAGCGTTATGGGGATTATCATTTACCCCATTTGGAAAGATATCAAGTCCAATGTCCTTTTTAATTATCCTGACGGGTCGGGTTCTTCTCTCCCCTATGGCTTTTTCCATTTTTACAAGTTCTGGATTTATTGCAAGAATTACGGAGGTTTCATCTTCACCTGCATGCCCCTGAGAGGAACATATCCTCGATATCTCCTCTTTGAAATCCATCCACCAGTTTATTAGTACGACTTCCACATTATATTTTTCGACAACTTCTTCAGCAGCTCCAATAAGGGGGTATATGTTTCCCCCATGGCCATTTAAGATTATAACTTTCTCAAAGCCTTCTTTAGCAAATTCCTCTAGAATTTCCTGCACGTACTTTTGGAATGTCCCAGATTTTACATTTATTGTCCCCGGGTACACATTCAAAACAAAACTATGTCCATACCAAATGGGAGGAGCAATGAGTATATCAATCCCCCTATCCTTTAGTTTTTCTTCAACTCTTCTTGATATCTCAAGAGGTGCAAAAACGTCCGTACCCAAAGGTAAGTGTTTTCCATGAGCTTCCACACTGCCCACAGGAAGTATGAGGCCTTTTACCTGCGTCTTTATTTTTTCAAAATCTTCCCAAGTGAGTTCTTCCATTTTCATTGGAATCACTATCATTTACTCAAAAGAACTTCCTCATAAGCTTTTTCTATTTTAAGAACCACTTTATCCCATGAGTACTTTTCCTCTACGGCCCTTCTTCCATTACTTCCATACCATTCTCTAAGTTTTTGATCAGTTAAGATTCGTTGGATGGCATTTCTAAGAGCAAGTTCATTTCCAGGCGGTACAAGTATCCCTGCTTCATTTTCTTTCACAATCTCCGGGATTCCACCAACACTGGTAGCTACCACTGGAACTCCTGCAGCCATTGCCTCAAGAACAACTATTCCAAATGCCTCTGCTGTGACTGAAGGTAAGACAAAAACATCTGCGATTCCAAAGAGTTCTGGAAGTTTATTATCTTCCACATACCCCATGAAAACAACTTTTTCGTCAATTCCAAGGAATTTTGCCTGTAATTTAAGGAAAGGGAGCATTTCCCCATTTCCAACCATTACTAAGGTTGCATCCTCTATTTTAGAAAACGCATTCAAAAGAACATGCGGGCCTTTTCGGTAAGCCATTCTACTAACGTATAAGACAACCTTCCCCTCAATCCCAAGTCTAGACTTTAACTCTTCTTTATTCCTCAGAGGGGTAAATCGCTTGTCATCAACACCATTTGGGATAATGGATATTGGTGAATCAGTAAAATGCTCAACAAATGCCCTAGCTGCTTTACTAACTGCAATTATCCTATGCGGATATTTCAGGTAGGATGTAAATACTGGAATTGTCAATCCTAGAGCTTCCCAAAGGCGTGAATCATGGGCAAAAGATATGCTATGGGTTGTAAGTAACGTTGCTTTATTCATTATTCTTCCTGCTTTGGCAGCTTTCAATGCAAGGGGAGTAAATGCATGATGAGAGTGAATAACATCAAAATCATGTAGGAACTCATTAAGTTCTTCAGAGGATTTAAGACCATAGCTTAAATTAATATCAAGAACTGGTGAAACTACCCCTGGAATCTTTATCAAATCAATGCCTTTTTCAGCTAATTCACTTTCTTTCCCTGTTTCCCAGTTATTAGTCACTATAGCAACTTCATGACCTCTTTCCTTTAATTTCAAGGCTAAGTTATGCATGTGAGATGCTACTCCCCCTATTTTTGGATAGTACCAATCACTAACCAGTGCTATCTTCATGATGACCACCTAAGAGTCTGTAAAACACAAAAGCACCTGCAATTGAGTACATGTACTGAAAGATGAATTTATACAGAAACGCAGTAAGGGCTGCTTTTGTGGATGAACCGATCCCTACAAGAATGCCAAATTCATTTGCACCTATTCCCGATGGAATTCCACTTAAAGATGCAAAAATAACACTCATTAAAAATGCATAAAGGGCCTGTTTAAAAGAAATTTCAAGAGAGAATGCCTTTCCTACTAACACCAACCCCAAAATCTGAATAAATATCACCACAAGAGAGATTGAGAACACTGATAAAAATCCAGATTTATTTTTCCGAGCAATGTTCCATCCTGCGTATCCCCTGTTCCACCAATCCCTTAGCTTTTCAGGAATCTTTTTTGCACCGAGAGTTTCCCAAAATCTGAAAAAAGCTAACGCTGTTTTGTGAAAAACCTTATCATACAAGAAGGCAAGTAAAATTAGAGCTATCCCAATAAGACCCAGTTTTGTAAACCCCAAAAAGATGAATCCAAATGAGAGTATAATCACAATTTCCATTGCCATCCCGAAGGCAAGAGATGACAAAGCTGCAAAATAATCTCCCCCAACCAGTTTAACTTTTACTATATGGCTTACGGTGGGAGGTAGAATCGCCATAAGATAGTACCCGCTAACAAAAGCTTGGATTGTCCGTTTAAAACTCGTTTTTTGAACCCTTCTTAAAACAAGATACCACCTAGTAGCTGCGAAAAAAAGGGTAAGGAATGACAAAAGGATTGCAAGGAATAGGTATTCATAATTAGCTTCTTTCAGAGCAATTGAGAGCTCATTGAAATCAATACTTTTATATAAATATGCTAAAGAGATTAAAAAAGCTACAGCACTAAATAGCATCCTTAAAACTTTCTTTTTCACTTTAAACACCTATTATAGCCTTTAAGGCGTGTACAAGCAGAAATAACACCATTGCACTATCCCAAATTCTATAACTTATCCTTCTATTTCGTGTTGCAACTCCTAAAATACCCACTATCCCAAAAGGAGAGTATAATAAATTCAACAGGAGAGTCAGAGAGAGCAGAGAAAGAATATTAATCAGAGCCTCTGAAGTGCTTTTCCCGATTATTATCGGCGTTGTTTTTAAATTGGCCTTTTGATCACTTTCATAATCTTCTAAATGATTCCTAAGTTCCATAGCAACAGAGTATACAAAGAGGGATAATGCAATGAATATTTCAGTGTCACTAAGCACTCCATCAAAATAACCACCATAAATGAAGGGAAGCGCTCCAAAGAAAAGGCCGTGAGAGAATACATCTGCTATGGGTATACTCTTCAGCCTTGGTGGAGCTGAATAGATGGTAGCCAAAAAACTCATCGTAATATAAATAACAAAAGCAGGCTTCGAGATGAAATATGCTAATATACCTCCAAGAAGTATTGTAGTTAGAGATGTGAAAAGAGCAACTTTAAAACTTAATTCCCCACTTGCAACAGGGTTTTTATGCTTTTTCCGAGGGTTTAATAAGTCAGTATCAACATCAAAGCAGTTATTTATAGCGAAGGCATAACCAACATACAATATGAGTGAAATCGCCAATAAGAGGGCTTCAAAAACCTCAGGATTATTTTTGAAACTTATAACCATTCCAAGAAGCCCCATACCAATAAATGATCTTCCATCAATTATCCTTGTATTCTTAGCTATAACTCGTAACATTGAAATCCCTCCACTAAAAGGCCTCAGGAAAAATATTTATAAACCTTTTGGTTTGTCTGAAAGAATAGTCCGGGAAAAATTAAAACACCTCCTCGAATTGGGATTGATTGAAAGGAACCTAATAAAACAAGGATGGTTGGGTTATATTTACCGAGCTAAAAATCCAAAAGAAGCCCTAAACTCAGTATTTTCCAAAATGGAGGAGCTTTTAGGACTTTTAGAAGAAGAATACAAAAAAATACTCTAAGAACCACCTTTTCCCTCAAGGAGGTCTCTAACATATTTGGGCATTTGGAACAAGGTTTCGTGTCTCTCTGGATCATAGTATTCTAAATCAAGAGTTTTTGCCCTGTCAAGGTCTACTTTCATGAAATCAATATCTCCTTTTACTCCAACTAAAAAGCTCCATGGTGATGCATAGCCAATTACTGGGAAGGTAAAGTAGTATACTTTGTCAAACGCTTTTTTCATGTTTTTGTAAGCCCCCAAGACCTCATCTGTAAAGAGATAAACACTACCTGATTGGGTGATATACAGCCCCTTCTCATCTAGAGCATCGTATGCATTTTTGTAAAATTCTTCACTGAATAGGAGTTTTGCTGGGCCAACTGGATCTGTAGAGTCAACAATTATAACGTCGAAGTGCTCTTTATGTGATTTCATGTATTCCACACCATCACCAATTATTAATTTTGCTTTAGGTTCCTCCTCTCTTATCAGTCTTTCCAACAGGCCCCCATCTATTTTCAAGTACTCTCGAGATACCTCAACTACCTTCTCATCTATCTCCACCATGATAGCATTTTCAACACTCTCATGTTTCAGGACTTCTCTCAGGGTACCTCCATCCCCTCCTCCAATCACAAGAACTTTTCTGGGATTCGGATGAGATAACATTACAGGATGAACTAGGGGTTCATGATAACTCCTTTCTCCTTTCTCAACTAATTGGACTGTACCATCAATAACAAACAACTTTCCAAACCCTTCAGTCTCATAAAGTTCAATCTTCTGATAATTGCTTTGAACCTCAAGGATTTTCGAAGTGATCTTAAATCCCACGCCGTAACCTCTCGGATACCACTCAACAAACTCCATTATTTCGCCACCTCGATGAAAGCTTCGACAATATCTTTTAAACTTTTGCTTTTATAACGAATTTCAACCCTCTAATAATTATAAAGGGGGGATTTATCCCTTAAACAAAAGGCCCCTATCCAGTTTTACCAGAGTTGGTCTTTTACATTTTAACTCCCTGATTATATACTCGCTTGCCTTAAGAGGCATGGTATGATCTCCACATGTATAAACATCAACGGCAGCATAGCCGTGTTCGGGCCATGTGTGAATTGCAATGTGACTCTCAGAAACGACAACAACACCAGAAACACCTTGTGGTGAAAACTTATGGAAACGCTTATCTATAACAGTGGCATTAGCTACTTCTGCGGCTTCAGTAAGGATTTCCTCTATCCTTTCTATATCGTCTAATATTTGAGGATCGCATTCGTAAAGATCTAAAACTACATGCATTCCTATTGGGTTGTCCACAACTACTTGAACCATCAACGTCACCCCCTTCCATACACCACACCTCCTTATTTCTTTAAAGTTGAAAATGAAAAGTTCAATAAGGCAACATAACAACTGCAGCAATTGCAGCGACAGGCCTATCTTTAACCGTTATCTCAGCAACTGCAGCTTTAAACTCTTTAAGCTTCCAGCCTCTGACCTTAAAGCCTTCTTCAACCATTTTATGAACCATCTTTTCAGCCTCTTCTTTTGTGCAATAGCCACTGTACTCATATATAAGGCCACCTTCATTTCCTTCGCTTATTCCAACGCCCAAAGCAGCGGTGATTGTTGATCCTGGTTCATCGCTCTCTATATGAGCATAGACTGTGGGAAGGAGCATGCCTACTGGAATATTCTTTGGAAGTTCATCTATCCACTCTATATATGCAGGGATAACACTGCTGAGCTTTACCAAATTGACATTTCCAATCCCCATTTTAAGTAAAGCATTGTCAAAAGCATTTAATTTTGTACCTCCCTCAGCACTTGCAGCAAGCAAAATGGCTTTTTTAGGGGTTGTCCAACTCATTTCTGCCTACCTCCTTTTTATTCGGATATTATCTAATTAATCTTGATTTTGAGATTATTTGATCAAGAATTTCGCCATCAATTTGAGGTTACCAACATATTTGCTTATAAGCCTTTCGCTTTCACTTGAAAAATAAATACAAGCATTTTACACCGATAAAAAAAGTGACAAACATTTAAAATATTATTAATCAGAGGAAATTAACTCAAGAATTGTTTTTTGATATAAATCTTCCAATACTTGTAGAGATAAACATTCCCAATATGCTAGCCAACGAGGCCAGAGCATAGAGATGTTCGCTCAAGACTCCATATTCGTATCCTAGTTCACCCACAAGAAGGCCAAGAACACCAAAGCTTGCTACTCCACTTGCTCTAACAATAGTTTTCCGAGGATCCTTATCCCAAGTAAAGCCCATTGTAAGTAGGATTCTAAGAATATACACAAGAATGAAGAAGTAAACAACCTCCATTGAGAACTCAGTTTCAAAGTTAATACCACGCCAAGCGAAGAATATAGGGGCAAAGATGCCATAAGTAACTCCTGAGATTATTGTGTGAACTCTTCTGTATTGTTTAGTACCTATCAAGTCACTGTGGAGCAAGAGACCTACTACAAACGCACCAATACTAAAGTGAAGACCTATCATTTCACTTAAAAGAGCTATTGAAGTTGATAGAACCATCACTAATCCAAAGACTGCTTCATCACTTTTTAGGCTTCTAAGCCCTTTAATAATTAATGCCTTATGCTTTATGTTGAGGAGATAATTTATTCCAAACAAAGTCCCCAAAAATATCCCATCTTTTACAAGTTCCATTATCAGGCCTATGTAACTCAAATGAGAAACCTCAAAGTTAACTAGGATATATAAGCTGACAATGGCACCAATCTCGCTTATTACTGCATAAGAAAGAGCAACATGGAGAAAATCATCTCCAAAGAATCTTGAGAGCCGTAAAACTATGGGAGCTGAGGCCACTGATAATATAGCTCCTACAATAATGTTTTCATGGGAGAGAGTGTAATTTGTAAAAGGCAACGTGACAAAGGTCATAAGAGCATAAGTAAGGATGTAAAGAGGAATACTTTTCTTCCCACCAATGTGGACTTCCTCTGGAGTAAGTTCAAGACCTGCATACATCATGAGAAAAAATATGCCAAACTCTGCAAGAAGATTTAGCTCTTCCTTGGGCATGGAAGTAAGAACTATTCCCAAGAATAAACCAGCAGAAATCTCTCCAAGGAACCCAGGATAACCAATACGTTCAAAAATCTCAGCCAAAATCCGTGCAAGTGCAATTATGATAAATACATACCCAATTACTCCGTATGGCCCCAATGTTGCACCTCCCAAAGGTATGTTGTATGTCTAATTAAAAAAGTTTCTGAAACGGCAGAAGCTTTTTATTTTAGTAACTCCTTAATTTTTTTATGCGACACTACGAAATTTTAAAAATAGTCGAAAATGGAAAGATTAAAATTCCTCTAGAATGGGCCTACGAAGTTGGACTTATAAAGGATGCCTATTTTCTAGTAGAAATTGACACTGATTTGAATGAGATTCATTTAGAAAGAATAGCTTTACCCGGAAAGCAACTTATGGAAATTGAACTTGTAGTAAAAGATAAACCAGGTGTTTTAGCCAAAATAACGGGGCTATTAGGAAAACACCGAATTAATATTCTTTTTAGCGAAGCAGAAGAAATGGAAGGGATAGGCCTAGGAGCGATCGTAGCAGTTGTTGATATAAGTGAAATAGACACGAACTTGGAGGAACTCTTAAAAGAGCTTAAAGAAATAGAGGAAGTGATGGAAGTCTCAATAAATAGAATTGAATAAGATAAACAGCAAAAACGCTCCTAAAAAGAGCATGTATACGTTTATTTCCCTTCCAAGTTCAGAGACGGTATCTGGGAAAAGAGGGGATAGCTGGAACTCAAAGAGGCCAAGTTTTTTGAGTACGTAAAACAACCCAAAACCAATAAAAATAAATGACAGGTCCCTCACCAACTGTAAGTGTGAATAAAAATATATTCCAGTAATTAACGTAAGCAAACCAACAGATAGAGACACCATCTCTTTTTTAAATGTAAATGGGACCCTTTCTCCTCTTTTTAGAAGATAATAATTGAGTTTTATAAATGAGGTTAATGTACCAATTCCACCCGCATAAAACACATACTTCAGAAGACCATTAATTTCTTTAACTAGCATGAATTTCCCAAATGCTCCTACGAAAGGACTAATGCCTCCAATAGCAAGGCTCAATAGGACGATTGCAACCATCAAAAACTTACTATGCCGATAGGATAACTTTTCTAAATTTCTAGTGCCATAATGCTCAGCTATAGTCCCCACACTCAAGAAGAGCCCTCCTTTAAAGAGAGAGTGGGCCATAGCATAATAAGCAGCAGCTAGAGGATTTAATAGACCTATACCCAGCAGAACGTAACCCATTTGAGAAACTGTATGGTATGCTAAAAGTCTTTCAGAGTTTTTCTGGATTAATGCCATTGCTATGCCAAAAAACATTGAAAGGAATGCAGTGGTAATGAGAATACTTTGCATCAAAGTACTAATAGGAAATGTTAATATGAGGAGAATCATTCCATATGTAGGGGCTTTAACAACCAAACCCGAGAGGAGAGCACTTATTGGAGCATCTGCTTTAGAGTGAGCATCTGGAAGCCAGAAGTGAAGAGGAAATACACCACTCTTTAAAATAAGCGATGAAAATGCCAAGACTAACGCCACGTTTATCTCCTTAGAAAAAACTAAATTTTCCTTTATTAAAAAAAGATTTAGGTAGCCTGTTTTCAGATAGATTATTCCAATTGCCAAGATAAATATGTAAGAAGCCAGTAGCGAAAAAAGAGCATATTTGAAGGCTGCTTTTTTAGCGCCTTTCTCCTTAGAAATTGCCACCAAAGCAAAGCTGGAAACAGAAGCTATCTCCATGTAAATATAATAATTAAAAAGATCTCTACTTATAAAAGCTCCCAAAAGTCCAGTGTGAAGGAGAAGAAGAACCACATAAACCTTATTCTCACTTTTTTTCGGATAGTAATCGCCGTAAACATAGAACGCTACAAAAGTGAAGAGGAGTAGTTCAGCGGCTAAAAATGGAAGATTATATGAGTCTATAATAACCTCAATTCCCGAAATTCTTTCCCATCCTCCAACAACTTCACCGAGAGGCAACTTTTGAATTATAGAAGAAATAAAAAGCCAAGGAGAAAAAGCTCCAATTAAGAACAAATACTTAGAAAGCTTTTGTTTTCCTAATGCTGGTAAGAGGGAAATAATAAATGCAAAAAGTAAAGGACTGGCTACAAGTAGCGGAATCATTCTTCTTCCCTCCTAATCTTTAGAACTAATGCCAGAGCAAGGGAAGTAATAGCAACATCGACTACAAGGGTCGTGAGCATTAGGGTTGCTGGCAATGGATCTACAACAGTACTCCTTGGAAGTATCGGAACATCTCCCCCCTCTATATAACCGGTGCCAATAAAAAATAATACAAGGCCAATAGACACCAAGTTTATAGAAAGAACCAATTTGATTAGATTTTCTTTTGTCATGAGAGCATACATGCCAATGAGCATAATTATAATCCCAGTGAATTCTGCACTAATCATGTTCTACCCACCTCAACAAGATATAAAACATAAATGTAAAAGCAGCACCCACCTTCAAAGCTACGCCTATATTAAACAAAGGAACAATACCTCCGCTTAAAAGTGATCCAAATGAGCCTCCTCTCAGAAAATTGAAGAAAAATCCCCCAAAAAGCAAACTAATAATCCCTAAAGAGACTAAAAATACTCCAGAAACCCCCTCAATAAGTTGAACTTCCCAAAATTTGAAAGTTTTTCTTACCTTTTTATATCCATGTGAAGTTATCAAAAGAATAATACTAACTGCAAGGATGACTCCAGCTTGAAAACCTCCACCTGGGCTTAAATGACCATACATCATCAAGTAAGTAGAATAAACCACCAGAAATGGGCTCACAAGTTTTGTTGTTGTTCTCACTATTAGACTCATCTTCACTTCTTCTTCCCTCCCAAAAGCAAATAAAAGCCAGCGATTGCAGTGAACAACAAAGTAGCCTCTCCCAAACTATCATAAACCCTCCAATCGGCCAAAATTGCAGTAACCAAGTTTGGGACTCCTACCTCTTCCCAGTGAGTAATGTAATACTCGTAACTTCCCCCTTCAACCCGAGAATAATCTAAGGAAGTAAAAATGACTAACAAACCAAAGGTTATTAAAAATGCTATTATCCTCTTCATTTCTCTACCTCCCTAATGGTGAAAAGAAAAGCCCCAATAATAATTGCTCCAACTACAATAGCAGACAACGCAACATCCGGAGCTTTTAACAATACAAGTACCAGCACAAAAGTTAGACTTAGGAAAGCATATTTAACCACAGCATTAACTAAGTTCTTTTCTTCAACCACAGCTATTGAGAGAAGTATCATAATTATAAATAAAATTTCAAGGATTATCCCATGCATACATATCCACCACGACTTCTGGTTTTATCCCATATTTGTAAGCCCCTCTAGCAATTGCATGAGAAATCATGGGGTTTATTAGGGCTATTAAAAACGCCAGCACGAGAAATTTTAGCTTGATCAATAAGGAAGCTTCCGAAGCAATAGCCAAAGCCATTAGTATGGTCATCGCTCCACCGGTATCGCATTTCGTTGCTGCATGAAGCCTTGTATACACATCGGGAAAGCGGAGAATCCCAAGCGTTCCAAATATCATTATCGATTCCCCAAGGAGAAGGAGAAAATACTCTATCATCCCGCCCCCTCCATGTATTTTGCCAGTATTAACCCTCCTACCGCATTTACCATCAAAAGCACTATCGCAAGATCAAGGAAAAAGTACTCTTCCATTATAAATCCAAAAATTGCTAAAATTACGACAAGTTTCGTGGTCACTGTATTTATACCAACTATTCTATCAGCTAGAGTGGGCCCAAAAAGAACTCTATAAGATAGTATCAGGGAAGTGGCTATCAAGATTAAAACTCCCCACCCAAAGGGGTTTACCAAAAGATCTTCCTCAACCATCCTTCTATGTCCCCCTTGATTTTTTCACCCGCTTTCTCTCTATTGAGTGCTTCTACACTTATCCAATGCACATAAAGATAAGTTTCACCTAATTTTTTGTTAACATCCAGAGTCAATGTTCCTGGAGTCAGAGTTATGGAGTTGGCAAGAATAGTTACTCCAGTATTTGAATGCAATTCAGTTTTTATCTTTACTATACCCGGGTTTATATCCATAAACACTGCATGCTTTGCTACTTTAAAGTTGCTCTCAATTAACCTAAATGCCATGATAAATAAATATTGTGGAATGACAAAGGATACTGTCAGGATAACTGGGGTATCACCTCCTGAAGCCATTCAGTCACATCACCAGGCGGTCCACCAAACCGAGAATGAATTC
>LDZR01002259.1_pt1 | contig 17552 bp, 18 predicted proteins | sample 615371 | NCBI WGS metagenome assembly LDZR01 (sample SAMN03408294, study PRJNA278302) | terrestrial metagenome | isolation source: oil reservoir sample K2 | place: USA: Alaska, North Slope, Kuparuk formation | collected 2013
CTTATCACGCCGGCATACTGATTATACCCCTGTCTCTCCCCGAAGACGTTGAAGTATCTCAAGCTTACGGTTGGAACTCCATAGAGCTCATAAAAGACTTTGCAGTAATACTCAGCAGAGACTTTTGTTATCCCATAGGGTGAGAGAGGTTTAGGCTTTTCACTCTCTTTTAGGGGTAGGTTCTGGTTATCCCCATAGACAGCTGCGGAGGAGGCAAAGATAAACTTTCCATGCCCTTCACTCAGGGCTTTTAAAACATTTAATGTGCCTAGGACGTTTATTTCTTCTGTTAAGAGTGGCCTTTCCACACTCTCAACCACACTTACAAGGGCCGCTTCATGAAAGACGTAATCTGCTTGAGAAATCAGCTCTGCCATGCTTTTGTAATCCCTAATATCAGCTCGAATGAACTTTACATTTGGTGGAATATTCTCGATTTTACCAGCATAAAGATTATCAATAATGATAACATCATTATCTTTGCTAAGCTCCTCGGCAATGTGTGAACCTATAAAGCCAGCTCCTCCTGTGACAACAATGAGTTTGTTTTTTATCATGGCTTCCCCTCACTCTAAATTCTTCTTGGGGAATTTATAATTTATGGAACCTATCCAGATAGTTGTTAAATAAAATGAAAGGAGAAACATTTTTTTGTCTTCTGAAAACATTATCTTTAAGGGTGGGGTAGGTCACAATAGATCTTCAGAGGTATATTAGTGATTTTTTGACATATTTCTGTTAATTTTCACCATTTGTCTATCCGAAACTGTTTTAAAGATGTTATTCTCTTAACTATGGGTAAGGAGCCATGCCAAGCTACATAGTTGTTGGCGGTCAATGGGGAGATGAAGGAAAAGGTTCAATAATCGCTTATCTAGCGATACACGATAAACCGGAGGTCATAGCAAGGGGCGGAGTAGGAACAAATGCTGGACACAGCGTTTTTATAAACGGGAAAAAATATGCAGTAAGACAACTTCCTACGGGATTTATGAATGAAAACGCAAGACTTTTAGTTGGGGCTGGAGTTTTAGTTGATCCTGAGGTTTTCTTCCATGAACTTGAACACTTAAAAGACTTTAATGTCAGGGGAAGAATAGGCCTTGACTATCGTTGTACTGTAATTGAACCAGGGCATAAAGAGCTTGACCGGAGTAATGGTTATCTCCATGGGAAAATAGGAACTACCGGCTCTGGCTGTGGGCCTGCAAATGCAGATAGAGCATTAAGGAAAGCTAAGCAGGTAAAAGACCTTAAAGAACTTGAACCTTATCTAACAGACGTTGCTCAAGAGGTCAACGAGGCCCTTGACGAAGGCAAGCTTGTTTTGGTTGAAGGGACACAGGGATTTGGATTAAGTCTCTATTATGGAAGCTATCCCTATGTTACTTCTAAAGACACTTCGGCCTCGGCCATAGCAAGCGACGTTGGAATAGGGCCAACGAGGGTCGATGATGTAATAGTGGTCTTCAAGAGCTTTCCAACGAGGGTTGGTGCAGGGCCATTCCCCACAGAGATGAGTGAAGAAGAGGCAGAGCGCATGGGGCTGGTTGAATACGGCACTGTTACGGGAAGGAGAAGGAGAGTAGGATGGTTTGACTTTGAGTTTGCAAGGTACTCCGCAAGGATTAATGGTGCGACAATGCTGGCAGTAACGATGCTTGACAAATACGACAAGGAGGCTTTTGGAGTGACTGATTTTAACAAGCTCCCGCAAAAAGCAAAAGATTTCATTGCAGAAATAGAGGAAAAAGTTGGAGTGCCGGTGGCTCTCATAAAGACAGGGCCCGAGCTTGAGCACATAATTGACTTAAGAGAAAATATTTAGCAAAGAAACTCCAGAATTTTTCTTTTAACTACTTCTTTTTCTACTGCTGCAATATTTTCTAATGAATACTCCTGTTCAATCCAACGGATGAATTTGTATCCAAGATAGTAGCCCAGGTACTGCTTTCCAAAAAGGGTGTACCAGGAACCGAAGAATGGATTTAAAGGCTCGTTTTCTTTAACTCTTCTTAAAAATTCCCTTTTGATAATTCCTTCATTCCTTTCACACCACTCAAACCAACCCGGTTCTTCGAGATGCCAAGGTCTCCCGCTTATTAAGTCCTCAATCCTCTGGGCAAATCCTTCCGTGTAAATCCACATTATCTGCTCGTCTTCAAGCTTCTCTATATCCTCTCCCCTTAACAGCCAGTGAATTAAGTGACCAAACTCGTGGGCAATTAATCCCTTGAGTTTATTGTACCACTTAAGCTCGGCAATTGCTTCAAGGCCGAAGAGGATTGAAGGCTTTCCTTTAAATTCCGTGACCCATCCGGCCCCATTTTCAAGCCCGACATAGATGACAATGTTATACTCCGAAACATCAAATAGCTTCTTCACTTTTTCTTCCACCTTAGGAAGAACGTTCAGAAGATTCTCGTAGGCAAGCTTCAGTTCATCGACACTCCTTTTAGAGAGGAGTTCTAAATACTCACGCCAGTCTATCTTATAACGCTCATAGTCCCACTTTATTTTCTCGAAGAGTTCTGGGTAGTTTTTAATGTACTCAATCCATGAATCTTTACTCCCATCCCAGTACTTTAGGAAACAGGGAAAAGTGTCGATCAGCATTAGATTTCCCACCTTTCTCCCTCTTTAATCTCAGTTTTGAATTTATCTGGGGCTATTCTTATCTTATAGGTTTTGGTAGCTTAAATGTGGCCTCCGATTTATGTCACTGTTCTGCTAATTGAGAAGCCAGCAAACCTTCTTTATATTGGCTACGAGCTTGAAGTGTCTCATGTTTTGCATGTTGGACAAGCCATTCAACTATCGTCCTGTGGAACTTCTCTCCCCACTCTTTCCGTGTCCCGGCCAATCAAAAGTGTAGACGGCAAAGCCTTGCTCGTTTAACATCTTTATAAGCTTTCCATACCTTCCGCTATGCTCTCCAAGGCCATGAACCAGAACTACCCATCCTTTTTCAGGTGTTCCGAACTTGGCTCTGTATATCATGCCCAGCACCTTAAATAAATGGAAACGAAAACTTAAATCTTTCCTGGAAAGTTAGCTTTCGGCTTTTTGATTTTTAATAATCTTCGCGCTATAAATGGCAATGAGAGTTGTCCTTGAGCGAGTTGCAGAAGTTTGAAGCAACTTTTATATGTTTTGAAACTTTATATACTTTGAGTGCTTAATATTTGATGAAAGTTTCCTCATATTTGAGGGGGGGGGGGGGCGAATGAAGAGAAAAATTGCATTTGCAAGTTCGTTTGTATTAGTTCTAGTTTTAGGAATAGCAGGAATAACGGGGCACGTTAAGTACTCATTCTACACGCTTTACCTTGTGCTCTTTCTGATCACGCTGTCTGCAATCGTAAGGAAAAACATGCCCATCAGCACGGTTGGAGTCCTCTTGAGCATCCCCTTAACGTATTTGGCAGTTGAAAACGTCAAAAAGCTTCCTGCATTAACGGTGCTTTTAGTAGCATTTGAACTAGGCTTAATTGCCATGTACGTCAAAATGGTTTGGAAGATAAGATGGAGAACTCAATATGCCAAGTAATTTCATAGGGAGATTTATTCACACCATTTCAAGAACTTTGTTTTTAAAATGCCGCTTTCCCTTTTCCTGAGTGAAATTAAGATAACCGAGAAACTAAACACAATCCCAACTAACAATAACTAACCAAAAACATTAGAATAGAAGTAAGTTTTATATACTTTGAGTGCTTAATATTTGATGAAAGTTTCCTCATATTTGAGGGGGGGCGAATGAAGAAGCATATGTTGAGCATGCTCATGGTTTTGCTTTTGATTGGAGCGTACGCAACTTATGCAGTAAGTCAGCCCAAACTTCCGGAAGTTAAGGGGTGCGTGAATCCTTTTAGGGAAGTTAAGCCCTTAGAAAGAAAAGCCGAGAACTGGTCTTCGGTGCACGTTTTTGCAAAAGTTCTGGCAAGCAAGGACATTAGGGGTTTAGCTAAGCCATGGGAGATTGATTATAAGAACGTGAAGGTTGCAAAGCATACTGTGGAATATAATGGTGAAAAGATTGAAATGCTTGCAATGGCTTTGCCACTTAAGGATGGCAAGCACTTGATAGCTTACTACGAATTCTCAAAACCGGTGCAGGGAGTTAAGACAAGAAGCTATTTGTTAGAATTCACAATTTCAGAGGACAACAAAAGAATAGCAACTAAAGCTATAGGTACAAATGGGGAAGTAACACCTTTAAGCACCTGTAAACACGAATGTTCCACTGCATCTGACTGTGGATATTTTGGGAGGTGTATATCTTATTGCTGTGATCGTGACTGGGGATGCGTAGTATATTGTTGCGGTGATTGTTTATTTTATTGCGGGAGTTGTGCAAGAGGCAGCTTAGGAGGATGTGCAGCTTGCTTGTATTGTGTTCTAGTATCTTGCCCATATTGTTCTGTAAATTGCTGTGAAGAAGAAGGTACGTACTGTGATTACTTAGATCCAGGGCCATGAGGTGATGTGAGTGCTACCCAAAGATAGAAAAATTTATTTCGTTTTTCTAATTTCTTTAATTCTCACGGGCTTAGCTGTATTCGATGGGACGCCTCTCTTTGTAGCCTTAGCAACAATTATGTTTCCTATTATTGCCAGTTATGGACTTATTGTTAAGTTTAAAATTTTTCCGGGAGTGATATTTGCGACAATTCTGTGGGCGTTATCTATCTTTGTGAGGGACTTGTTGATTGGTTCACTAACCTTTGAGACAGTAAAAACCGTGAGCGTGAAGTTATCGACAGTAATTATATTTGTAGTAGTCTATCTTTTTGATAAAATACGAAGAGGTGAGAGAAAATCAGCGGAGCAATAAAAATGTTCCCCAAGATACCTCCGAAGACAGCAGTCCTCAGCATGCCCTTCCTCCTTTCTGCTCCTGCTTGTTATGGGATCACAAACTCCACCAATATGAAGCTTCTGCTTCTTAGGGCGGTAGCTGTGTGGATTCCAACTATTAGAATAAAAAGAAATCCAATGTTAAATGAAAGAACTAAAAATGCTGATCTTTCGAGAATGATACTCAAAGTTTCTTTGCTGAGAATGCTTGTATTACGCGGGGCTTATCCACGGTGTTTTTTGTGGAGGATGCCTTTCTGGAAATATACCAGCTTGCTTAGCATGTCTTCTTGCTGCAGGGATTTCTCCTTGGAGATGTTGCGAAGAATGGGAGCAGAGATGTGGACAAAGAATGTTGTCTCCCGGTCCCTAAGGGGGTGAAAATGTGAAATCCCTCAAATATCTTAAATATTTAGTTTTTTTGGTGGGCCTTCTTTTGATCTTTTTCTCATTTTATCTCAAATGGAACAAAGTTTTGCTTAGATACTTTGGGATTGTACTTACTGTAGCAGGGGGATCAGATATTCTCTGGGAGCGTCTAAAGAAGACCCAGATCCATAATTAGGGAGGTGTTCACGGTGAAGTATTTAAACCGTATAGGAAGGTGTCTTCTTGCAGCAGGGATTCTCACACTGCTATTCAGAAGTACCCTATCTTTGGAACCTCCTTATTTATTTTTATGGTGGTTCTTTGTGTTTTTGCTCTTTGATCTGTCCATTTCCGGATTTCAAAAACTCTTTGAACTAAAATACCCCAAGCTCAGGACTGTTGGGGTACCAGTTGGTGTAGTTTTTAGTGCAGTTATTATCTGGATCATTGGGAGCTGGGTCTTTAGGACAAAATAAATTAACTAAGTCCCATGCTCCCAGCTTTCCAAATATTTCCTCTGCTCTTCGGTTAGCTGCTCAATCTCGATGCCCATGGATTTGAGCTTAATCTTGGCTACCATTTCGTCGATTTCTCTTGGCAAAACGTAAACTTTGGGCTCAAGCTTCTCGTGGTTGTCCTTGATGTATTCCGCCGCCTTAGCCTGTAAGGCAAAGCTCATGTCCATAATCTCAGCCGGATGGCCATCCGCTGCCGCCAAATTCACCAAGCGCCCTTCCGCAAGGAGGTACAATCTCCTTCCGTCTTTGAGCTTGTACTCCGTAATATTGGGTCTTGGATTGTTTATCTCAACAGCCAAGCTCTCCAAGTCTGGCTTGCTTATCTCTACGTCAAAATGTCCAGCATTTGCCATTAGCACTCCGTCTTTCATGACCTCGAAGTGTTCTCCCCTAATACAGTTTATGTTTCCTGTTGAAGTAACGAAGATGTCTCCCACCTTTGCAGCTTCTTTCATCGGCATAACCAAGAATCCGTCCATTCTCGCCTCTAAAGCCTTAATTGGGTCTACTTCAACCACTATTACTGTAGCACCCAATCCCCTAGCCCTCATGGCTATTCCTCTTCCGCACCAGCCGTAACCAACAACTACAACGTTCTTACCAGCAACGAGTAGATTTGTGCTTCTAATTATTCCGTCCCAAGTTGATTGACCCGTTCCGTAGCGGTTATCAAAGAGGTATTTTGTATAGCTGTCGTTTACCGCTATGATTGGGAACTTCAACACTCCATCCTTCTCCATCGCCCTTAATCTTATCACACCCGTCGTGGTTTCTTCACTCGCTCCCCATATTTCCGGAATGAGTTCTTGCCTCTCCTTTAAGACTGTTGAGACCATATCCGCACCATCGTCTATGATGATGTTCGGCTCAATATCGAGGGCTTTGTGCATGAATTCATAGTATTCCCCCCTGCTTTCCCCTCTTATGGCATAAACTTTCACTCCGTTTTTGGCTAAAGCGGCAACAACGTCATCTTGAGTGCTTAAGGGATTGCTTGCAGTTGTTGAAACTTCTGCTCCAGCAGCTTTGAGCGTCAAAAGTAAAAACGCAGTTTTCATTTCAAGATGCAACGTTGCGGCAATTTTAACTCCTTTGAAGGGCTTTCCCTTTTCAAATTCTTTTCTTATGTGTTGGAGAACAGGCATAAAACGAGAGACCCAATCTATCTTCTTCTCTCCTTCGGGTGCCAGATTAATGTCTTTTACGCAGTAATCCTTCGTGCAGTCCATATCATCACCGCTTAAGGATGGAATTAAAAGGTTAAAAATGTGAGCGTCCTATTGAAGGTGGTGAAAGAAATGATAATAGATCTAACTATGGAGCTTAGTGAGAAAACCCCTGTTTATCCTGGTGATCCCAAAATAGAAATAAAAGAATGGACTGACGTTGAAAAAGATGGGTATCAAATGAATACTCTCTTTCTTGGAGAGCACAGCGGAACGCATGTAGACGCTCCGGCCCATTTCATCCCGGGCGGAAGGACAATAGATGAAATGCCACTGGAGAAGTTTATTGGAAAGGGCATAGTGATAGATGTATCTCAATTGGATAGGAATATAGAACCCAGCGAAATGTTAAGAGTAGCCGAGATAGTGCTTTTCTATACTGGAGGGAAGGCTATTTATCTCAGCGAAGAAGGAGCCAGATATTTAATTGACCTTCGGGTTAAGGCTGTAGGGATTGATAACTCCACTATAGGGGACTTTAAAACGCATAAAGTATTGCTTTCCAATGAGATTTCAATTTTTGAGAACCTTACAAATCTTGAAAACCTCATTGGAAAAGAGTTTACTTTTATCGGAGTTCCATTAAAAATCAAAAACGGCTCGGGCAGTCCAGTTAGGGCTTTTGCAATAATAAAAGAAAAGTAGGAATCACTCCTCTCTAAATGTGCCATATTTCTTGGGATCATAGAATGGTGGAGCTACTGTTAAGGCCTTCTTCTTTTGTTCTCTTACTTCAATCTCAATCTCTACCCCCGGTTTAGCGTACTCTGGTTTAACAAATGCTACCCCTATTCCAATGCCCAATAGAGGCGAGAGGGTTCCACTTGTGACTTCACCGATTTCCTTGCCATCAGCATAAACTTTGTAACCTGCTCTTGGTACCCCTCTGTCAACCATTTTGAAGTGCACCATCTTGCTTGGAAGGCCCCTCTCCTTTTGCTTTAGAAGTGCTTCTTTCCCGATGAACTCCTTGTCCCAGAAGATCGCAAACTCGAGGTTTGCCTGCAGGGGAGTTACTTCATCAATGTCGGTACTCAAGAGTTGGAGCTCCTTCGTTTCATTGCCATAGAGGGTGTATCCAGCTTCAAGTCTTAGGGTGTCTCTTGCTCCCAATCCGGCGGGTTTTATACCGTATTTTTGTCCAGCTTCAAGAATCTTTTCCCATACGTAGAGGGCTTTCTCGGGCTTTCCGTGCTTGCTTTCATCGGGATGATACGGATTTACATCTTCGAAGTAAACCTCAAAGCCGTTCTCTCCAGTGTAACCGCTCCTTGAGAGAAGCATCTTTATGCCATCAAGCTCGACTTCTTTGGCTTGGAACCACCAGAGCTGGTTGATGTCAATTCCAAAGAGCTCCATGGCCAAATCTTTGGCCTTAGGACCTTGGATTGAGAACATAACATAGTCATAAGTTTTGTTCTCTATTTCCAAGTCAAGCTCGGTATACTGTTCAATTGCCCTTTTAATTGAGGTAAACCATGCATAGAGTTTTTCAAAAGCATCGCTGTCACATACCATCATATATGTATCGTTGCCCATATTAAACACGAGGGTCTCGTCCTTAACGGCCCCTCTTTCATTAAGAACAAGACTGTAGGTACCGCTTATTGCTGGTGGTCTTGAGATATCGTTTGTTGTAACATACTGGAGAAACTTGAGAGCGTCTTTTCCTTTAAAGAATACTTCCCCCATATGAGAAACATCAAAAATCCCTACACCATTTCTAACGGCCAAGTGTTCTTCTTTTATGCTTGAATACCAAATTGGCATTTCCCATCCTGCAAATTCTTCCACTTTTTTTGCGTGCTCTTTATGCCAGTCAAAAATGTGCACCCTCTTCATAGTACCACCACAGTAAAATATATCATTTTAAATATAATGTTTTCTTTCCTAAAGACCTAAATACTCTAAGGTACATAATATATTTGGTGGTCACATGTTTGAAAAGGTGTTGTTTCCAACGGACTTCTCTGAAGTGTCTATGCATGCCCTTAGGGAGTGTATTCCCCAGCTGTTTGAAGTAGGAGCTAAGAAATTATACTTGGTTCATATAGTTGACATAACTGCCACTGATATAGAGGCAGTGGAGTTAATGAAAATAGATGAAGAAGAGCTTAACCGTATTGCCGAGGAAATTAGGGCCAAAGGAATTGACGTTGAACCTATGGTAAAAATTGGTATCCCCTCACTTGAGATAGCGGAGATTGCTCAGGAAAACAATGTTGATCTAGTACTTGTTCCATCCAAGGGAGAAAATATTCTCAGACAGATGCTCCTTGGAAGTACAGCGTCAAATCTCGTTAGGGCTACTAAGAAGCCAGTTTTACTTGTCAAATATGAGTGGGATGAAGAGGAAGAAAAAATTAAGTGTCTTTCTAATTGTAGAGAGATTTTTAAGAGGCCTATAGTTGCACTGGACTTTTCAGAGTGCTCAGAAAAAGTTTTAAATGTTGTAAAGAAGTTTGAAGAACTCATTGAAGAGATTACACTTATTCACGTGGTTGATTATGGAAGAGCTGAAGAACTCGAAAAGAACATTGAGAATGCTAAGGCAAAATTAGAGGAATTTAGCAGGCTCTTTAAAGCACCGGTGAAAAGTGAGGTTCTTGCTGGAATTGCCTCTCGTTCAATTTTGGGCAGTGCGTTAGCTAGAGATTCATCAATCATAGTAATGGGTAAAAAAGGCAGGAGTGTCATAAAAGACCTTTTGCTCGGAAGTACGGCAGAAAGAGTTGTCAGGGACTCAAAGCTCCCTGTGTTATTAGTCCCATGTGAATAACCTCAGACTGGAACGGCTTCCACATCAAATTCGGTAGCTACCCTGTTGCCATCATCGGTCATTATTTCTTTTTTTCCTGAGTTTAAAAACCTTTAGAGTTATGAAAAATACACAAATAAATGGAAGAAAGACTTGAAAAATGACCTTATATCTCCAAGCCGATTTTAACTCCTTTTTCTTTTTCCAGTTCGCGGAGGAGGTGCATGATTTTATCCCTAGTTAGTGGAATGTTTCTTAGCTGTTTGTATGCTACAAGAATCTCATTTCTCTCTTTTTCAGATGCTTTTTCTGCTAGGTACAGGAGCAGGGAGAGTAAAACTCCTTTAAGGTTTTTCTCAATCAGTGGGACACCTTTCCAACCGTTGTCATACACATAGAGGCCTCTGGGGACTTCGCTTCCATCCAAATGATCCAAGAGGAGGAAATTTGATTTTGTTGGACCGGCTAAATATAAAATGAGAATATCCTTGGGATAACTTTTTTTGAGATTTTCAAAACCCCATGTAAAAGCTTTCAGATAGAGGGAGTAGTCTTCTAATCTTGTGATTTTATTCTTTGATAAGAAGCTCAGTTTCAGTGCAACACGTTCAAGAGGCTCATTTAGAAGGTCAATTCTTAACAAGATCCTATCTTCGAGAGTAGAATTTTCTTCAAAGGCCTTCACAATTTTCCATTGGGCCCCGTTTGTGATTATTCCATATTTAACTCCACGAGAAAAGCAGTATCTAGCAAGCTGCCTTAAAGCTCTCTCGTTTTTTAAGACATTAATTCCGAGATTCTTGGCTTCAACATAAGCAACAACCTTATCTTCAAGCACTAGGGCATAGTCAGCTCTTCCATCCTCTGTTCTTTCCTCTGGTCTAACCTCTCTTGGGTTTTCCCAGTCCCAGCCTAGTGTTCTAAAGATTTCACCTATCAGGTGTTGTTTTACAGCCTCTTCATTTTTTTCATAGAGCAGCCTGTGCTCACGCACTTTTCTGGTAACGCTTATTATAGTCTCCTGAAGTTTTAGCATTTTAGACCCCTTTGAAAGTTAAAAGGAGTCGATAAAAAGCTTACTGTATTGGGGCCTTTTAGCAGTGTATTTTCGTCCTGAATGTTCTGGATTTTATTGATTAAGGACAATAAGGGTTTTAGACTTCAATTATATATTTTCTGCTTTGTTCACCAAAGCCTCTGAAGATTCCCATTTTTAGGTTTAAAATGGCTTTTTCCACATCGATAACTTTTACTGAGGCCAGATGGGTTACTCCACTTCCCTTCAAGAATTCTGGAAGGACTTGAGCAGTTGCTCCGGTTAAAATGACTTTCTTGGCCTTTTTGCTTCTTTCAACTATCATGTCAAGGGTGCAGTTTATCAGAGCAGATCCGCTTACTATTACTGCGTCCATTTCTGGAAGCAGATAGTACTCGAGACTATCGCTTAGAGTCTCTCTATCCCACAATTTGGGATTTCTTTCGAATACAAAAATCTCTTTTCCTTTTTCTTTCAAGCTTCTAACTATTGGAGGCATATTTCCGATAACAGCTATCTTTTTGGCGTCATCTACGAGGTCAGTAGCATCTTGAGAAGTAGCTTTGCTTAAGTCAATATAGTATTGAGAAATAGCATTGATTGTTGCTATCCCAAGAGTTCTTTCTATAATGTTTAAGCTGTCTGTTTTATCAATGAACTCTTTTAAGCTAGGTGACTTAAAAGATGTCTTGTATTCTCCTATATCTTCAGGGAGTGTCATTGCTAGGCCAATAGCTTTTCCCTCGGGCCCTTCTAAGACAACATAAGTATAAGGCAACCCAAATGAAAAATCCACTATTCTAAAATCTTCTTTTATTTTCTTCATAGCTTTCTCTTTGAGTTGTTTAAGGATCACCTTTGTCCCTCCAATATTTTTAAAACTTCTTTGTCTAAAAAGATTTGGTGAGTAAAATGTGTAGAGTGCTTTTTGCAGTTGGGAATGGAAGTGAAATGAGGGAGTTTGTAAATGCCTTGGTAAAATCCTCCGAGAATGACATTTATAAAGTGGCATTTGGAAAAAATCCCTATCACAAGGATGGCTGGGGCTTTGTGTGGATTAGTAAGGATGGTTTAGACTATTATAAAACATCTAGGCCTATTTTTGAAGACACAAAAGGTGTAAGAAAGTTTTTAGAATCCCTTGATGGTTTTGGTGTTCTTCTAGCCCATACAAGAGCTGCTAGCCAAGGAACTGTTAATCTTTTCAATGCTCATCCTTTAGTCTATTCCTCTCCAGAGGGTTTTAATTTCTGGTTTTATCATAATGGAGATTTGGATAAGCAGATACTGATAGATATGGCTGGATTGGACAATGAAAAGCTTAAAGATATTTCTGACAGCTATGTACTCGGCCTCTATTTGCTGAGTTCATTGGGGTCTTTCTCGAAAGATATGATCTTAAAAAAATTCAGGGAAATTGTCCCTGTGGTTAGAACAACGCTTAACACTGCCAGCTTATTTATCACACCATCCGAAATAAAGGGCTTTGTAACTGCTTATATGGTGAGGGAAAGAGAAAGAGATTCATTATATAAACGGTATTCGCGCCTCTTAAAAGTAGAAAGAGAAAATCTCTTTGCGATAGTCTCATCAACATTTGAAGTTTATTCAGAATTAAGTTTTGAGGAAGTTAAAAATAGAACTGCTTTTTACTTGACTATAGACCTCGAAAATGAAAAATTTGAAATAGAAGAGCTTACTCTCTAAATCTTTTTATAAAGTGTGTAATCTTAATCGCGTCAAGGGTCTCCCTAACGTCATGGGTTCTTATTATATTTGCTCCATTCCAGACTGCTATAGCGGTTGCTCCCAAGCTTCCGGCTAGTCTTTCCGTTGGATCTCTTCTGCCTGTTATTGCACCTATAAATGATTTCCTTGAGACTCCAACAAGGATTGGAAGGCCAAACATCTTAAGCAAATTTAGATTGGCAATAACTTTTGAATCCCACTCGTACCATGGGGGATATTTGGGCCTTAAAAATCCAATTGCTGGGTCAATGGCAATTTTCTCTTTCTCAATGTTGTTTTTGTAGGCTATTTGTAGACTCTCTTGAAGGGCGTTAATTACTTCATGAACTGGGTCACTGAAATCTTTAACATCCTTATGAGCGCAAAGGATAAGAGGGACATCGTATTCTCTGGCAACTTCTACCATCTTTGGGTCTCCTTTAAGGCCGCTTATGTCATTTATTATATCTGCGCCAACTTTTATGGCCTCTTCCGCAACTTTTGCGTTTGTGGTGTCAATACTTATGGGAACATCAACGTTGTCTCTAAGAATGCTTAATGTCCAAACCGCTCTCCTTATTTCTTCTTCCACAGGTATTTGATTTTCCAAATATGGGGCGGTAGATTTGGCTCCAATATCTATGAAAGACGCACCATCTTCGAGCATCTTTAGGGCTGTTTCTATTATTTCATCCTCTCTTTGCCTGATGCTACCTTTAAAGAAGCTTTCCGGGGAAACATTAATTACTCCCATGATTCTAGGCTCTTCTAGACTGATGCCAGCGAACTTCATGCCACCACCGAAAAATGTTTTAATGCTTAGAATATAAAAAGTTGGGGTGAGAGGATGCTAATCGAAACACCAAAAAGACTTCATCTGGGATTGATAGACCCATCAGCCTCTTTAGGGAGACGTTTTGGGTCTTTAGGATTAGCTTTGGAGGAAGGTTACAGAATAAGGGTAATGCCGCATGATAAACTTGAAATAAAAGCGAATGAGGAGGATGCAAAGACAATAAGGTTTGTAATAGACAAAATGAATCAGGAATTTTTAACTGGTTTTAACTACTTGATTGATGTGGAAAATGCAATCCCTCGGCATGTGGGGTTGGGGTCAACCACTCAACTGACTCTCGGTGTAGGGTTGGCACTAGCCAAGCTTAATAACATTAGAGTAGAGATTGAAAGGCTTGCCTCTCTTCTTGGTAGAGGTAATAATTCTGGAGCCGGCATTTACGCATTCAAATATGGAGGATTTGTTATGGACAGTGGCGTTAAAGGAGGTATTCCCCAACTCATAATAAGAGAAGATTTCCCAGAAGATTGGGGATTTCTCTTGATAATCCCTCATGTCAAGCGAGGTTTTGATGAGGAGGAGGAAAAGCCTATAATGCAAAACTTACCAGGCAGGGTAGAAATTGCAGAGAAAATTTCCCATAGAATTCTCCTTGGCCTCTTGCCGGCACTTAAAGAGAGGAACATTGAAGAATTTGGAAAGCATCTAACTGAAATCCAGATGCTCGTTGGAAAGCACTTTGAGGAGTATCAGGGTGGAGAGTTTAGAGAAGATGTCAAGTTTATGTTGGAATTCTTGAAGGAGAATACCTATGGTCATGGCCAGAGCTCTTGGGGCCCAACTCTTTATGGGTTGATAAAGAAGGATGATTATGAAGTAATTAAAAGAAAGGCCCAGAACTTTTTGAAGGAATTGGGAATTAATGCTCATGTAGACATTGGAATTCCCAGGAATAACGGTGCCACAACTGTGGAGGAGAATACGTACATTCTAAGACTTATTAATAAAGTTGCCAAAAGTTAGTTTCCTTTATTTACTTGTTGGGGCCCTCTAGTTTTTCTTTTCATGCTATTGTCTATTTGGGATAGTTATTCTTCACCCAGAATTCGTCTTAAAGTTGCCCATTCTTTCTTATCCCAGGCACTTTCCTCCGCAAATACTATTAGAGTACCATTGTTAAGAGTCGCACAATCTCTCACATTGCTCAACATTTTTGCCACAGCATCGAAATCATTATACAGCTTTAGAAATTCTAGACCTTCTATTATTGCTATTCCTTTTGTACCTTTTTGTTGAGCCTCTTTAAAGTATTTAGTACTTATTTCGGTGATTTTATAGAGGTCAGTTGGATAAAGGGCTTTAGGCATCTCTACAGTGCTCAATAAGTAGGATATCCAACCTGGAAATGGTTTGAAGTTTCGAAGGAATGCAAGCGTTGGGTAGAGGCCTACTTTATCTTTAACATCTTCAAACTCACTTGGTGGGATAATGTGAGTGCCTTCGATTTTTAGGGCTGAAGTTTCCATACTTTGAGGCCATTTAAAAAAGCGCTCACTATATATAATTTTAGAATAGAACCAAAATTGTGGTACTATAATTAACCATGCTGCGATTGAGGTTATTAACATGTTGGGTGGTTTCTGGTAAAACATTGGGTAAAGAGTACTCATAATTCCAGAAAGTGCTAGGGAAATGCCCAATCCTTTTGCATTTCTCTTATAATAAGCGCTTAGGCTTTCAATAACTATCAAACCTGCAATGAATTCAAAAATGCCGTCTATTAGATACCCCTCATCAGGGATACTCTTAATGAGGCTTGTGCCTACTCCCGTAACAGCTAATGCAAGTGGCACTGCGATAGTAATACTCTTGGGTAGGGAGATTATACGTTCTTCTTGGATTAATCTAAAGACTGCGAGAAGTGTAAATGCATAGGCTAGGCTTATCATAGCGTTCTCAACTCTTATATCAACAGCGCCGAAAGTGGCAACAGGGATTGATAGGAACCAAGCGAATGAAATGAGGAGTGTGGAGAATCTTCTAGTCCTTAGATAAGCGATTAAGAACAAGAGCCCTGCTAAGAGCTTGATAAGGGTGATTGAAATTATGTAAACGCTAGGTCCGTATTCCATTACGTTCTCCTTTCTTAACTTGTATTTGTTCTATTTAAATTTTTAGTTGTTTTGTTATGTATCGCCTTTAAAATTTGGCGAATTTATATAAAAACATACAAAAAATTTGAAAAATTAGAAAATATTGTTAAAGATGTATAGAATTCACTCAATTGTATAATAGTACTCTCCGATCTCTTTTTGCTCTCTATCTTTGACGCTTCCCTCTTTGTTTGCCCTTGGTCTTCCAGTGTCTGGATCTCTTCTGAAGGTTATACCAACATTGGATAAAAACCGGTTCATTCCATCCCTCATTCCCATTGGGGGTAGGGCCTTACCATGTTTACCAGGTTCACCTTCGAAGACCATTATGCGATCGCTTATGTAGTCGATCATCAACACATCGTGTTCAACTACAAGAGCCGTCTTTTCATTCTTCTCCATGAGGTGTCTTATGGCCCTTGAAACGGCCAATCTTTGTTCAACATCTAGATAAGCGGAGGGTTCATCAAGGAGATATAAATCAGCGTCTCTTAGAAGGCAAGCTGCTATAGCCACTCTTTGTAATTCTCCCCCACTTAGATCATCTACTTTTCTCTCATAAAGATCTGGAAGGCCTAAGGGGTTAAGTAACTCTGTCTTGTAAAAGTTGCTCAAAAGTTTAGCAGGATCTACCTTGCTCAACAATTCATAAACGGTTCCTTCATAGTCCACCTTTATATATTGGGGTTTGTAGCTCACTTTAAGTTCCCACTCAACTTTTCCTTCACTTGGTTCTTCAACCCCAGCAAGCATCTTGACGAAAGTGGTCTTACCTATACCATTTGGTCCCACAATGCTGACGACTTCACTTTTGTAAATTTCTCCACTCTCGACTTCAAGTTTAAAGTTTCCATAATCCTTAATTAATGAGGGATATTCCACCAGCACATCTCCTGTCTGACTATGCCTTTCACTCAGTTTTGTGAATCTTATCTGATATGGCCTGAATCTAACGTTCTCTTCTGGTAAATAACCCTCTAGAAATACATTCACTCCTACTCTAGTACCTTTAGGCATGGAAAAGATACCGTAGGCCCCCGGTTTACCGTAAACCACATGAATAATATCACTTAAATAGTCAAGAACTGCCAAATCATGTTCCACAACCATAACTGATTTCCCTTCCTCAGCAAGCTTTCTAATGGCTTTTGCTACTTTAAGTCTCTGTCTTATGTCTAGATAGGATGAAGGTTCATCAAAGAAGTAGAAATCTGCATCTCTTGCCATGGCTGCTGCTATAGCCACTCTCTGCAATTCCCCGCCGCTCAAATGTTGAATCTCTCTATCCAAAATGTTTAGAAGTTCAAGTTCCTGAACAAGCTTTTCTAAAACTCCTTTTTCATCAGCCCTCGTGAGTAGATCTCTGACTTTGCCTTTCACCACTTTGGGGATGAGATCAACGTATTGAGGTTTCACCACTTTCTTTATATTGCCTTCTTTGAGCTTTTCAAAGTAATTCTGGAGTTCGTTTCCTCTAAACATTCTTATAACGTTATCCCAGTTATCATTGGAACCACAAAGGTTTGGTAAGATCTCTCCAGAAAGTATTCTAACTGCTGTAGTTTTACCGGTACCATTTGGCCCCAAAATACCAACAACCATTCCTTCCTTAAGTACGGGAAGTCTATAAAGAGCAAAACCATTAACTCCATATCTGTGCACGCATCCTTCTCTTAACTCTTCAGGCAGGTTTACTATGGTTATTGCGTTAAATGGACATTTATGAACACATATTCCGCATCCAGTACAGCTGGCCTCCTGGATTATTGGCTTGTACTTATCCTCATCAATAATTATAGCTTCTCCCCCCATTCTATTCACTGGACAAACTCTCTCACATAGGAAATGGCCACACTTATCAGGATTACACTTGTCATAATCGATGACCGCGATCCTCATAACCCTCACCGCAATACCCTTTTTGAAAGGTCTTTAAAAAGTTGTTGAAGGGTAGGAAGAAGTGTCCGTTTCAAAGTTCTAGGTATCTCTGTAAACTTGCTCTCTATTTGTTAGAATTGTTCATTTTTGACCAGTATTTCCTTGTAGTTTGAGCGTTCTATTAATTATTGGTGATGTGTGATGTTTGGTTTCGAGAGTTTGAGAAGGTT
>LDZR01000834.1_pt1 | contig 17516 bp, 16 predicted proteins | sample 615371 | NCBI WGS metagenome assembly LDZR01 (sample SAMN03408294, study PRJNA278302) | terrestrial metagenome | isolation source: oil reservoir sample K2 | place: USA: Alaska, North Slope, Kuparuk formation | collected 2013
ATTATCAGCACCATAAAGAGGCGTTTGCATTAAGACTCCATTTTCAATTGAATCAGAATCACCTATAGCAGCTACAGTAACGTCTAACCTCATACCTTCCTTGTAAAAAGATGGTATATCAGCGAAAACCATAACAAGGGCGGTGTTTTCTGTTTCAACATAAGAGGTAAGATTGATGTTAAAGTTGGTCAGCATATTATTTATCATCTCAGAGGGTACATCCCCCGAATCTCCTGTACCATCTAAACCTGTAACTAAACCGATTCCAAATAATTGATTGTCCCTTGCACCTCTGAAATTCGAGATATCTTTTACTCTAACTCCAGCAAAGGCATAACCACTTATAATTAAAATTAATAAAAAGGTGACAAATAAATTTTTTCTCATTTTGACTCCCTTCTAAAAAAATATATTTGCTATTCCTGAAAGTATAGAAGTTAACCATGACGGTTCGTTAGGATCCTGTTGGAAAACTATATCTCCATCGTACCAAATCTTTGCATTAGCTAAACTAGAAGAAAAAATAGTTCCGTCTTTTGCTATGTTTTTGGGAGAAACATAACCTTCAACAATCATAGTATTCCTGTTATTCCCCACTTTAATTTCCTTTTCTCCTCTAATTTTTAAAAGTCCATTTTGGTCTTTTTCTTGAATTATACCAGATACAAATAGTTGGACCTCTGCAGAAGAAGAAGAACTTTTTTGATTGTTTTGTACACTAACCTGCGTTGGATCTCCAGCCCCAATAGGTAAAAAATTAGATAAATCTACCCCTCCCATTTTATTTACTACTGAGTTAACCGTATCAACAGACGCTTTTTTGTAATCAGGCATATTTTCAGATAAAGAGAGTGAAGGATTTTCCGAAACGATTATCGTTACAACATCTCCTACTCCAAAATCTTGGTTATAGTTGAAAATAGAGTTGCCTTGTTCATCGCTTTTATTCCATAATGATTCAGAGAAACCAAGGCTAGTTGAAACTAGAAAAATTAAGAAAATAATAAAAACTTTTGAAAACTTTATATCAGTCATTTTTGCGAACCTCCTAAACTAACCATAAGTATAGGGCCTTCCTTCAATTTACCAGTTATAATATTTCCACTTTCAACATTCCTAACGCTCAAAGTATCTCCAAAATTAGCATTTGCCATAGCCCTTGCCAAAGTAGAAACCGTTATGCCCTCAAATTCTACCAAAACCGTTACAATGTCCCCTGCTTTCACATCAGGTATACGTCTTAAATAAATTGAATCTACTATTTCACCTTTTTTTACATCTTTAGTTAATTCATAACTTCCAGATCTTATCAATTCTACATCTACAGGTTTATTGTTGATAGATAAAACGTTTTTAGTGGCTGGTTCTGTTAATTCTTCATTCAACATGGTTCCCCTGGTTAAATCTTTCGAATATACAAGTACTTTTTCATATTTCGATACATTAGCAATAACTGTAAGTGTCTTTTGATTGTTTTTATCATCTTTTATATTCAAACTTATGTACAACTTATCGTAGCTTTGAAAGATCCTTATTACTTCTGCCGATAAAACCTTTTCAGGGAGAACCCTCAGATCAATACTATCCACAGTCAAAGAATTGTCGTACTCTTTTATCTTTTGTTGTAAAAAACTTTCTAAATCAATGTAATGAACATCTATGTGTTGACTTTCGTTTTTGTATACAACCGTAACCGTACTTTCTTCAAAAACAAGATCAAAATCACTGTAATAACTACTCATTAAACCGTACAAAATTTTAGAAAGCTCTTTTTCAGAATAAATTATCTTATCGTTAACTATATAAGAAATAGTCCTATCTGACTTTATCTCTGGGAATATATCTTTGAGAGAAAAAATCCAATCTTCACTAAATATAACTGCTGGAATAGTAAAAACCGTGTTTGAAAAAACAATTGATGACAATAAAAACATCACAGAAAAAAATATAATTTTGATTAATCGTATCAAAGACATCAACTCCCTGTAATTTAACTAATACCATTAAAAAAGTTCAAGGGAGATTAGGGTTTATCTTTTAACATTTGAAACGGTTCTCAACATTTCATCAGCCGTTGTGATAGTTTTAGAATTAATATCGTAAGCTCTTTGTGCAATAATCATGTCCACCATCTCTTTAACAACATCGACGTTGGATTTTTCTAAATAACCTTGCTGTAAAGCTCCAAATCCATCCTGACCAGGTATCCCTTCCGTCGGATTACCGGAAGCTGGCGTTTCAGAATATAAGTTATTTCCTAAGGGTTTTAACCCTCCAGGATTTAAAAATCTCACAGTAGTGATATTTCCTACATTTTGAATCGTTCCATCTCCCAAAGAAACACTCACTATTCCATCCGGAGAAACGTTTATTCCCACAGCATTTTGAGGGATCACTATATTAGGAATAACCATCAATCCATCACTGGTAGTAAGTCTACCGTTGGCATCCAATTTAAAAGAACCATCTCTAGTATAGGCTATACTTCCATCTTGCATCTGAACTTGAAAAAATCCATCTCCCATGATTGCTATATCGGTAGAATTGTCTGTTGGCTCTATGTTTCCCAGCGTGAAGATCCGTGTTGTTGCAGCCAACCGTGTGCCATGACCAACATAAAGACCTGTTGGTAAAATTGATCCTTGAGCGGTTGGGGTACCGGCTTCTTTTACAGTCGAATATAGCAAATCTTGAAATTCAGCTCTTTGCTTTTTATAACCCGTTGTATCCACATTTGCTAGATTGTTTGAAATGATATCTAACTTTCTTTGTTCAGCATTCATTCCAGTCGCTGCATTATACAACGAAACTAACATAATTTACCCCCTCCATTTAAAAATCTTTATAATTATCTAAATGAGTTAAAAGTTTGAAGTTATTTCAATAAGCTTTGCATTGAGTGAATCTCCTGTCGATACTGCTTTTTGTAATATATCAAACTTTCTATTTGCTTCGATCATCTTAATCATTTCATTTAGAGCATCAACGTTTGAACCTTCAAGATAGCCTTGTCTCAAGCGAAAGTTACCTGCTTGCCCTATCTCTTCACCGGTGAAATAATTTTCACCATATTTATCCAAGTTCTCTATATTTAGGACGTTTAATCTTACGTTTGTTCCTGATATATTACCTTCTTCGTCCACAAAAAAATTTTCTGTATTTACAAATATAGGGTTATTTTCTTCATCTAACACGTAATCACCGCTTTTTGTGACAAGGTAACTTTCAGGGCTAATAGAAAATTCACCGTTTCGTGTGTAAAAATAGTTACCGTTTCTGTCTATTTTAAAAAATCCTTCCCCTTCTATTGCAAAGTCCAACTTTCCATTTGTTTCAATTAAAGATCCTTGTTCGAGATTTGGAATTACATCATCTAGAACAACTGAACTATAAATGTTCCCTATTGGTTCCCCTTTTCCTTGTGCGTTTTGATATGATCTAATTTCTTTTTCGTATACACTTTTAAATAGGTTATAATCCTTTTTGTAACCAACGGTGTTAAGATTAGCTAAATTGTTAGAAATAGAATTCAGTTCAGCAAAAGAGTTGAGCATACCAGCTGTTGCATTGTATATTCCTCTCATTTTATTTCCCCCTGTGGTGAATAGTTCTAATTTACTTGTACTTTGTTTAATAATTCTATGTCTTCCAACAAAATTCCTGTACCTTTTGCACAAGTAAGATGTGGATCTTCTGGAATGTACGTTTTTACACCAGTTTGTTCCGATATTAATTTATCCAATCCCCTTAATCTTGCCACCCCTCCAACAACTATAAGTCCATTTTGCATTATATCCGCGGCTAATTCTGGAGGGGTTTTTTCTAAAATATTTTTTATTTTATTTATTATTTCGTTCAATATTGGTTTGATCGCATAGAAAATATCATCTGAAGTTAGTTTTAAATTCGAAGGAAGCCCTGTTTTGATATTCTGACCTTTAACCTCCATTTCAAGATTTTCTTCTTGAGAATAAGCCTTGCCTATGTCGATTTTCAACCTTTCAGCGGTAGTTTCACCGATCAAAAATTTATATCGTCTTTTAGTATATTTAATTATTTCTTGATCCATCGCTTCGCCTGCAACTTTTAACGTTTCACTTATAACGCAACCTCCTAAACTCAAAATCGCTAAGTCGGTTGTACCTCCTCCTATATCGATTACCATATGACCGTTAGGTTCTGTGATATCTATTCCACTACCTATAGCTGCAGCCAAGGGTTCGCTTATAAGAAATACTTTAGATGCGCCAATCCTACTCCCTGCCTCTTTAACAGCTCTTCTCTCAACGTCTGTAGTTAAAGCCGGTATGCCTATGATTAATCGCGGCTTGTACATATTTAAACCTTTGGATTTAGCACTTTTAACAAAATATCTCAATACTTCTTCTATGATGCCGGGATCCGTAATAACCCCATCCTGTACGGGCCGAACAATTTGTATTTGACTAGGAGTTTTCCCAACCATATCTTTTGCTTCTTTTCCTATTGCCAACATCTTTTTTTTACTTTTATCTATAGCTACCACGGAAGGTTCTTCAAGGATAATACCTTGACCACGTTGATATACTACAAAGGTTGCAGTTCCTAAATCTATTCCTAAATCAGATTTAGCCATAATTTACCTCCTATTTTTTCTTAATAGAGATTTTAAAATTTTAAAAATATTTCCCTTAGCTCCCCTTCGCCCCGCAGCCCACCCCACAATTGATTTACCTAATAAAAAATGTGCCTGGCGGGAGTCGAACCCGCATCTTTGGATCCGGAGTCCAACGCTTTATCCGTTAGGCTACAGGCACATCAATTCACTATAATTAATATTCACTTGAATTTTATCTTCATTTTCTTTAGTTGTTATAATTAAATCATAATAATCTTTTAGGTCAGATATCAAAGTGGTACTTTTAAATCCTTTCCTGAAGTAGAACCAAAATACCCAGGGATCTTTTGCAAAAATAGAAAAATTTTTAACCTCATTACTAATCGGAATATCCCAGATCAAGACATCTTTGTAATTTGAAAAGTCCTTTTTTAGAGTATATATTTTTTTTTCAGTCAAAGCAATGGCGTTTCCTGGGCTTTGAATAAAATTGGAAAGAATGAGTACACTACTATTTTGGTCTTTGGTCTCTTTTACCTTTTTGTAACTAACTTGTCCTTTAAACACACTGTATAAAGTGGAAGTAGTTAATCTTTCATCCACAAAGTAAATTTTGCATCCTATTCTTTCTTTTGCCCTTATAGCTTCATCTATACTCAAAAAACTCTGTTTTGAATATCTCCCTGACATGGAAATTGGTAATCCAAAAACGATTAAATCGTCATGGCTTAAATCCAACGAAATCAGATATTCTAAGAGTTTTTCTGACGGTACCGTTGCCTTTGGTAACGGAATATTTACATCTTGTTTTAAAAAAGCTATACCACACTTACTCGTTCCGTAATCTATTCCATATACTTTTAAGTTCTTAAAAGTTCCCATATGATATCTTTCTCCAATTTAACCAAATCATATTTAACTCCATTTTCATCTAATATATAAATGACTTTTTCTTTATCTTTAGAGGAAAAACAAATAACCGGTGCACAAGCTTGCAACACGGACTTTGGCGAAGGAAAAATCTTACAAAAAACGCCGTTCTTTGTTAACATCTCTTTTATTTCTAATATTTGATAATTTTCATTTAGTAAAACTAAATCAAGATCTAACGTCGTTCTTAAATCTTTACTCAATTTATACACTTCTCGCTCCTGCTTTAGAACTGCCTTTCAAGAATTCAATTAATTCCCTTGTATCTAAATTTTCATAGAAATTGATAGAATTTTTCAATATCCAATTATCTAATATGTTTTCTTTGAAATTAGAGCTTTCACGTAAATCCTTAAGATTAAAATTATCCAATATTTCCACTTCTTCTTCATTCACCTTTATCAAATTGGCATCTTCCATCACGTTTAAAACAGTTTCTGATAACGATTTATCACCCTTCAAAAGAGAATTTTGTATCTCTTCCACTTTGCAATGTCCATCTTCTATAAAATCATAGACACGTTTTAATACTTTAAAAGATGGGTACTTTCTTGAATATTCGTAAAGTAATTTAACTTTGAACCGATTATTGTAAGCCAATATGATAGTTGTTCTTTGAGTCTTTTTCATCCATGTAGAAACCAAGTCCAGAAGCTCTATGTCCGTTTTTGGAACATCTACAATTATTAAAATGGGTGAGAATTGTTTAACTTCAAACGCTATACCGTTGTTAGAAAACGAAGTTATATAAAAATTAGCTTTCTCATTTTTAAATTTTTCTCTAGAAATAAGTTTTTCCCTAAAACTCATTGAATGGTTGAAAAGTCTTATATCGTTTTCATCAACTTGTAATTTTTCGTCTAACAGTCTCACTAAAGATTTTTGTCTCTCATAATCATTCAAGACCAATACTTTGCCATTTCTTTCATTTGTGTAATCCTTCAAAAGTCCAAGAATATTGTTTCTTTCTCTCACCACTTCAAAGCTATTATTATTCGAAAAAGATATAAGAATTTTAAATCCCGCTCTTTTTAAAACTTCTTTTAACTCTTCGCTGTAAATAGAACTGAAAATACTAATTTTAGGCTTTTGAAGAGCATATTTCCTAAATTGCTGATATTCCGGAACTTTTCTCACTACCGGATGGAATAATGAATAGAATGGTTCGTCGATAATAATTTCAGCTTGCATAGAATCAAGTAATTCACAATTTTTAATAAATTTAGGTACTGTAACGAATATCACACTATAATTAGATATAAGTTCTGGCGTAAGGATATATTGATTGCTAAAGTATAATAAATTCTCTGGAAAATAAGTGTTTATTATCTTATATATGTGTTCCAATAAACTGTTTGTTGCGGAAACGATTATCAGCTTTTGATGCTCTTCTAATGATAACTGAACTTTTTTCAGTAAAGAATCATTTTTGATCTTACTTGGAAGAAACATTGCTACTTTACCCCTGGTTAAATTATCATTTAATATTTCTACATTCATGATCTTGTTCAGCTCATCTTGAAGAATATTAGATGCAAAGTTCCATTTTGCAGTTTCTTCTTGTTCTATTCTCTCATTAATCTTCAAATCTTGCAAGTAAAATTTAACATAGCTGTTTTTTAAATTATAAGAGTTCTCTATTCTAAAGGTGCCAACAAGATCTGTAACAAGGTCTCTTTTTTTATTATCAGTTAACTCGCTTAATCTGTATCCTAAATCGTATCCTAAAACATCTATGATTAAAGAATCTTTGTTGAGAGTTCCTGAAAAACTTTGAGAACCATTACGAAAGAATCTTATGTTTTCTAGTTTAGCTTCTCTTATCAAAAAAACAGGCTCCTCATTCCCATATCCAAAAGGTTCTAACATGTTTATATCTTCAAACATCGTTTCCCATATTCCTTCTATTTCCATATCCACATCAATTTGAGAGGCTAATTTTTTGCTCCCATATAACTCTTTGTAAACCTCGTTAATCCCCTTTCTTAAAGTTTCTATATTTTCAGAGAGAAGGGAAAAACCCGCGGCAAACTTATGACCACCAAACTCTTCAAAAACACCTCTTTCATTGACTTTGAGAAGAAGCTCCATTAAATCTATGCCCTGGGGACTTCTTCCTGAACCTTTACCCATTTCCTGATTTTTTGATATCATCAAAACGGGTTTATTGAATTGATTCGACAGTTTGGAAGCCACTATCCCAAGAACTCCCATATGCCAGTCTTCTCCACTTAAAACCAACACGGGGTCCTTTTTATATTCAGGATACAAATCTAACAAACTTAAAGAGTATAAATAGATTTCCTTTTCGGTACTTTGCCTTTTTGAATTTAGTCGGAGTAATTCTGAAACCGCTTTTTTTAATTTTTCTTCATCTTTTTCAGTTAACAAATTAAACGCTGCACGTGCATCTGACATTCTTCCCGCAGCATTTATCTTGGGAGCAACTTTAAAAGTGATGGTTCGGGAATTTATCTCAGAATCAACTATCTTCAATTCATCCAGTAAATATTTTAAACCTTTCGTTGGATTGGTTTTTAATTTGTTCAATCCTATTTTAACCAAATATCTGTTTTCTGAGGTTATCGAGACTATGTCAGCAATAGTGCCCACTGCCACAAGGTCTATATATTCGAAAGGGTCCAAAGAATCATCGTAACTTTTGTAAAGGGCTTGTAGTAATTTAAAAGTTACTCCGACCCCTGCCAGATCCTTGAAAGGATATTCATCGTCTTTCCTTTTTGGGTTCAATATCGCATCTGCTTTTGGAAGATTCTCTTGAGGCAAATGATGATCGGTAACTATAACTTTCATTCCAAGACTTTTTGCATAGTCAATTTCTCGTATGGATGTTGTACCGCAATCAACAGTAACAATATTGTTATAATTTTTACTTTTTAAATCGGATATAGCCTTAATGTTTAGACTATAACCTTCTTCTATTCTGGACGGAATGTAAGAAGTTACATCGTAACCTAATTTTTTTAAACCAAGATACAAAACGGAAGTCGCGGTTACCCCATCAACATCGTAATCACCGAAGATCGCCACTTTTTCTTTCTTTTCTTTGATTTGCTTGAGAATTTCTACGGCTTTTGACATATCCTTCATCAAATAAGGGTCAAAGCTTTCCAATTCCAAATGGTTTAAAAACTTATCTCCTTCTTCGGGTGTTTCGATATTTCTAGATACTAATAGCTTTGCCAAAAAATTGGAAATACCTAAAACACTAGATAAGGTTTTTGCAACTCTTTCTTTTTCTTGATAATAAGAAGCCTTTGGGTCCCAAAAAACCTTCCATTTACTCTCCATATTAAATTTCTCCCTTCTCTTATTTTTTTCTTTATAAATATTATACATTATTAGTACTAAAATATTAAAGAAAGATTTGTAAAGATTCAAAAAAGCTAAATTGTTGTATAATATTGAAGATTGGATAAGTCCAATTAGAAGGGGTGCAATTTGTGTGAAAAACATATTATTGATAATCTTTATTTCGACTCTGTCTATTTTTTCATGGGCTTTAACTATCGAAGAAATAGAAAATCTTTCAAAAAACTCGGCAACTCTGGAATTATCATGGGAATATTTTTTAGACTATATTGTAGAAAATCCTAGTGATGCTAGAATTACTGATACAGGCTCTTTAATATCAGCTAAGATCTCTTTGTTTAACAAATATAGAAATTATAACTTTGTTAATTACATTATTTCTGAAGACCTAAAAAATTTTTGCATTAACTTGGGAGTATTAGGCACCAATTTTTTTATTCCAGAGGAAGATACCAATAAAATTCTTTTCATCTTTCCTGAAATCATACCTATTTTGAATAAAATATTTAACACAGGCAATTTTGAAGAATCTTATTATAAATATTTATATAAATTAGAGGGATTGAAAGAGTATTTGCAAGTTAATTCTTATGAAACCTTTATCAGAACAACTATAAGTAATTCTCTTTCTTCCCCAATCTATTTTGATGAAGACATTGAAAAGTTTATTGAAGTTTTCGTACCAGCAACTAATTATATATTGTTTGAAAAATTTATTTCTGAATCTAAATATCTAGTTGAGGAAGATAAGTACCTAGGAGCATATAAATTACTGACATTTTTAAATAAACACAATTCCATAAATGAATCTGTAGTAGCATATTCTCAACTTAAAAATTATTTTTATTTAAAACAGAGGTTAACTTCATTGAACGATCAGGTTTTTTTTGTCGAAAAACAAGAATTGTCTTCTTTTATATCTGAAGTGTACAAAGTTGGAGAGAATTTAAAGGCACTCACTATAGAAAAAAATTTACTTTACAACATATTTTTACCGTTATTAAGAGCTTTAAATTCTAAATTAGAGAATATACAAGAAAAAGTCCCAGTCGTTGATGAAAATTTTGAAAACTTGTCTTTATCTTTCAACGAACAAATAAATAGTGAGATCTTGAAACTTCAAATGCAAATTACTAGAATAGAAAACTTACCTGTTGCGTTAGAATTAGAAAGTAATAAAGCAACTTCGATAGAGCAAACAACAGACTCACAAGAAGCAACAGCAAGAAAAATCTTCGCCTATTTTTCGCTTTCTATTTTAACTGCTCTCTTTATAATTTTCCTGTATTTTGAATTGTTCCCCACGTATTCAAAAATCAATTTTTTATGTACATTGAAATTAGGAAGGTTTGCTACACATTTGGCAGAAAAACTTATTTTAAAAAATCCAGAAGATTATAAGGCGTTTCTAATTTTGGCAAAATCCTATGAGGTTGCAGGGAAGTATAATGCATCAATCAACGCATATAAAACCGCCTTAAAATTAAAAGACAAAACAAAAGAAGGTGAATAAATTGGATCTTTTAATAATTTCAACTACTCTAAAAAATATACTTGTTGTATTACAAGATGAAAAAAATAAGATTTATACAAGGATTTTGACTGAGAACAAATCGGGTAATTACCTCGCTAAAGCGATCAAAGAAGTGGTAGAAGAATCAAAACTAAATATAAAAAACTTAGAAGAATTTGGTATTGATATAGGTCCCGGATCGTTCACCGGAATCAGAGTAGCTATTTCTACTTTACAAGGACTTTTAATAGATAACCCAGAAAAAGAAGTTTATACCTTTTTCTCTTCTGATGTTTTGTATCGTTCCGTGGTGAATAATAACCATGATCTTAAGAAAAAAAAGTTGACTGTTTTAAAAAGAGCACGAGAGAATGCCGCATATGCATCTATATACGAAGATGGGAAAAGAATCTTTGGCCCTCAAATGGTCTTTGAAGATTTTTTAATAAATTCTATGAACAATTGTATTTTAATAAATGAAGAAGCTGAATATTTTAAAAACAAATATAAACTGGAAAATGAAGTATTTTATTCAAACATTGAAGAAGAATCTCTAATTGCAGAAACATTGAAAGGTAAAAGAGTAAAAATAAAAAACCTGGAACCTCTTTATCTTCAAAAACCTTTAGCTGTTGAAAATTTAGAGAGAAGAAAAACAAAATAGGGCAAGAATGATTCTATTTCCCTATTTCGTTTTGAAATTCTTATCTAAAATAACATGCAATGAGAACCCTACAAAGTAACTCAAACTGTACAGTATGTTTATAGGGGTTCTATATTTTAAATTAAGTAAATATATGAGGAAAGAGAGTATACCACCAATTAAAAATGAATGCCATAATCCTCTGTGTTTCGATAGTTTGTTAAAAATTATTCCTAAAAGTAATCCTAGTAAAACACCTACAACTATCAAAATAAAGTTTGAAAGGTTATAAGAAAAAAGTAGATACTCCCTATACAAGAAATCATATTCAAAGAGATAGTACACACTTCCAAAAATTAAAAACAATCTCATTAATTTGTTTATAAAAGAATTTTGGTGGTCAATATCGGGGAAATCACTCCCAACAACAAAGAGAAAATAAGAAGCTACGATCTCACCTGAAACATAATAAACCTCGTAAAACAAATGACTATAAATAAAATTGAACACTAAAAAGAATACAGGGAATCCCAAAATACCGCTTAATATGTGAGTTTTAAAATTCGGCATTATTTATATCTCTTAACTGCTCCTTTTCATCAAATGCTAACACCTCTATAGGAAGCCTTTTTGTCCAAACTTCTATAATCCCCCCATTTTTAATATCTTTATAAAAAAGGACTTTTGGATCGAAAAAACTGATAGACTTAGAAAGCGTTTTAAGAATGGGCCTATTGTACTTTTTCAGTTGATTTAGTGTTTTTGGGAGTAACCTATCTACTATTAAAGAATTGGTTCCTCCTTCAAACAGAAAATCAAAATAATCGGATATTTCTGTGATACTGATATTTTTAATCTCACCGTGAGCCAAATTAAAAGTTCCACAAGTAACAAATTCCCCAACAAATTTATATAAAGGCACCCCTTCCAATTGATAATACTTTTCAAGCCTTTTTAAGGCTTCAGGGGTAACAAAAATAATTTTCCCCGTGTACAGAACTTTATCACCATTTTTTAACTTTTTTAATGTATCTAAAGAAACTGGATAATTTATATTAAGCAAAAGACATTAGCCTCCTTATTGTTTTCATATATTTGATTGTAATCAGTAGGGAAAACATAAGTTTTCGGGTGTCAGATTTTACAAATTTTGACTAACTATTTCATACGTTAACGTTTTAAGAGAAATAACAAAATCGACATTTTCAATAACAACACGATCATCAGTGTTCAAAGTTACTGGGGCAAAATTCAATATCCCTTTTACACCGGCTTCTATTAATATATTTGCAACCTCTTGAGCAACATTTGATGGAACAGTTAATATCGCTATTTCAAAATCAAGATCATTATTTTTATTTTTTAGCCCTTTAATATGTTTTATGGGAATACCAGGTAGCAAGGTTGAATTAATTTTTCTTTTGTCAACATCGTAAGCCGCAACTATTTTAAACTTGTATTTTTCTAATTCAGGATAATGAGAAATAGCTCTACCAAGGTTTCCTACTCCTATAATTGCAACGTTCCAAATCCTTTCTGTTCCTAAAATCTTTTGAATCTTTAAACATAGATCTTCAACATCGTATCCTACGCCCCTCTTTCCAAACTCTCCAAAATAAGATAGATCTTTTCTAACCTGAGAAGCCTTTATGTTAAGAGCTTCAGCAATCTCTTTTGAAGAAGTCTTTGGTATTCCTTCTTCCACTAGCTCTTTTAAAAATCTGTTGTACATGGCTAATCTTTTTATTGTAGGTTTGGGAACTTTTTGTGATTTCATATTTATACGAAAGTTCTCACCAACGTGTTAATAATAGTTTATTTACAATGTGGTGAAAAACTTTTTTCACCTCCTATTTGTTATTTATTACTTGACCACTATATTTATGATTTTTTTTGGGACATAAATGATTTTTTCTATCTTTTTACCTGCTATATATTTTTGAACTTTATCATCCTCTAAGACAAAACTTTTTACTTCCTCTTCTTTTAAATTAACATCAACCGTTATCTGGGCTCTCAACTTCCCGTTTATTTGCACGGCTAAGGTAATTTCTTCTGCTTTCAAAGCATTCTTATCGATCTTTGGCCAACTTGCCTTAAATATAAAACCATCTTTTCCAAAATTCTTCCATAATTCTTCGCTTATATGAGGAGCAATAGGAGACAACATCAATACAAAATCTTCAGAAAATTCTTTTAGTAAGTTGAGGTTCCAATCTTTTTCATCTGTATTGTTTAGGTATGAGTTTAATTCATTCAAAAGTTCCATAAGGGAACTTACTGCGGTGTTAAATTGAAAATTACCTTCTATATCGCTCGTTATTTTCTCAATAGTTTGGTGTAATTTTCTTCTTAAATCCTTTTCATATTTATTTTTCAAAAGATAATTTGAGTTATTTTCAAGATGAATTATCTTATCTTGTATTTTCATGTACATATTCCAAACCCTATTTAAGAATCTGTATGTACCTTCTATGCCTGAATCATTCCATTCTGCATCCCTTTCTGGAGGAGCCATAAAAAGAATGTAAGTTCTTAAGGCATCGCTACCATATTTTTCGATCATTTCTTCAGGAGACACAACGTTACCTTTTGATTTAGACATCTTAGCCCCGTTCCTGTATATCATACCTTGAGTAAAAAGATTTTTGAAGGGTTCATCAAAGCTGACATAGCCAAGATCTTTCAGAACTTTGGTTATGAACCTTGAATAAAGCAAGTGTAATATTGCATGTTCGACTCCGCCTATATACTGATCTACAGGCAACCAATTATCTACATCTTCCTTATTAAAAGGTTTTTCTTCTAGCTTTGGATTCACATATCTCAAATAGTACCATGAGCTATCCACAAAGGTATCCATTGTATCGACTTCTCTTTTAGCTTTTCCACCACATTTTGGACATGTTGCCTCTTTAAAATGAGGATGATCGATCAAAGGACTTTTGCCGGTTGGTTCAAATTCAACGTCTCTAGGAAGCTTTACAGGTAAATCATCTTCCGGAACAGGAACTACCCCACATTTTTCACAATATACAATGGGAATCGGAGCTCCCCAATACCTTTGCCTTGATATAAGCCAATCTCTCAATTTGTACTGGGTGACAACTTTTCCGATCTTTTTATCTTCTAACCATTGAGAGATTTTCTTAATTGCTGTTTGGTTATCTAACCCCGTAAATTCTCCGGAATTTATCAAAACTCCTTCACCAACGTAAGCTTTTTCTAGCTTTTCTTCATTTAACTTGTCATCTTCAGGCATTATAACAATTCTGATGGGAAGATTATATTTTTTCGCAAATTCAAAGTCTCTTTGATCATGCGCAGGAACAGCCATAATTGCCCCGGTACCATATTCGTATAAAATATAATTTGCTACGTAAATAGGTATCCTTTCTCCATTCACAGGATTTATGGCGTAACTTCCAGTGAAAACACCTTCTTTTTCTGCTCCTTCAGCGGTTCTTTTAAACCTATCTTGCAAGCTCACTTTTTGCAAAAATTTATTTACTATTTCAGTATTTTCTGGAGTTGTTAACTCTTCTACAAGAGGTGATTCAGGAGCTAACGCCATAAAAGTAACTCCCCACAAGGTATCAGGCCTGGTGGTAAAAACTCTCAAGCTTCCTTTCCTTGAACCCCCTTCGGGGCGCTTGAGGATGTCTTCACCGTTATCAAGCATAAATTCTACTTCGGCTCCCACACTTTTACCTATCCAATTTTTCTGCATTGTTTTGACATTCTCAGGCCATCCGTTCAAATTTTCTAAATCATTTAACAACTTTTCAGCATAGTCAGTTATTTTGAAATACCATTGCTCTAACTGTTTAATTTCCACAGAGGTCCCACATCTTTCACATCTTCCATTAACAACTTGCTCATTAGCTAGTACCGTTTTGCAGTTTGGACACCAATTCACAGGTGCCTTTTTCTTGTAGGCTAACCCATTTTTATACAATTGTAAGAATATCCATTGTGTCCATTTGTAGTAATCTTCCTTACACGTTATAACTTCTCTATCCCAATTATAACTAATACCAAGCTTTTTAATTTGATTTCTGATGATATTGATATTTTGCATAGTCCAATCTTCGGGATGAATGTTACCCTTCTCTATCGCTGCGTTTTCAGCAGGCAAACCAAATGCATCAAAACCAAAAGGATGCATCACACTGTACCCTCTCATCCTCTTGTATCGAGCTATAACGTCACCTATGACATAGTTTTTTACATGGCCAACATGGAGAGTCCCCGAAGGGTAAGGAAACATTACCAAATCATAGTATTTTTTATGGTAATCATCATTCACTACTTTAAAAGCATCTTTTTCTTGCCATTTCTGTTGCCATTTTTTCTCTATTTCTTGTGGATTGTAGGTTTTTTCCATCTAGGGTCATTCCTCCATTGTGTGAATTTTCTTTTGTTAATTATACCACAATTGACTATTTCCCTGTAACAGTCGGAATATAGAGATTTAAATCTATCATTATGTTCGAAATATCTTTGTTGGGGTGCTTTATAAGTCTGTATTGACCAGGTTCTTTTATTAGAAAAAAGGTATTTTCAGGAACTCCACTCTTAAAAGAAGCATTAAAAGGAAGTGTATAAGTATACTGAGTTTCTATAGAAGGCTCTTTAAAAAAGTAAAATTTGTATGGATTCAATCCTGGCTTTAAATTTCCTTGGAAGATGTATCTACCTTCAGGATTTCTAAATGCTACCCAGACATCAGAAGAACCAATAATATAGATTTGAATGTAACCAGCGTCTGATGGTTCATCTAAATTAGTGATAATTTTATCCAAATCGTTTAGATTTTTTTCTAAAAAATTGTTTGAAACTATGAATTTTTCTACCACACCATCTGGCTCAAAATATTTATTTAGAGTCAAAATCTCTTTTTCTTGAGCCTGTAATTTTTCATTCACTGTTGAATTTAATCGATTAAATTGACTTTGAAGTTCTTTCCTAAGTTCTATCACTCTAATCTCTGTAGCAATTGATAAAACTATCGCTACCAAGCTTACAACAAAGATTGTTATCTTAAATTTCATACTTACCTCCAAACAACTCCACTATGTCATTATATTCGTCTATATTTCTTGTGAGAACCTTCTTTATCTTTTGGATGGTATTATCGACTTTTTTTGTATTTATTTCCATTTTATCACCTATTTCTTGATATGAGTATCCATCTATCCATAATTCTACAATTTCCCTTTCCTTGCATTCAAGTTGTTCAAGACTCTTTGCTAGAAAATATTCCCTGAGGAAGTCTTTCTTTTCAGAATCAACACTTTCTATGTAATAATCGGCATTTTCTGAAAATTCGTCGTCTGTGTTTTCCATACTTACAGCCTCTGTCAAAACTTTATGTTTATTTCTGTTCAAGTAGGTGACAAAAGATTTTATCTCCGAAGAGATATTCATATAGGCAAAACTTGAAAATTTAGCGTTTGCATCCTTTCTGAAATTATATACCGCTTGAATTAAACCTACCAAACCTATTTGTAAAAAATCTTCGAATTCCAACCATGTACCATAATATTTCCCGACAATAGATTTCACCATAGGTTCAAACTTTTCAAGAATTATCCCTAGAGCTTGGTTGTCCCCTATTTGTGCAAGTTCTATAAGTTTATCCAGATTCATTCCCCTTAGCCTATAGATATGCCTGCTCATATGACCCCTCATTGTAACTAGATATTTACTGCTTCTAAACAATCCGAAAAACTTATAAATAGAGTCCCTTCACCTGGTACCCTACAAAAGTTCAACTGTATTGATTCTTTTCTCTATTATACTACATTCAGCGAAATACTTTCAAAAAAAGGGCGCTTAGCGCCCTTTTTTATAATTGTTTAATCCATTGTTTTTTTAAAACCCTATAGCAAAACTTGATTTAAACGAGAATCCATTCAAATCAAAAATTTTATCAAGATCCTTTGCCGTAAGGGATAACTCTGTTCTACTTTCAACAATTCTGCTATTTATCCCAAAACCTAAAAATGTGTTCCAGTAACCATAATAGTTTTCAATCCCAACTGTCAACGGTATAAAATTGAATAGAGATGTTTTGGCTTGTACTCCCCAGTCGATCTTTTGGTCATCCAAATAGAACTCTCCATATGGAATAATATCAAGGAAGACTACCGGTATCCTAAAAAATCCAGTAAGACTCATGGGATATAAATATTCTTCATCTACGAGAACTTCCGTAGGTGTTGAACTATCGGAATCTTCATCATCTTCACCCAAAACACTAATTGTTTCTTGATAAGAAATCTTGTAAGAAATCTTTGCAGGTTTAACCATTATATTTTTTACCGCAACTCCTACAACAGGTTTTTTAATCTCACCAAAGGTTACACCTACATCTATGGCATGGCCGGCATCAGTGATAAATTTATCAGTTATGGAATTAAATGATATATTTTCAAGCTCGTAACTGTTAAAAGGAGAATACAAGTCAACGTTCAAGTTCAGCTCCGCTGTTGTTG
>LDZR01001737.1_pt1 | contig 17479 bp, 15 predicted proteins | sample 615371 | NCBI WGS metagenome assembly LDZR01 (sample SAMN03408294, study PRJNA278302) | terrestrial metagenome | isolation source: oil reservoir sample K2 | place: USA: Alaska, North Slope, Kuparuk formation | collected 2013
GCCGGCATTGTTTTCGCTCGCTAAGTGGTCCTCGCGGGTCAGCCTACGGCTCAGCCTCGGGCTCGGGCGGGGTTCCCGGCCTATTCAGCTTCCTTGCTTCAGAGGCCGGCCTCGGACTTCCTGTCCTCGGCCCCGCCCTCCCTCCTCGCCTTCGCCAAGGCTGCTCATCCGCTCGGACCAAATCGCTCGCGCGGGAGAAATGCCGGCCTGTTGTTTTCATCCTTCTGCTGGTGCCGCTCGGCGGCATGGACGTCTCCCCTTCAAACCGTGCCCCGGGTGGGTGGCCACAATCCGCCCTAGGCCGCGGATCATCCCTTCCAGACAACGGCGGCAATCCTCGGGAGCCTCCTCCAGGCATATTTTCCCCGGGTATATCTGGTAAGCGGCCCGGTATTTTTTCGGGGTCAGGTTGGGCATAACAACATTGGCTCCCCTTTGGAGGGCCATCTGCCTGCCGTTGGGGGAGAGGGTGCCCACGGCCGTGGTGGCCGGCAGGTGGGCCCAGGGTATGACCAGCCTGGTCACCGCCAGCACCCGGTAGGTCAAATCGAGGCTGCCCGCCGGATGGGTTCTCAAAGTGGTGTGGGGGTGGGGTATGAAGGGCCCTATGCCGGCCATCTCCACCTCCAATTCCCGCATAAGGAGGATATCGTCCGCCAGGTCTTCCAGGGTTTGACCGGGCAGTCCTACTATGTTGCCCGACCCCACTTGATATCCCAACTCCTTCAGCCACCGCAGGCAGGCCATTCTTTTGTCCCAGCTCATTCCAGGATGCAACCGGGAATAGAGTTCGGGATTGGCCGTCTCATGCTTCAAGAGATAGCGGTCGGCCCCTGCCCGCCGCCATAATTCGTATTCCTCCCGGGTCCTCTCTCCCACGCAGAGAGTCACGGCCACCCCCCATTCTTTTATGCAGGCCACGATTTCCGCCAGGACCTCCCCTGTATACCACGGGTCCTCCCCCGACTGCAGCACGATGGTCTTGTAGCCCAGGTCTACTCCCCGCCTGGCGGCGGCCAAAATCTCCTCGGGATCCATCCGATAGCGAGGAAGGGCGTGATTGTCCGCCGTTAGGCCGCAGTAGCGGCACCGCCGGCGGCAGTAGTTGGAGAACTCGATCACCCCCCGCAGGTGCACCTCATCACCCACGTAGCGCACCCGCAGGGCGTCGGCCTGCCGGTAGAGGGCTTCTTCTTCCCCGCCGGGCTGCGCGGTAAGGAGTACAACTATATCCTCCTTATCTGCTCCCCGGTCCGCCGTCACCCGTTCCAGGGCGGCGATAAATTCTCGGCGCATCCTTCGATCCCTCACTTTCCCGTTAAGGCGGCCCGCACCCTGACTCCCGGCAGGGAGCCCAGTTTACCGGTGAGGGCTCCTATGGCATCCGTAGTCCCGTCTACTATAAGGGCGATAACCGACACCCCCCGCTCCCGGTAGGGAATGCCCATGCGTCCTACGATATATTCGGCGTAATCGCTCAAAATGGCGTTGACCCGGGCGGCTGCGGCCTCCCGGTCTTCAACCACGATACCGATAACGCCAATCCGGCGCTCCAATTCCCCCTCTCCCCCTCTCCCCTTTGCCAGACCTCGCACCACCGTCCCCGTGCAAAGGGCGGGTCAACTGACGCATCCCCGCCTTCGAGCCTGGCTCTGCTTGGCTTTTGCTCGTTCCAAAAACCCTCGCTCACTCCTCGCTTTCAAGCCAAGGCAGGCCTCTGCTCCACAAAAAGTAGGGATAACCCAGGCGGGTCAGCCCTTGCCTAGAAGTACAAATCCCTCTCCCCGGCCTTGATGCGCTCCAGGCGCCGGGCGGTTTCCTCGCGTACGGCAGGGCTAGGTATCCCGGCCAGGTAGCGTTCTATAGTTTCCTCCCCTACGGCCCGAGTCTCCGGGGTGGCGTAATCCAATAGATATTCCTGAAAGGTCAGCAAAGCATTGGGCTGGCAGACGTTTTGAATCTGCCCCGTCTTGGCCAGGGCCATAAAGCGCTCCCCGGTACGTCCCCGCCGGTAACAGGCGGTACAGTAGCTGGGCAGGTACCCCCTCCGGCACAGGTCACGGATTACTTCGTCGGGGTGGCGGTGGTCCCCTACTTCAAACTGGGGTATTTCATCCGGCTCCTCAGTGTAATGGCGGCCGTACCCGCCTACGCCGGTGCACGAACCCGCGCTGAGCTGGGAGATGCCCAACCCCAGGAGCACCGACCTGAACTCCGGCGTTTCCCGGGTGGAGAGGATCATTCCCGTGTAGGGTACCGCCAGGCGGAGAACGGCTACGATTTTCTTAAACTCCTCATCGGCTACCAGGTAAGGGAAGGCATCCAAACTAATACCCTGGGCAGGCCGGAGGCGGGGCACCGAAATAGTGTGGGGGCCGACGCCGAAGGTTTCTTCCAAATGCCGGGCGTGATAGAGGAGGCCCAGCACTTCGAATTTGTAGTCGTAAAGCCCGAAGAGCACCCCCAGGCCGACATCATCGATGCCGGCTTCCATGGCCCGGTCCATGGCCGTAGTATGCCAGTCATAATCGGCCTTGGGACCGGAAGGATGCATGTAGGCGTAAGTGGGCCGGTGGTACGTCTCCTGAAACAAAATGTAAGTACCGATGCCGGCGGCCTTTAGTTGCCGGTATTCATCCACCGTAGTAGCGGCAATATTAACGTTAACCCGCCGGATGCTTCCGTTGTTCTCCGTAATCCGGTAAATACGCCGAATAACCTCAACTACGTAATCCAGGGGGCAATGAACCGGATCTTCTCCCGCTTCCACAGCCAGGCGTTTATGCCCCAGCGATTCTAAAATCCTTACTTCGCGCTCTAATTCCTCCCAACTGAGCCGCCGGCGGGGGAACTTGTTGTCCCTCCTGTACCCGCAGTAGCGGCAGTTGTTGACACAGTAGTCGCTGATGTATAAGGGAGCGAACAGAACCATGCGCTTCCCGTAAATTTTCTCCTTGATTTCCCGGGCAACGGCAAAGATCTCCTGCCATAGGGTTTCCTCTTTGTTCTGCAACAGGACGGCCACCTCAAAGGGCTCCAAGCCCTTAGCCTCTCGGGCCTTGTCCAGAATTTCTTCTGCCCGGCCCGGGTCCGCATAGGCGGCTTCGGCCAGCAGGCCTTCTATTTCCTCCTGGGGGATAAAATCTGCCGTGTAGCCATGAATCACGGCTTTTCTCCTCCTTTGCCTATGGGCTGATGTCTACCGGTTAAAAACAAAAATGCCTACCTGCCCCGGCCTGTGGCAAGTAAGCATGCCATACCACCATCCCCCCTCGCTGCAGGTTTCCCCTGGCTGCAGGATTCTTTCCCCGCCCTCCCCGGCCGGCTCCTACCCGCCGGGTCAGGCCATATTGTGCTAGTTATATTTTGCACAAAGCCGGTGAAAAAATCAAGGGTAAAATAAGGACCCCGCCGGTGATGCTTTAGGGTCTAACCGCCGCTCAAGGGGGGATAGAAGTATAGGGTTTCGCCGGGCTGTACCGGGGCATCTGGCTTTAATATTTTATCGTCCTTCATAGGGACGAGGCTGCCCCAGAATATCACCTCGTCTTTAACCCGGGGTACAAACTTCTCCAGAGGAGGGAATTGCCGGACCAGCCGCTCTAAGATTTCCCTTACCGTCAGCGGCCCTTCCACCGCCAGTTCCAGGCCCCTCCCGCCGACGATCTCCCGGAAGGGAGAAGCAAAGACGACTTTTATAGAGTTCGCCACAGCCCTCACCTCCTCCCCCGCGGCTTTTTCCCGTGCCGGATCACGGCCGGGGCCTCTCCTCCCGGGGAGGTGACCCTTGGCCCCACTTTCTCTTATTGCGCTTGAGGGCCTTCAGCACACCGTCTAGTTCCCGGGTGTTCAGTATGTCTTGCGCCCCCAGCCATCCCCGGCGGGCCACCGTGATACCGTACCCCATGTCGTCCAGCCGAGCCGTGTCATGGGCATCGGTGTTAACGGCCAGGATCACCCCGTGCTCCTTAGCCCTACGCGCGGCGTCTTCATCCAGGTCCAGGCGGTCGGGAGAGGCGTTGATCTCAAGGATGGTACCCGTCTCCGCCGCCAGCTCCAGTAACCTTTCCAGATTGACGGCATAGGGCGGCCGCCGGCCCAGCATGCGCCCGGTGGGGTGGCCTATTATGTCTACCCATGGATGGCGCATGGCCGCCTCCAAGCGGGCCATGATCTGCTCTTCCGTCTGGTTAAAACCGGAGTGTATAGAAGCTATTACGATGTCCAGGGAGGCCAGAATATCGTCCTCCAGGTCCAGGCAGCCGTCGGGAAGAATATCCACCTCGATACCCGACAACACCACAAAATCCTCCAGTTCCCGGTTGATCCGGGCGATCTCTTCTCGCTGGGCCAGCAACTGCTCTACGTTCAACCCCCTGGCAACGACCAGGGAGCGGGAGTGTTCGGTGATGGCCAAGTAACGATAACCCCTGGCCCGGGCCGCCTCCACCATTTCCCTTATGGTGTGCAGGCCATCGCTATAGCACGTATGGACATGGAGATCGCCTTTAATGTCTTCCGGGCTGAGGGGAGCGGGCAGGCGTCCTTCCCGCGCCGCCAGGACTTCTCCCCGCCCTTCCCGCCATTCGGGGATGATATAGGGGAGCCCTAACCGGCTGTATAATTCCTCCTCTGAGGAAAAGGAAGCTGCCACCTCTTCTAAATTGGAAGGTAAGCCCAGGCTCTCGGGGGAGAGACGGCCTCCGGCAGTGAAACGCTTCAGCTCCTCCAGGTGGGCCCGCGACCCCGTGAGGTACATCCAGGCGGGAGCAAATTTGTCGTCCGGTACCAGAAAAATTTCCACCTTGACTCCCGCCCAGGTACGAAGGGACAGGCGGTTTGCCTCCTCCTGCAGGACCTCCTTCACCTGGGGGTGCCGGGCCATTACCTCCTTCACTTCCGTCGGACCCTTCACCCCTACGAGGAGGTCTACGTCACCCACCATGGGACGGCCGCGCCGCAGGCTGCCGGCCACCTCCACCCTGGTTACCCCCGGCAGGGCCGCTATCTGGCGGCAAAAAAGCCGGCCCAAAGGCCGGGCGATACCCAGGGGAACCCGGTCCCGGTGTTCTTTTAGCATATCGAGGCCCCGCAGGATGGCCAATTCCGTCTTACTGCCCATACCGGGCAGCCGGCGGATCTTTCGCTCCCGGGCGGCCCTTTCGAGTTCTTCCAGGGTTGTTATCCCCAGGTGCTGGTGGATCAGCCGGACGGACTTAGCCCCCAGCCCGGGGACGGCCAGCATATCCCGCAGGCCGGGGGGTACTTCCTGCCGGAGCTGTTCCAGAAAGGTGGAACGGCCCGTCTCCAAGAGCTCGGCGATCTTTTTGGCCAGATTCTTCCCCACTCCCGGTATCCTTTCCAGCTCCCCCCGGACATGCAGGCCGGCTGCCTCTTCTTCCAAGTGCTCCAGCGCCCTGGCGGCCCGGTGGTAGGCCCGAACCTTAAAGGCCTCTTCCCCCTTCAATTCCAGGAGATCCCCCATTTCCGCCAGGGCCCAGGATAGTTCCAGGTTGGTCAACCCTTCCGCTCCTCCTGAATCAGTCTTATGAGGGTTTCGTAGTCCTGCCGTATTTTGTTCAATTCATCGGCGATGTTCAAGGCGGCCAGCACGGCCACCTTCACCGGGGGATAATGGGGGTTCTTCTCACCCACCTGGCGCATCTTTCTGTCCACGTAAGCCGCCAGGGCACGCATATACTCCGGTGTCTCCGGCCCTTTTAAAACGTATTCCTGGTCGAAAATGGTAACCGTAGTCCGGTTAATACCTTCTTCCCTTTTTTCCTCCTTAACCTTCGCAGCCTCGGGCAAGGGCGGCCACCCCTCTATAAAGTAGACTTTCCACCTGAGCTTGTTTGATTTCCTTTACTTTTCTCCTCGAAGGCCAAAAATCCTCTTGCCAAAGGAACTACTTCCGCAAAGTTGCTCCTAATTTTTCGGCCAGCTCTTCTTCAATGCGGCCCAGGGCGGCGTGGACTTCTTCTTCCGTCAGGGTGCGGTCGTCCCGCTGGAAAGTGAGGGCATAGGCCAGACTCTTAAAGCCCGGGGCAATCTGTTCTCCCCGGTACACATCAAAAAGGCGGCAGGCCCTGAGGGTTTCTCCGCCAGCACCCGCGATGACTTCCCGGACCCGGTCGGCCGCCGTCTCCTCGGCCACCACGACAGCCAGATCCCTCTCTACGGCCGGGAAGCGGGGCAGGGGCTTGTAAACCGGCGTGGCCCCGGCCAGATCCAGGGCCCCCTCCCAATCCACCTCGAAGACACAGGCACGCTGGGGCAGCCCGTAGGCCTCCAGTACATCCGGGTGAAGCTCGCCCAAGAATCCCAGGTTGACCTCCCCCACCCAGAGGGCCGCGCTGCGTCCCGGGTGGAGGAAGGGCCAGGCGGTATCGGCCTCGAAGCGCACCTCCGGCAGCCGGACGCGCCCCAGGATTTCCTCCACCACGCCTTTGAGGTAGTAGAAATCCAGTTCTTGGCGCGGCCAAGACCAGCCCCGTTCCAGGGTGCCCATCACCAGGCCGGCCAGCCTTAAGGGCTCTTCCGGCAATTCTCCCCTTCCGGGTAGAAAAACGCGGCCCAGCTCGAAAATCGCCACGGGCATGACCTTCCGGTTGGCATTGCGGGCGGCCACCTCCAGGAGCCCCGGCAGCAAAGTTGTTCTTAAAACGCTCTGCTCTTCCCGCAGGGGATTCTGCAGGGTAATGGTTCGTCGCCAGGGGTGTTCGGGGGGCAAGCGCAAAACATCCCACCCTTTGGGGTTTATAAAGCTGTAGGTTACTACTTCGCTCAGGCCGCAGGATACGGCCGTCTCCCTGCCCAGCTCTTCCCACAGCTGGCGGGCCGATTTTTGCTCCCCGGCCACCACACCGGCCGGTATGGTCACCGGGATGCGGTCATAGCCGTAAAGCCGAGCCACTTCTTCTACCAGGTCGATCTCCTGGGTCAGGTCCCCCCTGGCCGCTGGAACCTCCACTCGCAAGGGTTCCTCGCCCTCAACTTTGAGATGCAGACGTTCTAAAAGCTCCTTGATCTCAGAGGACATGAGATTAGTGCCCAAAAGGTAATTTACCCTTTCCGGCCGGAGGGTAATAACTACCGGTTCCCTCTTCTTCACGTAACAATCCACCCGGCCCGGGCTCACCGTACCCCCGGCCAGCCAGTGCATGAGCTCGGCCGCCCGGTCGGCAGCCCCGGCAGCCCTTTCTATGTTTACTCCCCGCTCAAAGCGCAAGGAGGATTCCGAGCGCAGACCCAGTAAGCGGGAAGCCCTGCGGATGGCCGCCCCATCAAAGTGGGCAGATTCGATCAAAATATGGGCCGTGTTCCCGGTTACTTCGGTTTCCAGCCCCCCCATCACTCCCGCCACGGCCACCGCCCGCTCCTCATCGGCGATAACCAGTACCTGGGGTTCTAAAGTCCGTTCCTGGCCGTCCAAGGTCAGGATTTTCTCCCCCGGCCTCGCCCGGCGCACGATAATTCTTTTCCCCCGGAGAAGATCGTAATCAAAGGCATGCAGGGGCTGGCCCATCTCCAGCATAACGTAATTGGTGACGTCTACTATATTGTTAATGGGCCGTACGCCGCAGGCCCGCAGCCTGACCTGCATCCAGGCGGGAGAAGGCCCTATTTTTACCCCCCTTACGATGCGGGCCACATAACGGCCGCACATATCCGGAGCCTCGATTTCCACCTTGACCATACTGGAGGCGGAAGGCCCCTCTTCCACCACCTTAAGGGTCGGCTGGCGGAAAGAAGCTCCTGTAAGGGCCGCTACTTCCCGCGCCACACCTTGAATGCTCAAGCAGTCGGACCGGTTGGGGGTGAGTTCCAGCTCCAGTACGGTTTCCTTGAAGCCCAGGATACCGGCCACTTCGGCTCCTAAGGGGGCATCCGGCGGCAACGTCAGGATGCCTTCCCGGTCCTCCGGAGCTACCAGGCTGCCGTCCAGTCCCAACTCCTGGGCCGAACAGAGCATGCCGTGGGAATCCACCCCGCGAAAGGTGGCCCTGCGAATTTCCTGGCCGCCGGGGAGGCGCGCTCCTTCCAGGGCTACCGCCACCCTCTGGCCCACCCATATGTTGGGGGCACCGGTTACCAGTGGTAGAACCCTGCCACCTACATCCACCTGGCATACTGCCAGGTGCTCGGCGTGGGGGTGTTCCTCTATGGCCCGGATCTCACCTACCACCACCCCCTCCAAGCCGGCTCGGGGACTCACAATATTCTCTACCGGTACACCTGCCATGGTAAGTTTTTCCGCCAGTTCTTCCGGCGGTAAATCTATTTCCACAAATTCCCTCAACCAACTATAAGGTACGCGCAACTCCCTTCCTCCTCACTTCTCCCAGAATCCTAAAACTGCCTTAAGAAGCGCAGGTCATTTTCAAAGAAGAGGCGCAGGTCGTCGATGCCATACTTTAGCATGGCCACCCGCTCCACACCCAAACCGAAGGCGAAGCCGCTGACTTCTTCCGGGTCATATCCTGCCATGGCCAGGACCCTGGGGTGTACCATCCCACTCCCCAGAATTTCCAGCCATCCTGTTTGTTTGCACACCCGGCAACCACGTCCCTGACACATGACGCAGGAGATATCAACTTCGGCGCTCGGCTCGGTAAAGGGAAAATAGCTGGGCCGGAAGCGAACCCCTACCCCGGGACCAAAGATCTGCCGCAAGAAAGCCATAAGGATCCCCTTTAAATCCCCGAAGGTCACCCTCCTGTCCACCAGCAGCCCCTCGACCTGGTGGAACATGGGGGAATGGGTGGCATCGTCATCCCGCCGGTATACCTTACCCGGCGCTATAATGCGAATAGGCAGGCGCGGGCACATGGCCTCCATCACCCGCACCTGTACGGGCGAAGTGTGGGTACGGAGCAGGACGTTCGGGCTGATATAGAAAGAATCCTGCATGTCCCGGGCGGGGTGCTCGGGGGGAAGGTTTAAAGCCGTAAAATTGTAATAGTCCGTCTCCACCTCCGGCCCTTCGGCCACGGCGAAACCCAGACCGACAAAAATATCTTTGATTTCCTCCAAAACCTGGCTTAAAGGATGGCGGTAACCCCGGGGTATGGGCCGGCCGGGGAGTGTCACGTCCAGCCTTTCCTTTTTAAGGCGTCGCTCCTTTTCCTCCTCTAGCAAGCGGCTCCTGGCCGTTCTTAGGGCAGCTTCTAGTTCTTCACGGGCCTGGTTGGCTAGCTGGCCCACCCGCGGCCGCTCCTCAGGGGGTAGTTGCCCCATACCGCGCAAGATTTGGGTCAGTTCACCCTTCTTGCCCAGGTACTTAATTCTTATGGCTTCCAATCCTTCCAAGTCCTGGACTTCCGAGAGCTCCAGGATAGCCCTTTCTTTTAACTCGCTAATGGCTTGCAGCATATCCTCACCCCATAAAAAAAGCCTTCGCCCCTTCGGGACGAAGACCCAATATTAACGGTAAAACCACCCCAAGATACCTGCCCAACAACAGGTCTCCTTGTTAACGGTAGGAGGACCGGCTTAGCCTACTCGGCTCCATGCCTTTCAGCCAGCTGCTCCCGGGCGAACTTCACTTGCCCCTCCCTTAGCGGCGCTTCCAGTCGCCGACGCCGCCTCCCTGTAAGGTATTGGCAAGCTACTCCTCCCGTTCACGGCATTTAGGCTCTTTATTTACTGCAGTACTAGTCTGCGGTAAATAATATAGGCTGCTATGGACCCGGTTTTTTCGAAAATCCGCCAAAAGAATTCCGCGCGCCAGGACACCATATCACAACCTTTCCAGGGGTTGGGACCTTTCCACCAAAATTATAGCATACTGCCCTACCCTTGGCTAGCCTAAAATGACCTGCTCTTCCGGGAGGTGAATATTGGCTCTTACCTGGCGCTTCCAGATGGCCATGGCCAAGCTGACAGGACCCACCCTGCCGGCAAACATGGTGATGATAAGGAGGCATCGGCCGAGAGGTGTGAGTTCCGGCGTGATGCCCGTAGTCAGGCCTACGGTACCGAAAGCAGAAGTGACTTCATACAAAACGGGCAAAAATGCCTTCCCCTCGGTAAGCAGGAGGATAAAACTGACGGCGTTTACCAGGAAGAAACCCAGGGCAGCAATGGCCAGGGCCTTGATTACCCGGGCCCAGGGAATGCGCCGGCCGGCAAACTCCACTTCCTGCCGCCCCCTTACCACGGCGGCTATGGCCAGCACCAGAACGGTAAAGGTGGTGGTCTTAATGCCCCCGCCGGTGCCCGCCGGCGAAGCTCCTATAAACATCAGGATAACCTGAACATACTGGCTCGCGGGGCGGAGATCGGCAATGCTGACGGTGTTAAACCCGGCTGTCCTGGGCGTCACCGCCTGAAAATATGCGGCCATCCATTTGCCCGGAGGCGATAAGGGCCCCAAGGTGTTGGGGTTATCCCATTCTATAGCTAGAATGGTCAGCGTACCGCAGATAATCAGGGCTAGAGTTGTCAGCAGGACCACCTTGCTGTGAAGGCTCAAACGGGCAAATTTCCGGACCCTTACCACTTCCATGATAACGGGGAACCCAATACCGCCCAGGATCAATAAACTAGAAATGATAACATTGATAGTAATATCCTGGACATAGGGGGTCAAACTGCAATACTTGCCAAAGACGGAACCTAAAACATCGAAGCCGGCATTGTTAAAAGCCGATACGGCGTGAAACACGCCATAATACACACCGTGTTCCCAGCCAAAATCCCGGGCAAACCGCCAGGATAAAACAAGAGCCCCTATACCTTCCAGGACAAAGGTGGTGAGAATAATCCTCCTGGTTAGATCTACTACCCCGCCCAAATTTTCCTTGTTCAGGGCTTCCTGGATTAAAAGCCTTTCCCCCAACGAAATGCGCTTCCGGACTATCAGGGCTAGCAAGGTGACCACACTCATCCAGCCCAGCCCACCTATCTGGATTAGCAAGGCAATAACCACCTGACCGAAGGTGGACCAGTAAGTTCCGGTATCTACTACCACCAGCCCGGTTACGCACACGGCCGAGGTGGCGGTAAATAGGGCCGTCAAAAAATCAGTGGCCCGGCCCGCAGCTGAAGAAATGGGCAGCATCAATAAAAGGGCTCCCACCAGGATGACACCGGCAAAGCCCAGGACGATCCCCTGCGTGGGAGTAAGGCGTACCCGCATCATGTTTAAACCTCCCCGGCATAGCGCCTGCGAGCCGCTTCATAAAGCAAAATAGCGGCAGCCACCGCTACATTAAGAGATTCAACCGGCCCCCAAAGAGGGATTTTCACTTGGGCCTCGGCTTGCTTTAGTATTTCCGGACTAGGACCCCTATTTTCATTGCCCAGGACCACTGCCACCCTTCCGCAGTAGTCGCAGTCGTAGTAGGGACGGGTAGCACCCACGTGGGCCACTATCACCCTAACCTTCTCCTTCATCTGGCAAGCCAGCTCCTGGGCCTGGATGCCCGTAACCACCGGGAGGTGGAAAAGAGCACCCATAGTGGCCCGCACGACTTTTTCGTTGTACGGGTCCACCGTGCCCCTGGTTAAAACCGCACCGGTACATCCCGCAGCCACCGCCGTGCGCAGCATAGTCCCCAAATTACCCGGGTCCTGAACTCCATCGGCTACTAATAAAAAAACCTCCTGGTTTTCCAGCAGTTGGGATAAACTAACCTTTTTTTGCCTGGCTATGGCCAGGGCTCCGGGAGGTGTGACGGTAGCGGCCATACTCTGCATAACCGCCGGCTGCACCTCCAGGCAGAGGTATCCTGCCTCCCGAAGTTGGGATACGAGCCGGGCGTGCTCCGGTACCCTTAGAAAATTAGTGTCATAAAAAACTACCTCCACCTCCGCCCGGGCTGCCAGAGCATCGACAATGAGATGCTCTCCTTCCAGCAGATACAGCCCCGTCTTTTCTCGCTGGGCGCGACGGTAGAGGGAGCGGGCCAATTTCACATACCGGTTGGCCCGCGAGGTAATTATGTTTCCCACAGGTTCACTCACTCTCGCTCTTGAAAACGCTCCAGGACTTTGGTGGGTCCCAGGAGGACCAAAATATCTCCTACCCTTATAACATCATCTCCCCCCGGAGCTACGATAATCTCTTCCTTGCGTTTGATGGCCATCACCATGGCTCCGTGCTTGGCCCTCAAATTCAGCTCCGCCAGGGTCTTCCCGGCCAGCCGGTGGGGCGCTGCGATTTCTTCGATGCTGTATTCTGGTGAAAGATCAATGTGCTCCAGCACATTTCCCGCCGCCAGGGCCCGGGCTACCCTTATCCCCATGTCGCGCTCGGGAAAAACAATCTTGTCCGCCCCGATTTTGGCCAACACCTTAGCGTGGAGATCATTTAAAGCTTTGGCCACCACACACTTAATGCCCATCTCTTTCACGATCAGAGTTACTAAAATATTGGCTTCTACGTCTTCCCCGATAGCAACTATCGCTACGTCAACATTGCGGACCCCGGCGGCCTTCAGGGCCTCTTCATCCCGCGCATCGGCCTGGATAGCGTGGGTAATCTCATTCATCACAGCTTCTACCTTGGCTGCATCCGCATCGATACCCACGACCTCACACCCCATGCGTGCCAAGGCAGTTGCCACACTGGCCCCAAAACGCCCCAGGCCGATTACAGCAAATTGCTTTCTCATAGGATCAGGCTCCAACTCCCAGCTTTTCCTTGGCGATATCCACTAACTGCCGAAACCCTTGGGCATCGTTGACGGCCATATCGGCAAGCATTTTACGATTGATTTCCACCCCGGCCTGCTTTAATCCGTTGATGAAACGGCTGTAAGTAAGGCCATTCTGCCGGGCGGCCGCGTTAATCCGGGCAATCCATAGCTTGCGGAAATCTCCTTTACGTTTACGTCTATGAGCGTAGGCATACATCAGGGATTTCATTACCTGCTGGTTGGCTACCCGGAACAGCTTGGACTTAGCGCCAAAGTAACCTCTGGCCAGCTTTAGTATCTTTTTGTGACGACGTCTTTTGGTTACACCACGTTTTACCCTGGACATATTCTACCTTCCTCCTCTATGCTCCATACGGTAACAACCTGGCCACCCGCCGCCGGTCGGCAGAAGAAACCAGATCGGGGTTGCGCAAGCGGCGCTTTCTTTTGGCGTTCTTCCCCCCCAAAAGGTGGCTCTTAAAAGCCTTGGCCCGCTTGATCTTTCCCTTAGCCGTAAAGCGAAAACGCTTGGCGGCCCCGCGGTGGGTTTTCATCTTGGGCATATTTATCCACCTCTTATTTTTGGGTTAGTGCTTAGGCGCTAATATCATGACCATATTGCGCCCTTCAAGCTTGGGCGGCCTTTCAACGGAGGCTAACTCCGATACCTGGTCGGCCAAACGCCAACAAAGCTTTTCTCCCAGCTCGGGATGGGAAATCTCGCGGCCGCGAAACATGATGGTCACCTTGACCTTGTCGCCGTCTTCCAAAAAGCGAAGGGCATTGCGGGCCTTGACCTGGAAATCATGTTCCTCAATGCCGGGCCGCAGCTTTACCTCTTTAACATCGATAATCCGCTGCTTTTTCCTGGCTTCACGTTCCCGCTTGCTCTGCTCATATTTATATTTCCCATAATCCATAATCCGGCAGACCGGTGGTCGAGCTTGAGGCGCCACTTCCACTAAATCCAGCCCCTGCTCATGGGCTATGCGCAGAGCTTCTCGCAACGGCATGATGCCCAGCTGCTGGCCGTTGGTTCCGACCAGGCGTACTTCCCGGGCGCGGATTTCTCCGTTCACCCTCCAGTCCTTGCTGATAACCCGTCACCTCCAGATGAAATTCCGCCCAGCACAAAGAAAGCGGGTGCCCTCCACCCGCTCATACAACTAAACCCCTTCTTTCACCGGGCGCCGACCTTACCAGCCTGTGGCTGTAAGGTGAGAAGCGGATGGCTTCTACTTTCCTGCGCTAGTATAGCATAGCCGTAGATTACCGTCAATAACCGGTTGGCCTGAGCTATCCCCGTTTTTCTTCCAGGCCTGCTTGGCTTTCCTCGCTCCAGAAACCCTCGCGGGCAGGACTTTTGTCTCGGCCTCAAAGCTTAAAGCGGGGTTCCCGGCCCAATCGGCGTCCTTGCCGATGGGCCGGTCTCGGACCTCCTCTCCTCGACCCCACCTCCGCTTTCGGCCAAAGCTTAAAGCCTGGGCTAGCCGCGAAGGCTTGCTCGCTCGCTTTCAAGTCCAAGCAGGCCTCCCCTGGAAAAAGTGGGGATACGCCAGCCTGTTGGCCTTGGTATATCTTCTCTAACGGCCCAGCACCCCTTACAGCAGGCCGGCGAGGATTTCGTCGTCTTCCACAGGAGCATGGTATGTAGGCACTCGCCTTACAGCTAACACGGCCTACTTAAACTATATCATTAAAACTATATCATTATCATTCCTCCCCAGTGCCCAGGGCCTGGTTGATTTCCGTGACCCCGGTAAAGGGCAGGTAAATCCTCCCCACCAGCTGACCATCGGCATCATAACCCTGCGCAAAGATATGGGTGGCCATTATGGTTTCCCGGGGCAGGGGGAAGGCCCATATCTGCTGCCCTTCAACTTCTCCTTGCAGGCGAGCCAGACCCAGCTGGTATAGGTCCTTTTCCATAATCCCGGTGCCCGTGGGCACCGCCCAAATCTCCACCCGGCTCAAGTCCTTCCCTTTAACCACAAAATCGGGTGGCTCGATGGAAAACTCAGTAAGCAGTGCTTTCCTAGGCTCCCCTAAGGCTGCTGGCAGGACCGTTTCCACCCTAAGCAGCGGTCCCCGCATGTAAATGTTGGGCTTGTGGGAGAGGGTCCCCTCCAGCGTGACCTCCTGCCACAGATATTTCTCCAGGTAAGCGGCTGACTCTTTGTTGGTAGGGACGACTACCAGGAAGCCTCCTTCTACTTCCCGGGTCTCTAGCTCCAGGTGGCGCCCCTCGACGTAGCTTTCCACCAGCTTACCGGTAAAGCGCATGATATCTCCTTCCTCGGGACCAAGATAGTAAAAGCTTACCCAGGCCGGATGATAGTTGCCGTAGAAGCCTGGGGAACCGCTTATGTGCCGCACCAACTCCAACACCCGCCCATCCTGAAGGGGTTGGAGGCAGAACGTCCCGCTGGTAGCGCTGTTCAGCCGTAGAAAGTAGAGCTTTTCGGTGGCAGAGGAAAAATAAGGATAGCAATCGGCCGTGTCGGGAGTGCCTTGGGTCAATGGTCGCACCTGCCCTTCCTTAGCCAACCAGATGCGCTGATCTCCCGACAGCGCTTCAGTGCCCGTCTTGGTCTCCCCCTCCCTTTCCAGTCCCCGGACAAATAGCACCCCTGGACCCCATGGGAGAGGAAGCCAGCAAGGCTGGGAGTCTGTCGTACCCGGCTGGCCATAAGAGGCAACTTCCCCTTCGGGAAGAGAGACCACCGCTAGATGCTTGTTCTCGGTCGCCTCCCGCCCAGCACCCTGGATGAAGGCCAAGCTATTCCCGTCAGGGGACCAGGCTAACCACTGGCGGTAGGGCAGAGAGGTTCCCAGGTCTATTAGCCTGTGTTGCTCCAAGTCTAAGACCTGCAAAGGCACGCCGTCGGCATTTAGCGAACCGGAATTAAAAAGCAAGTAAAAGGCCAGGTAGCGGCCGTTGGGGGACCAGGTTAAGCCCCAGGGAACCCGCAGGTATTCATCCTCTCCCTCGGCCCCCTTTTCCGCCCCCTCTAGCAGAAGGGTACGCTCCCCGGTAAGACCCAGGCGTTCTATCCGCCACGGCAACTCCCCGGTACGGGGTAGGGCTATGGCCAGGCTCTGGCCGTCAGGAGCCCAGGCAAGATCCTCCACCAGTTCACTCTTATCCGGGAGGAGGCGTATAACCCTCGTCCCTCCCTCTTCTATTGTAGCCAGCTTTAAGTTCATATCAGGAGCATAACCGCCCCCAGGCCCCTGGGTGCTGTAGGACAGAACGTTGGCCACGGGGGACCAGGCCGGCTCCCCCATAACGGGCCTGGAATCTACCTGGTAGTTGTTGCTGCCGTCGAACCGGACCACCCAGAGGTAGGGCTTGCCCGAATAATGCTCCGTCGTTTTCCTCCACAAGTAGGCCAGCCATTGACCGTCGGGAGACCAACCTAAAATCTCCACCGCCCCCTTTTCAGTCACCTGCACCGGGGCGGCTCCCGGCGTGCTTCCGTCCAGAAGCCAGAGACAGTTATCGTTGGTGAAGGCGAGGCGACCGGGAAAGGCATTTATATAAGCCCTCTCCGGCAGCCCTAAGAGATCGGCCGTCTGGGTGTTCGCGTTCCATTTCACCCTCCAGCCCAGGGTCTGGGCCAAAAAGCGCAAGGGTACTAAGGTCCGAGCCTCCCTGATGATGGGCGGTGCAGGTAAAATCACCTTTTCCCCGTTCACCGCGGCTTCTGTGCTGCCTATCTGAAAACGCACGGTAACCTTGGGGGAACTAACTACCACTTCTTGGCTGGAGCCGTCCCAATTCGCCACCGCTCCCAGGGAAGGGGCCAGTTGCCGCACTGGCACCAGAAGGCAGCCCTGGTAAAACTGTGGAGGTATTTCCCAGTTGGTAACCGGACGCCCCTCTATACAAACCGCCGGCCCCGCCACCGGCCTATCCGCACCAGAAGCCGCCAGGCCCAGGGGAGCCAACACCAGAGCCCCTATCAAGGTCACCAGCAAAAGCCAGAACCGCTTTATACCCAATCTAAAGCCACTCCTCTCTTTAAAAATTACTTGAAAAACATTTCAGGAAGGTTGTGGGGAAGCACGAGTTACCGTAATTAGGGGCGGAGGCGTTTGCAATTTAGCCTCGTCGCTCACGAGACCGGCCGCGCCTCCGCACCCGACACTATTTTTTAGAAGGAAGGCGTCCGCTCCCTCCATTTCCAGCCGCAGGTTCTGGCTCCAGGCCAAGCGATTGGGCCGAGCCTGCCCGTTCTTCCATCGATTGACAGAAGTAAAGGAAACACCCAGGAGTTTGGCAAAGCGTTTCTGGCTCAAGCCCAAGCGGGCCCGCAGTCGTCTGATACGATCCGGATAATCGAGACCACCGTGTTTCATTTGGCGTTCCAATATCATCCATCACAGGATTTTCTTATTCCCAGCATAAAGCACCGTGTGCAGGTTGTCAAGGTATATCAGGCGATCTAGGGTAAGGGTATGCTTTACTCACCAGTACCTTTTATTTACTCATGGGTGACCGCCTTGCCTCGGGGCGAAACCCAAATTATGGCTACCAGGCTAGATAATCCATGCCCTTGACTGCCAGGGCGTATCCTTTCCAATAGAGCCTTTCCACCGGGGATGCGATGCTCCCTTAGGGTGAAATATTATGTTAACGACCGCCTCTTTCAAGTGGGTCCTGGTTGCTCGTCAACCCGTCAACCGGCTGGCGTATCCCCAGTTTTGATCCCAGGCCTGCTTGGCTTTCGCTCGCTTATGGCTTCCCTCGCGGGCCAAACTAGCGCTTGGCTCAAGGCTCCGGCAGGCTTCCCGGCAAATTCGACCTCCTGTCTCAGTTGCCGGCCTCGGCC
>LDZR01000017.1_pt1 | contig 17453 bp, 20 predicted proteins | sample 615371 | NCBI WGS metagenome assembly LDZR01 (sample SAMN03408294, study PRJNA278302) | terrestrial metagenome | isolation source: oil reservoir sample K2 | place: USA: Alaska, North Slope, Kuparuk formation | collected 2013
AAGCTTAAAGCCTGGGCCAGCCGCGAAAGCTTGTTCGCTCGCTTCCAAGCCCAAGCAGGCCTGCCCTGCAAAAAGTGGGGATAACTCAGAAGGCGAACCCTGGGTTACTCCGCTTTCGCATAAGACGGGATACCTTGGACCCGGCGCGGGCCGCCCTCCTTATTCTACCCCGAAAATAACTTCTCTCCAGGCTGGCATTGTTTTTGCTCGCTAAGTGGTCCTCGCGGATCAGCCTACGGCTTAAGCCTTCGGCTCGGGCGGGGTTCCCGGCCTATTCAGCATCCTTGCTTCAGAGGCCGGCCTCGGACTTCCCGTCCTCGGCCCTGCCCTCCCTCCTCGGCTTCGCCAAGGCTGGTCACCCGCTCGGACCAAATCCCTCCCTCGGAACAAATGCCGACCCGTCCTTTTCATCCTTCTGCCGGTGCCGCCCGGCGGCACCGGTGTCTTAGCCCGGTGCCTACCGCCCACCGCCCCCCTGGTCTGCGGCCTTCCCCGGGGCACCGCGCAGGGATCCGGGCCTATCCCCCCCTGCGGTGGAGCCGCCAGAGGGCCGCGTTCCAGAGGAAGTGGAGGAGGAACCCGCCGCCCCAGGCTAAAGCGGCCCGGCCGGTCCCTTCCCAGAGGGCGGCGGCCGCGGCGCCGAAGAGGGAATGGCCGGCTACGGCCGCCAGGGCGGCGCCTCCCCGGGCCCTGGTGAGCTCCCATACGGCCTCCACCAGGCCGAAGACCGCGTGCACCAGGAGTAAAGGAGCCCCCCAGGCCAGGGCCAGCCCTGTCTTCAGGGCCTCCTCCAACAAGGGGCCCCAAAGAAGGCCGTCGAATTTGCAAAGGGAAAACAAGAACCGGTTGCCCGCCCAGGCCAGGGCGGCGGCCAGGAGACCAGATAGCAGATACTCTTCCCCTAGCAATTAAAGCGGTTCATAACCTCCTCCAGGTCGAGGCCTTCCAACCACAGCCGGCCGGCCGTGGCTGCTTTTAGGAGTGCGGGCCTCACCAGGGCCCACTCCTCCTCGGTAAAGGGCTCCAGGACGTAGTCGGCGGGATCCCGGCCCGCCGGGGGACGTCCGATGCCGATTCTTATCCGCGGGACCAAGTCGGTGCCCAGGGAGGCCAGCACCGATTGCAGGCCCCGGTGGCCGCCGGAGCCCCCTTTGGCCCTCACCCTGAGCCGGCCCGGTTCCAGGTCCAGGTCGTCCATCAATACCAGGATGTCCTCCGGCCGGATGCCGTACCACCGGGCTAAGGGGCCTACGGCCCGGCCGCTCAGGTTCATAAAGGTCAGGGGCTTGACCAGGAGCACCCGCTCTCCCCCCACGCGGCCGGTGCCTATCAGGGAGTCCCCCTGCCTGCGGCCGACCTCTACGGCCAGCTCGTCGGCCAACAGATCCAGGGCTATGAAGCCGGCATTATGGCGCGTGGTCTCGTAGCGGTGCCCGGGATTGCCCAGGCCTACCACCATTTTCACCGGTTATCCTCTCCGCCACCTCTAGGTTTTATGCGGCCCTAAGGCGACATGGGTTTTAGGAAACGCCTTCTCCGGCCCCTTCCTGGGTTTCTTCAGCCGCCTCTTCGGCCTCGGCACCCCTGACGGTGACCACGGTGGCTATAAGGCTGGTGGGCTCCGAAAGAAGGGTTACCCCCGGCGGAGGGGTAATGTCGGCCACCTTTAGGCTGTCGCCGATGTCCAGGCCGCTAACATCGACGGTAATGGCCTCCGGCAGGTCTTCAGGCAGGCACTCCACTTCGACCTCGTCGAGGCCGTGCTGGAGAATACCGCCGACCTTAACGCCCCTGGGCTCCCCTTCCAGGACCACCGGCACATTGGCGGTGATCTTTTCCCCGGCCGGTACCTGGAAGAAATCGATGTGGATTAATTCGCCCCGTATGGGATGCCTTTGGACCTCCCGCACCAGGGCGGTGTATTCCCGGACCTGGTCCCCTTGTTCCACCTTCACCTGGACCAGGGCGCTCTCCCCTTCCCGCCCCAGGACCTTCTTCATTTCCTTAAGGTCGACTTCTACCGGCAGGTTGCCCACCTCCCGGCCGTAAAGGACGCCGGGGAGCAGGCCCCGACGGCGCAATCTTCCTGCCGGTCCCTTCCCCACTTCTTCCCTTACCCGCAGGGTCAAAGACGCTCTTGCCATTTTATTCACTCCCTTTCCCTGAAGGTTGGCTTTATTCCCCCAAAGAGCACTCATAAAATGAGCCACACCCGCATACCCATGTTCTATGCGGGAGGTGAGTAAGCTTGTACCAGAGGAGCAAAAAACTGGCCGGCATGCCGGTCATCAGCCTGGCCGACGGGCAGGCCCTGGGCCGCATAAAACGCCTGTTAATAGACCACCGGGATATGACCGTGGCCGGCCTTATCCTGGACCGCAAAGGATGGTTTAAGGAACAGGCGGTGGTCCCTTACGGCCGCGTAAACAATGTCGGCAGCCATGCCGTAACCGTAGACCAAGCCTCGGCGGTGGTGAAGTTAAGCTCGGTCCCGGAACTCGAGGGCCTTTCGAAGAACCCGGTGCCCCTGCTGGGGACCAAGGTCATCACCGAGGAAGGGGCCGTGCTGGGTGTGGTGGAAGATTTCTGGTTCCAACCCCAGGACGGCAAGATATGCTATCTGGAATTAAAGGGCCACCTGCTGCAGGGCAAGACCCGGCTGCCGGCCGAATTCATCCGCACTTGCGGCCGGGATGCCTTGATAGCCCGGGCGGGGGCGGAGAACTCCCTCCAGCGGCCCAAGAGTCTCTTCTCTTCGGGTTACCGGGAAAGGGCTGCAGCCGCAGGCGAAAAAATCAGCCAGCGCCTGGGAGGCTACCTCCAGCGCCTGCCCTGGAGGAACAGGGACGGCAGCTAGTCAGTCGAAAAGGGTGCTCACAGATTCGTCGCGGTGGATCCGCATAATGGCTTCTCCCAGGAGGGGCGCCACCGAGAGGGACCGCATCCCGGGGATCTCTTTGCTAGGCGGCACCGGAATGGTGTTGCAGATTACTATTTCTTCGAGGGAAGCCTCCCCCAGCCGTTCCACAGCGGGCCCCGACAGAACCGGGTGGGTGCAGCAGGCATAGATAGCCCTGGCCCCGTTCTCCCTTAAAGCACGGGCACCCAGGCAAATAGTGCCGGCCGTGTCGATGAGGTCGTCGATCATGATGACCGTCTTGCCTTCCACGTCGCCGATAATATCCATGATCTCCGCCACATTGGGTTCCGGCCGCCGCTTGTCGATAATGGCGATTTCGGCCCCCAGCCTCTCGGCAAAATCCCGGGCCCGGGTCACCCCGCCCACGTCCGGCGAAACGACGACCACATCCTTAAGCCCCAGGGAATTGAAGTAGTCGGCCAGAATGGGCACCGCGGTAAGGTGGTCCACCGGGATATCGAAGAAGCCCTGGATGGCGCCGGCGTGGAGGTCCATGGCCAGCACCCGGTCGGCCCCGGCGGCGGTAATCAGGTTAGCCACCAGTTTGGCGGAAATGGGATCCCTGGCGCGGGTCTTGCGCTCCTGCCGGGCGTAGCCGTAGTAAGGTACCACCGCCGTTATGCGCCGGGCCGAAGCGCGGCGCAGGGCGTCGATTAAAATCAACAGCTCCATTAAATTATCGTTGACGGGGTTGCAGGTGGGCTGGATGACGAAGACATCCGCCCCGCGCACGCTCTCGTTGATGGCCAGGCTGATTTCCCCGTCGCTGAAGCGTCCCACCTTGGCCGCACCCATGGGCACTTTGAGGTAAGAGCAGATTTCTTCGGCCAGTTTGGGGTTGGCGTTGCCCGTAAAGATTTTTAACATGCCGTTATCGTTGGTCATCCCTCACCCGACCCTTCGCGTTTAATTTCTCCAGCCCTTTCCCGGCCAAGTTTACCTGGCGGGCCCGTCCTATGGCCAGGGCCCCCGGAGGAACATCTTCCGTAATGGTGGACCCGGCCCCGATGACCGAGCCCTCGCCGACCTCCACCGGGGCCACCAGGTTGGTATTGCTGCCTATAAAGGCGCCGTCGCCCACCACCGTAGGCCACTTGCGGAGGCCGTCGTAATTACAGGTAATAGTGCCGGCCCCTATGTTGACCTCCCTGCCTACCGTGGCATCTCCCAGGTAGGTCAGGTGGGGAACCTTGCTGCCCTCGCCCACCCGGGAAGCCTTGATTTCCACGAAATCTCCCACCTTAACCCGATCTTCCAATACGGTCCCCGGCCGCAAGTAGGCAAAGGGGCCGATCTGGCAGCGGCTGCCGACGGTACTCTCCTGGACTACCGAATAACTTATAACGGTCTCGTCGCCTATCCGGCTGTCCCGGATGCCGGTGTGGGGCCCTATGACGCAGCGTGAGCCTATCCGGGTCTTCCCCTCCAGAAAGGTAAAGGGCCAGACTACGGTATCCCTGCCTATCTCCACCCCTGCGTGGATATAGGTATTGTCCGGATCCACCAGGGTTACTCCCTTTAACATAAGACCTTCGTTTATGCGGCGCTGCAGGATCTTCCCGGCCCTGGCGAGCTGCACCCGGTCGTTTACCCCCAGTACCTCCTCGGGGTCTGGGGCGAGGAGGGCATGTACCGGGTATCCCCGGCGGCAGAAGAGCTCTATGACGTCGGTTAAGTAGTATTCGCCCTGGGCGTTTTCCGGCCGGAGCTCTTCCAGGGCGGGCCACAGGAGGGAAGCGGCAAAACAGTAAGTCCCGCTGTTGATCTCTTTCACGGCCCGGGTGGCGGCGTCGGCGTCACCCTCTTCTACAATCCTCAGTACCCGTCCTTCCCCGTCCCGGATCACCCGGCCGTAGCCCGTGGGATCTTCTACGGCCGCGGTCAACAGCGTGGCGGCCGCGCCGCGCTCCCGGTGCTCGGCCACCAGGCGCGCCAGGGTTTCCCCGCGCAGGAGGGGTGTATCCCCGCAGAGGACCAGCACAGTGTCCCCCTCCCCGGCCGGGTCCCGCGCCTGGGCCAGGGCATGGCCGGTGCCCAACTGCTTTTCTTGCCAGGCGTAGCGGAAGCCGGGCCCCAGCTCCTCACGTACCTCCTCTCCCCCGTGGCCCACTACCACCACGCACTCGGTGATCCCGGCCGCTTCCACCGCGGCCAGGACGTGCTCTACCAGGCTCCGACCGGCCACCCGGTGGAGGACCTTGGGGCGGTCGGAGCGCATTCTCTTCCCTTCACCGGCCGCCAGCACGACGGCCACCACTTTCGACACTAGAGAAACCCTCCCCCCAAAAATTCAGGCCCTACCGCATTCTTAAGGCGAGCCCGAGGAGCCCGGCCGGAGACGGCAGGCGGCCTGGGCGGATAATACCCGCCAGGCCAGTTCCAGATCAGTGGGTTTATCCACATCCACCCCGATCTCTGGATAAGGGGTTATCACGGCCTTTCCCCGCACCCCTAAAAGTTCGGAAAACCGCCTTTCCGCCTCGGCCAGGGAAAGCCGGCGCAGGAGGAATTTCAGGATGAAAAAGGGGCCTATCTGCCATCCCAGGGCCAAGGGGCTTTTGCGCAGGGCCACCAGTTTCTGCCCCCGCCGGGCGCACTTCGGCAGGGCGTCGGCCCGAAACAGGGCCATGTTGCCACCCGTAAAAGTCCCCTCCTTAAGGGAAACGTAGGTTCTCTTGACGCCCGGGTAGGCCGTCTCGCTTTCCCGGCGGGTGACGATGGGGTAATAAAGGTCGGCCGAAGTTTCCCGGCAGCGGTCGAGGAAATCCAGGACCGCTTCCGGGGTGAGCATGGGAATGTCGGCGGTGACCAAAAGGAGCCATTCCGCCCCCGGAAGAGCCCCGGCGCCGTTAAGGGCGCTCTCCACCGCCGTCCGTCCGGCCGGTACCAGGGGTATCTTCTCTTCCTCGGCGACCCCGGCCAATTCCTCCGGGCCCACCAGGACCAGGCGCCGCAGGCCGCCGGAACGGCGCAGGGCCTGGAGCACCCACGCCACCATGGGCCGGCCGGCCACGGGCACCAGGGCCTTGGTGCCGGCTCCCAGCCGATCCTCCTTACCTGCGATCCCCCCGGCCAGCACTACTCCGTCTACCAGCAAGAGCCCCGCCTCCTCCTGCCCTGCTTTAGGAGGCTGCCTCTCCCCGGGAGGGGTCCGTTTCCTTCCCTAGGGCCTCCATCAGGCGATTTTCGGCATTCTCAATATGCTCCTCGGCCAGGCGCCGGGCCAGTTCCACATCCCGTGCCGTAATGGCCTCCACCAGGGCCTTATGCTCCTCCAGGGCTTCCTTCATCCGCCCCGGTGTGGCCAGGGAGGTGGTCCGGAAGCGCTGGATCTGGTCCCCTAGGTTGTTGATGATCTGGGCCAGGCGCTCGTTCCGGCTGGCCCTGTACAGTACGTTGTGGAAGCGGGTATCTACCTGGATGAGGGTTTCCAGGTCGTTTTTTTCGGCGCATTCGGCCACCTGGACCAGCAGCCGCTCCAGCTCTTCCAGTTCTTCTTCGGTGATCCTTTCGCAGGCCAGGGCTGCGGCCAGGGATTCCAAGGCGGAGCGGATTTCAAAGACTTCCGTAATATCCTTGGTAGATATGCCCGCCACATAGGCGCCCTTGCGGGGTACCATAACCACCAGGCCTTCCAGTTCCAGCTTGCGAATGGCCTCCCTCACCGGTGTACGGCTCACGCCCATTTCCTCAGCCAGCTGGACCTCCATAAGGCGCTCTCCGGCCTTAAGCTGTCCGCTCAGAATTGCCTCCCGCAGGGTCTCAAAGACTATCTCCCGCAAGGGCTTGTAATTTTCCAGCTTGCCCGCCAAAAGATTCTTCACCCAATCACCTCCTGCCAGGGAGACGTGGGAGCCAAAAGATCCGGCGGCCCGGACCGGCCTTAGGGAGAAAGGGTGCGGGCGACCAGGGTCTCCGGGTATTCCCCCCGGAGGACCGCGGCCATCCTCTCCGCTTCTTCCCTGGCGGGAGCCACCCCGAAAAGGGTGGGTCCGCTACCGCACATAACGACCTTCTCCGCTCCCAAGGACATAAGCTTTTCTTTGATAGCCGCCACTTCCGGGTGCAGGCGCGAGGTCACTCCCTCCAGGGCGTTTCCCAGGGCTCCCACCAGGCCTTTCCGGTCGCCGGTCATGAGGGCCGCCACGGCCTCCTCTTCCCGGGGACGGTCCCCCTCCCATCCGGAAGCCAGGCCGTCGTCCCACGCCCGGTAGGCGGCGGCGGTGCTGACGCCGAAGGGCGGCTTGACCAGGACCAACCAGAGGGGAGGCGGGGAAGGCAGGAGGGTCAGCCGTTCACCCCGTCCCCTCCCCAGGGCTGTCCCCCCTAAAACACAAAAGGGCACATCACTACCCAGTTCGGCCCCTATGCTGGCCAGGGCCCCGGCTGTAAGGCCCAGATCCCAAAGATAGTTCAGACCCACCAGGACCGCGGCCGCGTCGGCGCTCCCCCCCGCCAACCCGGCGGCCAGGGGTATCCTCTTCTCCAAGATTATTCTAACGCCGGGAAAGGGATACTTCCCTTGCAGCAGAGAAGCCGCCCGGTAGGCCAGGTTGGCCGGGCCTTCCGGCCCCCCCCGGCCCCTGACTTCCAGCTCTATACCCCGGCCGGGAATTAAAAAAACCGTATCGTGGAGGTCAATGCTTTGAAAAATGGTGCTTATCTCGTGATAGCCGTCGGTACGGCGGCCTTTGACCTCCAGAGTCAAGTTTACCTTGGCATAGGCCCGTATTTTGATCTCCTGCAAAGAAAATCGCTCCCGGGTCGGGATAGGGGTGTTCTTCCCGCCTTTTAAATTATACATCATATTCGACTAAAATCCTCTTTGCCCGGCGAAAAAGCCTTTAGCCGGCTCCCGCGGTGATCCTGAGGGATTTGTCTATTACCTTTAAAACCGAGGGTAGATCTTCATAGAAGACGACCACCAACTGGCCGGAAACGGCCAGATCCATGGCCCTGTCCACCGCCCGGGCCTCATCGAGCTCCACATAAACGTCTTCCGGCTTCATCCCCCCTTCCAGGGCTCCCTGCCGCAGGAGTTCGGCCACCTCTCCGGGCCGCCTTCCGCGCTTATCGGCGTCCTCCTTGATAATTACTTTCCGGCAGAAGCAGCCCGCCACCCGGCCGCTTTTGAGAATGGAAGCATCCGGCCGGTCCCCCGGCACCCCGATGACCCCTATAACCTCCGGTGAAAGGCGCGAGGCCAACCTGAGGACGCTTTCGTAGCCGGCGGGATTATGACCGTAGTCGATGATTATTTTAACCCCGGCCACCTCCCGATACATGAGACGGCCGGGGTTGTGGCCGGGTTCCCGGCCGAATTCCCTGAGGCCCCTGGCGATGACTTCGTCCGGCAGGCCCAGGGCTACGGCCGCCGCTACGGCAGCCAGGGCATTCTGCAGGTTATGCCGGGCCAAGCCCTTCCAGGCGCAGGCCACGGACCGCACCGCCAGGAGCCGCCGCTCCTCCTTTCCCGAGGCAATGAAAATGTTCCCCGCCCTGACGAAGACCGCCTGCCCTTCTTCCGCCAGGTGTTCTTGCACCACCTTGTTGCGGGCCTTGAGGCTGAAGAAGACGACCCGCCCCCGGGCCCTCTCCAGCATCCGGACGGTCAGGGGATCGTCGGCGTTGAGGACGGCATGGCCATCCTCCTTGAGGGCCTCCACTACCAGGGATTTTACATGGGCGAGGTCTTCCAGGGTTTCCACGCCGTATTGGCCCAGGTGGTCTTCCGCTATGTTGAGCACTACTCCCACATCGGCCCGGTCGTACCCCAGGCCGGAGCGCAGTATACCCCCCCGGGCCGTCTCCAGGACGGCGGCCTCCACCCTCTTGTCGGCCAACACCCGGCGCGCACTGGCCGGCCCCGCGGCATCCCCGGCCTGGACTAAAGTCCCTCCTATGTAGATTCCGTCGGTAGTGGTAAGCCCGACCCTGCGGCCGGTCAAACCCAGCATGTAGGCTATCAGCCGGGCGGTGGTGGTCTTGCCGTTGGTTCCGGTGACGGCCACCAGGGGTATCCTCCCGTCATCCCCCGGCGGGAACAGCCCCGCTACAATGGCCCCCGCTGCGTCCCGCGGACGCCCGGCGTCCGGGAAATGGTGCATGCGAATGCCGGGTGCGGCGTTGACCTCCAGCAGGGCTCCCTGACCCCGGTGTATAGGCCGGGCGATGTCCGGGCAGATCACGTCCACCCCGGCTACATCCAGTCCCACTACCCGCGCGGCTTCCACGGCCAGGAAGGCGTTGTAGGGGTGGACGCGGTCCGTCACATCCACGGCCGTCCCGCCGGTGCTCAAATTGGCGCTCTCCCGCAGGAGCACTACCGCCCCGGCCGGGGGAATATCCTTTAATCTCCATCCCTGGCGCTCCAGGGTGAAGAGGGCGATGGGGTCCAGGGGGAGTTTGGTAAGGGGCCGGCCGTGTCCCTCCCCCCGCCGGGGATCCCGATTGGCCAGGCGGACGAGGTCTTCGACGGTGTGGCGGCCGTCGCCTATTACCCGGGCGGGCAGGCGCTCGGCTGCCGCCACCAGCTGGCCGTTGACCACCAGGAGGCGGTACTGCCGGCCCTCCAGGTGTTCCTCCACCAGGACCGGGCCGCCGCCGGGAGCCGCCACGCGATAGGCCTGTTCCACCTCTTCCGGCGTCCGCAGGTTGGCCACCACTCCTTTTCCCTGGTTGCCGGCCACCGGCTTGACCACCACCGGAAAGCCCAACTCCTCCGCCAGGGCCACGGCCTCTCCGGCGTTTTTCGCCACACCGCCCCGGGGCACCGGCAGCCCGAATTCCCGGAGGAGCTCCTTGGTCAGGGCCTTATCCCCGGCAATGTCGGCCGCCAGGCAGCCGGTGTTTTCGGTTATGGTGGCCAGGACCCGCCGGCTCTTGTACCCGTAGCCCAGCTGGAGGAAGCTGCCGTCTCCCAGGCGCCGCACCGGTATGCCCCGGCGCCAACAGGCGGCCACAATGGCCGCCGTGCTGGGTCCCAGCCGGTACCGATCCAGGACGGCGGCCAGTTTTTCCCGGGCGGATTCCGCGTCGTAGTTCCGCCCATTCACAAGGGCGGAAACCAACTCCACCGCCAGGTGCAGGGCTTCTTCGGCCGCTGGCCGGCAGTCGTACTCTATAACAATTTCTACTTCCCGGGGATGGGAAGTGGTGCGGGTTTTGCCGAAGGATACGTCCTCCCCCGCCAGCCATAACAGTTCTAAGGCCACATGCTCCAACACATGGCCCAGGTACGTCCCCTCGGATAGCCGCTCGCGGAAGCCGCCGGGGTAGCCCCGGGAACAGTAGTGTTCTCCCAGGCCGGGCAGGGCGGCCAGCAGGCGGCCCGCGAAGCCCGGTAGATCGTCGGTCTTAACTCCCGCCAGGTCCTGTAAGTCCACCCTGGCCACCAGGACCGGCCGGAGGCAAAAAATATTGGGCCCTTCGAGGGCCCGCAGGCCCTTAATCTCCATCTATCCATTTATTCCCCCTTTTACCAAAAGCTAGTTTAACCGCGGGGACCGAAATTATACTTCCGGCAGAAGGGGTCGGCGCAGGGCCAGGTCGAAACCGTAACCCGCGGCCAGGACGTGGAGCCGGCAACCCGTCAGGGCAACGGGGCGGGTCCCGGCGTCGGAGATGTTGCTGTGTTCAATCTCGCGGCCGTCCACCACCGTCACGGCCCCCGACCCATAGACCATGAAGCGCTGCCGGTCGTCCACTAGCACCGCCGTGTCCTCGTCTATGCCCAGGCCGAGGATGTAGGGGTTGTGGGCTACGGCTGCCAGCAGCCGTCCCAGGCGGCCCCGCTGGGCAAAATGCTGGTCCACCATGACTTCCCGGATGAGCCCCAGCCCCGGAGCCATGCGCACCACCCCGGCCCGGGGAGCCTCCTCCCCGGGCCCCTCCACTATCATGGTGGTGCCCATGGCCGCGGCACCCGCACTGGTACCCCCGACCACGGCGCCCCGGCGATAGGCCCGGTGGAGGGCCCGGTCCAGCTCCGTGCCCCCTAAAAGGGCGGTGAGCCGCAGCTGGTCGCCGCCGGTTAGAAAGATGCCGGTGCTGCTTTCCAGGATATTTACCAGGTCGGCGACGGCCGCCTCCCGGCGGGAAGCGAAGGCTGCGACCTCCACCCTGGCGGCGCCCAGGCGGGTGAAGACCCGCCGGTATTCTTCCCCGGCCCCGGCCGGGTCCCCGGAGGCCGCCGGGATGACGATTAGGACGGCCTCCTCGCCACCCGCCGCTTCGACAAAGCGGCGCAGGACCGTGCAGCTCCCCTCTTTGTCCTCGTTGCCGCCGATGATATAAAGGGCCATGCCTCTCCCCCCTAACTATTTTTGCCTTCCGGCAGGAATAGTACCCACAGAAGGCGAATCCTTTCCGGTAGAAATGGGGGAACACCATGGCCCGACAAATAGTCTTGAAGAACTATATGGAAGATTGTGTATGGGAATTGCTGGATAACGTGCTGGCCCAAGATCCCGAAGCGTGTAAGTGCGACGTCTGCCGCCACGATATTGCGGCCCTGGCCCTCAACCGGCTCCCGCCCCGGTACGTGGTGAGGGAGGAGGGCGCGGTCTACACCAAGCTCGCCATGCTGGAGGCCCAGTACCGGGCGGACGTTTATGCCGCCCTTACGGCAGCCTTGATGCAGGTAAAGGAGAACCCGCGCCACTAAAATAAGGCGCGGGTTCTCCTTCTTCGCCGCCGCTTCCCCGGGGCACATCTATCCGCCTCAACCGGGCTTCCTTCCCTTCAGGCTTCGCGGAATTTGTAGCCCACTCCCCGCACCGTCAAAATATAGCGGGGATTACCGGGGTCTTCTTCGATTTTCTCCCGCAGGTGCCGGATATGCACGTCTATGGTGCGGGTATCTCCGTAGTAGTCGCCCTCCCACAGCCGGTCCAGCAGGGCCTCCCGGCTGAAAACCCGCCCGGGGTTTTCTGCCAGGAATTTCAGCAGCTGATATTCCTTCAAGGTCAGGTCCACCGGCTTGCCCCTCACCTTGACCTCATGGCTGTCGGGGTTGATGACCAGGTCCCCCACCACCACCCTGTCCCCGGGCTGTCTGCTCCTCTCCGCTACCCGCCGCAGGATGGCCTTCACCCTGGCCACCAGTTCCCGGGGGCTGAAGGGCTTGGTGAGGTAATCATCGGCCCCCAGCTCCAGTCCCAGCACCCGGTCCACCTCTTCCCGCCGGGCAGTAAGCATGAGGATGGGGATGCCCGTGCGGGCCCGCAAGATCCGACAAACCTCGAAGCCGTCGAGCCGGGGCAGCATAACGTCCAGGACGACAAGATCCGGCTTTTCCTTTTCCACCAGTTTTAAGGCCGTCTCGCCGTCGGCCGCGGTGATGGTGGTAAACCCGGCCTGCTCCAGATTGTAGGTTACCAGTTCCAGGATGGCGGGTTCGTCATCCACTACCAGGATTTTGGCCGTCATTTTCCCTTTCCCTCCCCTTTCCCCGCCCGGGCACGGCCCGGAAACCGCGCCCCACTGGGCCGTTTTTCCCGGCAGCCGGCTCCGGGGCCGCAGCCGGAAGGGCGGCGATGCCGTTAACTATCCCTCCGGCCCCTCTCCACCTGCGGGCCCAGGCCTGCTCCGCTTTATCCCGCAAAAGCCTCCCGGGTCTCGTTGCCCGCTTTCAAGCCCGGGCAAGCCCCTGCCCCAGGAGTGGAGATAACCCAGACCGTTCTTACTTCTATTCTACTTTGCCCCCTCATCTCTTGTCCAGACTCCCGGCCAGGGCCAGGGATAGGGGCTCTCTTCCCCGGTCTGCCCCCGGTAGGGACCCCAGGAGGACCAGGGAATATCCCGGGGCCGGCCGGTCTCTACTATCCTGCCATCACAGAGGACCGCCACCCGGTCGGCCAGGAGGGGAAGCTCCATGAAGTCGTGGGTCACGAAGAGGGCGGTAATGCCCCGGCCCTTTAAGAGCCGGCGGAGTTCCACCAGCAGGGCCGCCCGCGTCGGCGTGTCCAGGGCCACAAAGGGCTCATCCAGGAGAAGAACCTGGGGCTCCAGCACCAGGGCTCGGGCGAGGCTGACCCGCCGGGCCTCCCCGCCCGAAAGCTCCCAGGGCTTCCTTAAGGCCAAGTGGGCTATGCCCAGGATTTCCAGCCACTTCTGTACCCGCCGCCCCGCTTCCGGGCCTTTTATTCCCCGGAAGCGCAGCCCGAGGGCTACGTTCTGATACACCGTGGTATTGAGTAAGAGGGGCTCCTGGAAAACCACCGCCAGCTGCCGCCGCAGCTCCATTATCTCCCGCCGCCGCCAGTTTACCGGCCGGCCGTCGAAATAGACGGTGCCCTCGTCGGGCCGTTCCAGCAGGGACAATACGTGGAGCAGGGTGCTCTTGCCCGCGCCGTTGGGACCTATGATACCCCAGATCTCACCGGAGGCAATTTCCAGTTCATCCACCGCCAGTACCTGTACCCGCCCTTTAATTACTTTAATCCTTTCTGCCCTAAGGCCAACCCCCATACCTGCGCCTCCCCTGCTGTAGCACAGTAAGAACGGCGGTAACCGTGAAAGTCAAGCCCAGGAGGATAAAGCTTAAGGCCCAGGCCATGGCAAAATTCCCGCGGCCTACTTCCATAACGATGGCCGTAGTCAGCACCCGCGTGTGGTGGAGGATATTCCCGCCCACCATCATGGACGCCCCCACTTCGGAAACCACTCCGCCGAACCCGGCTATAACGGCCGCCAGCAACCCCAGCCGGGCCTCTTTGAGGAGGGTCCAGAAAAGCTGTGCCGGGGAAGCCCCCAGGGCCAGGACCTGGGCCGGCAGTTTCGGGGGTAATTGCTGGAAGGCCGCCATGGACAGCCCCGTGACCAGCGGTACGGCGATAACTACCTGGGCTATGACAATGGCCGTAGGGGTATAGATCAATTCCAGGCGCCCCAGGGGCCCGCTGCGCCACAGGAGGAAACTCACCCAAAGCCCGGCCACCGTGGGCGGAATCCCCATGAGGGTGTTTACTACACTTATTACCAACCCCCGGCCTAAGAACCGGCGAAAGGCCAGAAAGGCGCCCAGGGGCACGCCTACCAGGACGCTAAAGAAGGTGGACTGGCCGCAAACCCTCAGGGTGAGCCATACCACTTCCAGGACCCCTGGATCCAGCCTCACCAGGAGCTCTATACCCCTGACCAGCCCCTCCCAGGTCGCTCCCACGGCCCTCACACCCCGAGGCTGTGCTCGTCCTTACCGGCAGCGGGAAAAAAGAGGGGCTGGCCGTACTTGTCCTTACCGAAACTGCCGATTATTTCTTGGGTCTCCGCCTTCAAGAGGAAGTCAACAAAAGCCCTGGCTCCATGGCTGTTAATTTCTATACCCGGGAACTTATCGGGATTAACCTGCATGACGTGATATATGTTGAGGAGGGACTTTTCCCCCTCGAGGAGGATGTCCAGCTTCAAGTTTGCTTTAAGGGCCAGGTAGGTTCCCCGGTCGGTGAGGGTATAGCCTCCCTTCTCCGAGGCTATATTCAGAGTTTGCCCCATACCGGCCCCGGCCTCCTGGTACCACCGGCCGGAAGGCCGAATTCCGGCTTCCCTCCAGATGGCCTTTTCCTTCTTATGGGTTCCGGAGTCGTCTCCCCGGGAAATAAAGAGGGCTTCCCGGGCCGCAATCCGCCAGAAGGCCTCGACGGAGGATCCGGCCTCCCTAACCCCTGCCGGATCCTGCGGAGGGCCCACGATAACGAAATCATTATACATGACCAGCCGCCGATTTATCACTACGCCTTCATCCACCAGCCTTTTCTCGTCTTCCGGGGCATGGACCAACAAAACGTCGGCGTTGCCCATCTCTGCCATGGCCAGGGCTTGGCCCGTCCCCCCCGGATGGGGTTTTACCGTATAGCCCGTCTCCTTTTCAAACAAGGGAATCAGTACGTCCAGCAGCCCGGTGTCCATAGTGCTGGTAGTGGTGGCCAGGATCACGGGCTTCTTGGCCGTAGACGCCGGCAGGGCTTCCCCTGCGGCCTCCCCCGAAGGCTGCCGGCCGCAGCCGGCCACGAGGCTTATTAACAAGATTCCCGCTACTACAGACCTTAAGATTAAGAACCTTCTTCCGCCGCCAAGGAGGTACACGAATATCCCCTTTCCCCTATGTATTCGTGTACTCAGGATCTTTATGCTCATGATAACATAACGCCCTTAAAAAATAAATACCCCCACAGGGGCTAACCAAAATTTCTTGCAAAGGCTTCCCGGATGGCCCGGTCTACTTCTTCCCGGAAGCGATGAAAGTTTTCCACCAGCCTTCGCCCTTCCCGGGTCAGTTCGGCGCCGCCGCCGGCCTCTCCACCGATCCGGGTTGTAAGCAGCCGGAAGCCCAGCCGCTCTTCTGCCTTTTTTATCCTGCCCCAGGCCTGACGATAAGACATGTGCATCTCCTGGGCAGCCTGGTTGATGGAGCCCCGCCGGTCTATTTCTCGCAGAAGGGAAAATAACCCCTCCCCGAAAATATGTTCTCCTTCCTCCAGCCATATCTTGTAGCGTACCTGCAAGGGGACCGGATCACCTCGGATGTTGGTTTTCCCCAGTTAAATTATAGGTGACCGGCTTTTACTTTGTCCAGAAGGTTTACCAGGGTGACGGCCAGCTCCGCTCGGGTCGCGAAATTATCCGGCCGGAAGGTGCCGTCGGGGTAGCCGTGCATGAGGCCAAGCTCCAGGCACCGCCGGATGGCGGCCTCGGCCCAGTGGCCGGCGATATCCCCGGCGGAGGAAAATCCCGCGGGATCGACCCCCAGGTAGAGGGCCATACCCCGGGCCAGGGCCAGTCCTAAAGCCCGGCGTACTTTCCCCTCCCGCAGGGCCTGGGCCTGCCGGGGATTGCTGAGGAAGCCCATTTCCACCAGCACCGCCGGGGCCTCCGTTTCCCGCAGGATGTAGAAGTTGGCCTGCCGCACCCCGCCGTCCGGCCACCCCAGGGCCAGGACCAGTTCCCTCTGGAGAATCCCGGCAGCCCTCTCCGCCCGGCCGCCCGGGCCCAAGATATAAGTGCTCAGGTAGTCGGCGCGGGGATTCTCCGAGCTGTTTACGTGTAAGCTTGCCACCAGGTCTACGCCGGCCCGGTTAAAGAGGGCCGCCCTCTCGGCCAGGGAGACGTCCACGTCTTCTTTGCGGGACAGGACTACCTCTATCCCCGCCTGCGAAAGGAACCCTGCCGCCAGCAGGGCCACGGCCAGGGTTACTTCCTTTTCTTGAAGGCCATCGGGGGCCACAGCCCCCGGATCGGAGCCTCCGTGCCCGGGATCCAGGCCGATGCGCCCGGCCATAATTGCCACCCCTTCCCGCCGGTTGGCAGACTAGGCTGTACTTTCATTGTACCGAGGCAGGCGGCCGGTGGCCACCGCCGTTAGGTCCGGGGTTCCGCCGGGCCTCGGGCGGCTCAAGGGCGGCCTTCGGGTGCCCGTAGGGACATACAAAACGGAAGAAGGAAAACGGTAGTCCCCTTATCTCGGATAACGATATTTTCGCGAGGCGTCACCTCTTTTCGCCTCTGTCTTCCGGGCAAGAGGCACCGGCCGCCAGAGCCCGCACCTCCCCTACTTCGACCACATCGGTAGGTATGCCTTCCAGCCTCGGCGGAATGCGCTGGCGGGGCGCCAGATGCCGGAGGGGTACTTTCCGCGTTACATAAACAACAATGGCCGGGAGGTAAGTGGACCGGCCGCCCCTGGTTTTGTAGCCCAAGCCCACGGCCACCACATTATCCTTCGCAAGGAGCGCGTGTTGCCACCGGGCCAGTACCTCGGCCGGTTGTAGTTCCCTTTCCATAAAACCCCACCCCCGCACCGTGCCTCCTTTCGGCCGGCCGCCCTAGTCCTTCATCGCCCCACAAACATACCGCATCGACGCCTACCTCCGGCCTTTTTATAATATCTTATGCTCCCGCCGGCCAAGGTTGACCGCCGACCCCTCCGGGGCCCGGCGATAAAAATAAAGGACCCCGAGGCCCGGAAATAAAGGAAAGGAGCTCCGGGTTTCCCCAAAGCTCCTTAAGACCTGGCACCTATTTTAATATCCCCTTCTTCTCCTTCCACCATGAGTTCCACGGTATCGGTAAGGACGTCGGCATAGCTGAAGGAGACGCGGCGTTCAGGTACCTTCTGCTCTTCTAGGCGGATGATGAAGATGTTGGGATAGGTCTTTTCCAGAATCCCGACCTTCTCTATAATTTTCTTACGCCCGCGGTTAGCCCGGAGTTTAATTTTTTGGCCCACCCGGGCTTCCAAATCCCGTCTGATAGTGGCCAGGACTTCCTTACCGGCCATAAAACCACCCCTTCCCGGCATACATAATTTATTATACTATGCCAGGGACAAGGTGTCAAGGTAAATGTTTATTTTACTAAACGCCATACCCGTCTGTCAAGGCTAGCCGTCCTTATGTTAAGGCTTTATTGAGGTTTGATTAGGATTTTCTTAAAGCCCGCCGGTATTTTTCTATCCCACATTCCGCACCTTTGGATACAATTATCAATGTTTTCTTAGGGCCCTAAAAAATACCTCTACCCGCCACCGCGGGGTGGG
>LDZR01001841.1_pt1 | contig 17428 bp, 19 predicted proteins | sample 615371 | NCBI WGS metagenome assembly LDZR01 (sample SAMN03408294, study PRJNA278302) | terrestrial metagenome | isolation source: oil reservoir sample K2 | place: USA: Alaska, North Slope, Kuparuk formation | collected 2013
AAAAAATCTTCTCCGTACTTTTCAAATAATAGGCTTATGTATTCATTTTCACTTTCTTTATCATGCAGTACTTCGCCAAAAATGAAATTTTTAAAACGAGATAATCTTAATCTCATAGTCATTCTTCCTTTATTAAAACCGCTCTGGTAGGAGCTGCTTCTGCTCCTTTTATTTTGAGAGGAGCAGCAAATAAGAAATACTCGCCTTCTTCTACATCTTTTAATCTCAATCCTTCCAAAATCACTATACCAGATCCAAAAAGAATCTTATGAGTCTCATGCTCTGGTTGGTCTCTCTCAATACCCAAAGCATCGATTCCCACTCCAATTACGCCTTTTTCCTTCAAAAATTCTGCACCGCTTTTTTCGAGATAGACAAATTGAAAATCAAAATCCTCTCTGAAAGAATTCCGAGTTTTAAAAATCACAAAATCTCCCTTTTCAATTTGCTTATCTTTTAAGTCTTCCTCTGTTATTTTATCAGATAAGTGAGTAAAATCGAAAACTTTGCATTTTGTTATAACCTTCTTAAGGTCAATATTTTCTATGGTATCTCCCCCATTGAGCATGTGGAGAGGGGCATCAACGTGAGCCCCTGTATGCATATCCATGCATATACGGGATTCAGTCACATCGCCCTGTTGTACTGTAATTGTGTGTTGAGGTCTTTTCTCTTGTTTGTTTTTATAAACCGTCATGTTTTCATGAATTTCCATAGAGATGTCGTATATTTTCATTTCCATCCCCCCGTTTACACATTCCACCACATTCTTCCGTCTCTTCTCAAAAGGTCATCGGCTTCCTTGGGTCCCCAAGTTCCCGGATAATAATTGGGAAAATCGGGTGTTTTTTCTGCCCATGCTTTAGCAATAGCATCTACAAACCTCCAAGAATATTCTACCTCATCCCAGCGAGTAAATAAAGTAGAATCTCCTCTCATCACATCAAAAAGAAGTCTTTCATATGCCTCTGGAGAATTATTGGATATCTGGCAGTTCTGACAAAAATCCATATTTACAGGCTCTATAGTTATATCTCCTGCTCCCGGCACTTTGGCATTAAACTGAAGTTTTACTCCTTCCTCCGGCTGAATTTTTATTACAAGCAAATTGGGAAACAAATTTTTATACTCTTTGAAATACAAAATACCTGGCAGAGGCTTAAATTGGATGACAATCTGTGTGGATTTTTCCGGCATCCTTTTTCCAGTCCTGATGTAAAAAGGAACTCCTGCCCATCTGAAATTTTCTATGTGCACTTTTAATGCCACAAAAGTCTCTGTATTGGAAGTTGGAGATACTTTTTCCTCCTGCCTATATCCCACATACTGCCCTCTCACCACATTTTTCTCTACAAGCTCAGGAGTCATAATCTCTAAGGATTTTAAAACCTTCACCTTCTCATCCCTTATAGATTCTGTATCCAAATTTACAGGTGGTTCCATCGCCGTCAAGGTCAGAAGCTGCATCATGTGGTTTTGAACCATGTCCCTCAAAGCTCCTGCTTTCTCGTAGTATCCTCCTCTATTTTCTATCCCTACCGTCTCATTAGAAGAAATTTGCACATTGTCTATATATCTTCTGTTCCAAACTGGCTCAAAAAACACATTGGCAAATCTGATGACCATTATATTCTGTAGCATCTCTTTTCCTAAATAGTGATCAATTCTATAAGTATTTCTTTCTGTAAAGACATCTGTTATCATTTTATTTAGTTTCCGGGCAGATTCTAAATTTTCTCCAAAAGGCTTTTCTATAACTACTCTCTGCCATGAAGTTTCATTACTTACCATTCCGTGTCTGTATAACTTTTCCACAATGACGCCAAAATATTCCGGTGCAACTGCAAGATAATATACCCTGTTGCCCTGTGTATTGTATTTCCTATCCAGTTCATCTAAAAAGTAACTAAGCTCCATATATCCGTTGTCATAGTTAAAATCAAATCTTTTGTAGAATATCCTGCTACTTAAATCTTGCCAGATTTTTTCGTCAATGTCAAATCTAGAATAAGTTTTAACAGACTCCAGCATCTCATTTCTATATTCCTCTTCAGTCTTGTCCCTTCTCCCTATAGCAACTACAGCAAAATTTTCAGGCAAGATATTTTGATATCTTAAGTTGTAAAGGGCCGGCATCAATTTTTTATGGGTTAAATCTCCTGTTCCACCGAATATGACCATCACGTTTGAAAGGTCTTTATCTTTCATGTTGATCACCTCACGAAAATGTTAAACGATTCCGTGCAACTATTTATTGTCAATTAATACTTTTTATCTTGAGTAGTTATATTATTATACCACATATTTTAAAATTTTAAAGCAGGGTTAATCCCTGCTAAATCGCTTCAATTTTATTTTATCCCCATTTTTATATACTATATAATCCCTAGTAATTTCTATAATTTTTCCTTTAGCTTCAGAGATTACATTTCCCCGCAAATCCTCAAGCCTATTATTTCCAGTTATAATCCCAACACTTTTTTCATTAAATAATACAACCAGATCCTTTAAAACTTGTCCTCTTTTTAGTGAAATTTTATGCCACATGCCTATAGGCTTATCTACACTGTCATAATATATCTCCTCTATTCCTTCTGTACCCATCTTTCCAATATAGACATTATCATCTCTATCTATTCCCAAAAGAGCGTATTTATTCTTAGCACTGAGCAAAACCCGCTTTCTTCCATCTTTTAGTAAATACAGTCTTCCATCATCAGACTGATAAATTAAATTGTCCTTTCTTTGGGTTTCTACCATTTTCTCTATCCTCTTTACAGGAAGGTAAATTCGCCTTACCTCTCCCATTATATTCACCTGATAGAGCCTGTCTCCATACGGAGTAGTAGCTTTCAAATAGATCACGTTTGTGAGAGGAGATAAAGTTACATAACTAATGGCGCTCTTAGAGGGCAAATATATCTTTATATACACAGTATTGTATAAGTCATTGTCTACATCGTAGGACTTCAGTTCCACTTTTGTACCAGTTAGAGAGTCCATTCGAGAAAAATACAAAATTCTATTTCTGTCTGGAAGCCATGTATAATAATCTCCTTCTTTTGTAGCCTTCTCAATTACCTTTACAGTCTTTCCTGTTTTGGCATCAGCTATAATTAAATTACCTCCTTCGTCATATGAGATGTATTTCCCATCATAAGAGACATGAACATCTTTAGCATAAGATGGAATTTTTATCTCTATGAGAGGAGGCAGAGAAATACTTCCAAAAACTTCTTCACTTTTTATAAAAGTTGAATCTACTAAAAATACATTGTTTAAATAGTAAAGAAATGCCAGTTCTAATGCCAGAGTAGCAAATGCCCATTTTAAGACCTTCTTAATCTTCACCTCAAAAATCCTCCTCATCTTACAAAGAATATGGTAGGAACGGCTCTTTCTCCCAGAGCATCAGAAGGGTGATTTATCACTTTCCCCTTAAAGTACATCGTTGTAGAAGAACCCCCATCGAGGTTAGCTGCATTATAAGCTCCGTATTTGAGCATTATATCTTGCACATCCTTTAAAGTAGCACCTATGCTCTTTAAAGTTCTGCCATCTATCACCAAAAAAATCACTGTTCCATCTTTCCTCTGACCTATGGCAGTTCGAGGAGCTATCCCCCAACCTCCATCTCCTTTTTTTATCATGGCTTGTCCGTTAATGACAAGGGCTGGCCCAAAGCTTACCGCCTCTTTTATGCCCATATTGAGTACTTCTTTGTACCTGTACTTTCCAACCATCAACTTACCATCATTTGTAAAACCAATTAAATCCACTTTTTCATCCGGATTTTTAATCTCTGTATACAGTAGTTTCCCTCTGTGTATCACAAACCCCTGAGGAGCCCCACCTATACCTTTCATACTGCTGTCTCCAAAGCCTCCAGCATTTATAGCCGCTAGAGCATTATAGTGTTTCGCAATTACACTTGTGGTCTCCCCTTCATATGGGAATTTACTAGATGTCCCTACTTCTACTCTAGTAGGGTCATGAATCAAAATCACTTTTCCTTCAAAATGCTTGCCGTACACATTATAAAGTTCAATCCTTCTATCCTTTCCCCCGTTCACATGTATTAAATTTTTATCAGTTCTACCACTTTCTATTTTGCTTTCAGACATTATTTTATCTATCACCTTTTTGGGCAAAAACAGAGTAGCCAGGTATTGGTGGGTAAAAGTAGTCATGGCAGTAGCGACAAAAGTATCTCTCACCCTTGTAAAAGGACCGTAAAACATCAAAACGGGCATGGTAATAGAAACAAAAAGTACCTCAAAAATTATAAAAGCAATCGCTCTTTTTAGCATGTTCCACCCCATTCACATATGATTTGCCACAAATATTATAACTTTATTAGATTAAAAATTTGTTAAAAATGTGTAAAAAATTTAAAAGGGACTTGCATCGTCCCTTTTATCGAATCCTCAGGTACACTTTTAAATAGTCTACCATATCCTTTTCCCTTTCATCGTAAGTCTCAATGTAAATATTTTTCCCTTCCACCGTATAACTAAAATCAGTAAATCCCTGATTCAAAAGATAATCTTTTACCGCTTTTTCCCCCAAATCTCCCTGCGCTACGAGAATTTTTTCTCCTACATATCTTCCGTTTACGTATATACTAAAAGAGTCTGTCGGAACTTTAAGATTGTTCCTATCTGCCTCTGAAGGTAAAACTATGCCTGGAGCTATCGAATTTTGCCCGTAAGGATAATTTATCATTTTGCATCACCTCTTTATTCTATTTTACTCAAAACGCTTTAACATATTCTTAACAAAAAAATACATTGTTTTTCGATTGACAAGCTTTTATAATATAGCTAAGCAGGAATATGAGGAGGAGTTACGATGGCAAAGAAGATTTTGTACTTTATATGCACTGGAAATTCCTGTAGAAGTCAGATGGCAGAAGGATTTGGCAAATTTTACGGTGGAGATGATTTTGAAGTATATAGTGGCGGTGTAGAAGCTCACGGATTAAACTCTAAAGCCGTCGAAGTCATGAAAGAAATAGGTATCGACATAAGCAACCAAACTTCAGACTTAATAGACGAAAATATCCTTTTTAAAGCAGATTATGTTATAACGCTGTGCGGAGATGCTAGAGACAAATGTCCTGCTCTGCCTCCTTCTGTAAAAAGCCTCCACTGGGAATTAGAAGACCCTGCAAGAGCGGAAGGCACAGAAGAAGAGATAATGAACAAGTTTAGAGAAGTAAGGGACATAATAAAAGAAAAAGTCAAAGCCTTAATAGAGGAGATAAGATAAAAATCCCTGGCATAAAAAGCCAGGGATTTTTTACATAATTCCTGCTTCTTTGTGCCTTTTTACAATTTCCTCAGCAAGTGCATCAAGAGCTTTAAAGTCTTCTTCTTTTGGATAGCCTTTTATATATACTGAAGGAATAAATTCTACTTTTAAGTTACCAAACATCTGAGTAATCTGGTCTACAGCCTTGCTCCCCCAGTTGTAGGAGCCAATCACTGAAATGAATTTAACTTTAGGTTTCAAAGCATTTGTGAGATAAGCGGCGTAAACAGCCATTGGGTGTGGCCCTACCAGCACAGTAGGAGTGGCCATGACGACTGTGGCAGCATCCACTAAAGCCATTGCAAATTCTCCTATATCAGTTACAGAGAGGTCAAAAGGCTTTACAATAACTCCCCTCTCTACTAAAGCAGCCTCTAGATATTCTACCATTTTCTTTACACTGCCGTGCATTGTCACATAAGGAATTAGCACAATGTTTTTGGGTTTATCTAAAACCCATTCTCTGTACGCATTTAATATAAACTCGGGATTGTTATAAACAGGCCCATGGCTTGGAGCTATTATTTCTATATCTAAATCCTTTATCTTCTCAAGGTGCTTTTCTATAAAGTTCCTAAAAGGCATCATTATTTCTGCATAGTACCTTTTAGCTGAATCATATACTTTACATTCATCTGTAGCATAAAGCTCAGAAGTCGCTAGGTGTGAACCTAAAAAGTCGCATGTAAAAAGTATCTTGTCTTCCACCAAGTAAGTGAACATCGTCTCAGGCCAGTGAACCCATGGGGCATGTATGAACTTGAGGGTTTTACCTCCAAGGTCTAAAGTATCTCCATCTTCCACAGTAATAAATTTGTCTTCAGGTATGGGAAGGAGATCTATTAGGAAAGTCTTAGCCTTTGGAGTGCACACCACCTTCGCCTCTTTATACTTTTCCAAAACTGCAGGGATACTGCCTGAATGGTCCTGCTCTGCGTGATGAGCTATTATATAATCAATCTTTTTCACATCTTTCAGTTGTTCCATCAAAATATATTCTGTCATCGGGTCAACAGTATCCAAAAGCGCAACTTTGTCCTTGCCTTCTACCAGATAAGCGTTATAGCTAGTACCATCTGGCAGGGGAATTAACGAGTCAAACAACCTTCTCTCCCAGTGAACTGCTCCTATCTTGCTTACTCCCGGTTTTATGACCATTGCTTTCATACTATCCTCTCCTGTTTTTTATTCTCAAGTATATTATAACAAATGACAAAAAATAAATAAACACTTTTTCTTGAAAATTTTTATTATGTGCTTTATATTGCCATAATTTCAATTTAAAACCTAAATACTCCAGTATAAAAATGCAGAAAATTAGCTACCATATAAACTGTAAAAAAGAAAGGGAGTGAAAAAGTGTGGAGCTTACAGCATCTCACATAGCTTACTTTATTGCAATTTTAGTTATACTTATACTTCTTTTAATGAGAAAAGATATAATCCTGCCTGTTATCATAGCAATTTTTGTAATTGGGCTTTTAGCCACAAAGGACGTGATAAAAGCAATACAAATAATTTACACTGCCATATTGGTTTCAGGAATACGCCTGTGGCACATAATAGTGATAATTTCCCTCATAATAGCTATGTCAAAAGCTCTGGACGACATAGGAGCAGACGTAATATTGACAAAACCTTTTATAAGGCATCTAAAAAGCCCCACGTATTCTTTCTGGATAATAGGTCTGTTTATGATGCTACTTTCTTTTTTCATGTGGCCTGCCCCTGCTGTAGGCCTTATAGGTACAGTATTGATAATTCCTTCATTAAAATCAGGCATTGACAAAGTTTCTTTAGCTTCCATAGTGTCCGTTTTTGGATTTGGCATAGCGCTTTCAGGAGATTTCTTTATACAGGGTGCTCCTTCAATAACAGCAAAAGCAGCGGGAATAAATACGCATCAGCTGGTTCAGAATATTCTGCCAATTTGGGCAGTATCTTCTGTCGTAGCTAGTGTATCTTTATATTTTTGTGTTCTTTATACATCAAAACACCATCCACCTTCAGAATACGTAGAGACAAAACCGATCCACGGGAGACCAGTTTCATTTAAAAGTTATACAGTATCAGTAATAGCAGTAGTGCTCTTTTTGATAGACGTTCTCATAATGATACTTTTTAAAATCCATTCCAGCGGAGCCACTGCCTTAATAGGTGGAACAGCCATAATTGTTTTAATAGCTTCTGCAGCAATTCAAGAAAATTTTCTGGATAAAACAAGAGATTACTTAAGAGAAGGTTTTTTAAACGGCATGAGGACCTTTGCCCCCGTTATAATAATAAGTGCATTCTTTCTGTTGGGAGAAAACAGTATGGCAAAGCAAGTAATAGGTCCTCATGCAAGAGGATATCTTGTAGACCTTGGAACTTACCTATCTCATCATATACCTCTTAATAAATACACTGCTTCCCTTTTGGAACTGGCAATGGGAATTCTCACGGGAATGTCTGGCTCGGGATTTTCAGGCCTTCCTTTAATAGGCGCTTTAGCAAAGACTTTTTCCTCAGCAGCTTCCCTCAACCCAGCTTTATTAGCTTCTATAGGACAGTTAGCTGCAGTCTGGACAGGAGGGGGTACATTAATACCCTGAAGCACAGCCGTAGTGTCAGCTGTAATAGGTGTTGACTCCAGAAAAATATCTAAGAGAAATTTTATACCTGCAGCATTGGGGCTTATCTCAGCTTACATTGTAACAGTCATACTTTTATAAAAACTAGCCTGTTGATGAAGTATCAACAAATTAAGCCGAGGTAAAAAATACCTCGGCTTTCAAGATATCCCCCTCATTATCAGGTTCATCATGCTGTCCTTCTCCTCTTCAGTCATTTTCTCCCATGCAGCTTCAAATATCACCCCCAGTCCGGGAATTGCATTTTCATTTTTGCTGTCCACCACCTCCTGAATAAAACCTTTTATTTCTTCTTTTGACCTTCTCTTTAAATTTTCCAATACAGCTCTTTTTATGTCCATACACTACCTCCATATCCATGGGTTTCAGTTATATAATTCCCAAAATAGAAAATAATAAACAAAAACTAAGAAGGGACTTTCATATCACGTGAAACATGTATTTTAATATCAGCAAAATTGCTATTCCTGCTATTCCAAAAACTCCTGTTATAAATGAAGTCACTATATTTACAGGCAGTTCCACATTAAAAAGTGCGCCAAAAAAATTAAAAAATAAAAGCATTATAAATCCTACAAGAGAGTTTAAGGCAAATTTTAAAAGCAATCTCAGTGATTTCCCCAAAACCCAAAGTATGAACACCAATATCAAGACTGCTATTATAAAAGAAAGAGTCCCTTCAACCATGAGTTTTCCCCCTCTACCTTTTTCTTAACCTAGTTCCAATTATAACACAGAAAACAGATTAAATTTAGATTAAATTTACATTTTCTTGATTGATTCCTCCATCATTATCATATAAAATAGATAGAGGTGACAAAAATTCTATATAAAGGGGTATGAAAATGGAGCTACTGATCAAAGCCTTTATAATGGGCATCGTAGAGGGATTAACTGAGTTTCTTCCAATCTCATCCACTGGCCACCTCATAATCGTCGGAAGTTTTATCAAATTTACAGGAAAGTTTGCTACAATGTTCAAAATTGTAATTCAGCTGGGAGCAATTTTAGCGGTAGTGTATTATTTTAAAGACAAAATTCTCTCCTCCCTTAAGGCTTTAAAGCCAGGAGAATGGGGATTTAATCTGTGGTATAAAACGTTCATAGCCTTTTTGCCTGCTGCGATAATTGGTATACTGACCCATCACTACATTGAAGAACATCTATTTTCTCCATTTACCGTAGCAATAGCCCTGATAGTAGGTGCAATAATGATGATAGTGATAGAAGATATATTCGGCAAAAAGTATAAAATTGATAACATGGACAAAGTAAGCACTTCTAAAGCTTTCTGGATTGGAGTAGCCCAAGTGATGTCTTTATTCCCAGGAATGTCAAGGTCTGCTTCCACTATAATGGGAGGAATGCTGGTAGGCCTATCAGTTAGAGCAGCTGCTGAATTTTCCTTTTTCTTGGCTATTCCCACAATGCTTGCTGCTACAGGCTTTGAACTTGTGAAAAACATTACCTCCATGTCATTACTAGAATGGGAAGCGCTGGCAGTAGGATTTATAATGTCCTTTATAACTGCTTTGATCGTAGTCGATAAATTTTTGGCCTACCTCAAAAGGCATGTTTTAAAACCTTTTGCGTATTATAGACTCCTAGTTGGAGTGCTAATGTTATTCTTAATCGCCCAAAAAATAGTAAAATAAAAAGGATAGGTCAAACCGCCTATCCTTTTTATTTATCCAGCTCTTCATAAGCTTTTGAATACACTTCATAATCTCTATCGCTGAAGAGAACAAATCTCACTTCTTTTATGCTACTTCCCTCAAGATAGTCAGAAACTACCCTTAAAGCTATTCTCGCTGCCCTTTCCACAGGAAAACCATAGGCTCCTGTGCTTATTGAGGGAAAAGCAATAGTTTTTACATTATATTCATCCGCCAATTTTAAGCTCTCTACGTAGGCACTTGCTAATAAATTATCTTCGTTATGATTGCCGCCTTTCCAGATAGGCCCTACAGCGTGAATGACATACTTGGCTTTCAAATTGCCTGCACCCGTTATAACCGCATGACCAGTCGGGCACCCTCCCTGCTTTTCCCTTATAACTTTAAGCTCCTCTGCAATAGCAGGACCTCCTGCTTTATGGATTGCTCCGTCTACCCCACCACCTCCAATCAAAGAAGAATTAGCTGCATTTACAATGGCATCTACTTCCTGGTCTACGATGTTCCCCTTTATCAATTTAATCTTCTCTTTCATCAGATCACCCTGATTTATAAATTTATTTTTGTGTACAGTTAAAATTATATCACAAAATCTCTGGCTTTTCACCTCTTTTACCAATAAGCCACAAAAACACAAAGGAAATAAAAACAGAAATTGAAGCTGCTAGAAAGAGTTTATTCACACCGATATAATCCATAATTGCGCCAAACGTAGAAGGAGTAACTATAGCCGCCAGTGAAGAAAAAAAGTAATAAAGTCCCGTGTAAGTTCCTATTTTTTCAGAAGAAGTATAACTTACGACAAGCGGATAAGAATTTATTGTAAAAAGAGCATTGAAAATTCCCGCAAAAGGCATTAAGATTTGAATAATCCTGAAATCCTTAACCACCATGAAAATCAAAAATAGTATCGCTTGCCCAAATGCGCCTATCATCATGGTTTTTCTCTTACCTATCTTCGAAGCAATAAATCCCGCTGGCAGTGCGAAAATCAAAAAAGCCAAAGCGTAAAACCCCATCGTAAAAGATGATACACTTTCATCAATTCCCAAAGCTATCTTACAGTACCTTGTAAAGAAAGTCTCAACTGCAGCAAAACCTGCTATCATCATAAAAATTGACAAAAGCGTGTAAAAGGGAGCTCTGTCCTCGTCCCTTACAACAGTTATAAGGGCTTTTATTATACTTTGCTTTTCTTTTCTTTCTTCAATAACAAAAGACTTAGGTTCCTTTATTGTCAAAAATAAAATTACAGGCACAATTATTGAAAGAATTCCTGAAAGAAAAAAGGGATAGGCTTTATTTAATTTATAAAGCTGGGAACCTATAAAAAATATTATTAAAGCCCCCAATCCTCCCATGAAATTTATTACCCCATTGGCCTTACTTCTGTGCTGCTCCTCAACAATATCTGGCATCAAGGCCACCAGCGGAGTCCTATAACTTGCAACGACAATATTAAACATGAGGTCAACGATAAGAAGAGCCCATAGCTTTGTCTGTAAGGGAAGCATTGCATACAAAATGCCAGCAACTGGCATACCAATTAGTATATAGGGCATTCGCCTGCCTATGGAAGTCCTCGTATTGTCACTTAAAGCTCCGAAAACAGGAAGTATAAAGAGATTAGCTATATTATCCCAGCTCATCACAAAACCGATCAATGTATTGCTTTTAGTAAAATTCCCGAGAAAAATGGGCATATAAGCATTATAAGCAGCCCATATCATAGAGACCACCATAAAACCAAGTCCTAAATTGAATATCTTAAAATAGTTTAGCGGTAGTTGATTGTTTTCATCAAAAACCATATTATCCCCCTTTCCTCACAAGATTTATCAAGGTCTCTGGGTCATCTGTGATAATCCCGTCTACACCAGCCTTTATCATTCTTTCCATGTCTTCCTTTCTGTCAACTGTCCAAGGAAATAATTTAACACCGTTTTTCTTGCAACCCTCAACAAGCTCGGGTATTATGTTGAAATAAAAAGGATGCAACGAATAAGCTTCCATGCGAAGTGCCATGTGCCAAGGCTCTACAAGCCCGCATTGGTATAAAAGACCTATCTTAAGATGGGGCGCCATTTTCTTTACATCTCTTAAGCTATAATGATTAAAAGAGGATATAATGACTCTCTCCTCAAAATTGTATTCTTTTATTGCTTTTATCAATTTTTCTTCAATTCCCGGATAAAGCACAATTCCACTTTTTATCTCTATATTTACAAGAAAGTCTTTATCTCCAATCAGTTCAAAAACCTCATACAAAGTAGGTATTCTCTCTCCCGCAAATTTCTCACCAAACTTTATACCTGCATCCAACTTCTTAATTTCTTCTAGCGTAAAATCTTTCACAAAGCCCTCTCCATTTGTCGTTCTGTCTACTGTTTCATCGTGGATCACCACAAGATGCCCATCCTTTGTAAGCTGTACATCCAGCTCAATACCATCCGTCCCCAATTCCATAGCCCTTTTAAAAGCAGCGATGGTGTTTTCAGGTACATTTTTAGAATCTCCCCTGTGCGCAATTACCAAAGTTTTCATAAAAATACCTCCCCAAGATTTACTTTACAGAAAAATTCTATCACACTTTTCTAAAAAAGCGAAATTTTATAATTCTATTTTTGCTAAATAGGTCTTCTTTTCACTGTGAAGAAAAATTATTATCAAATCTTTTTTCATCAAATTTTCCGTCACATCGTACTCAAAAAAAGCGTAAGAAACTCTTTTTGATAATTCAAGACTGGAAAGCCCTACGGCCTGCGGAAGGTTTTGTTTTAGCCATTCTTCATTTTTTAAGTAATCCCTAAACAGGTCAGGTATCTTTTTATCTTTTTCCTTTACACAGTCCGGCAAGTCCTTGGCATTAGTGGAGTATAAAAAGTCAAACTTCAACAAGTCCTTTATTATATTTTCTTCTAATCCAATGTTTTTAACACTAAAATCGTAAAGAACATTATAAAGAGCCTTTAACGAATGATTCTTATAAAAAAGCTTATTTTCTTTCCAGTACCTATAAAACTCAAAATACAAGTCAAAAGGCCTTTTAAAATGCTTTTCTAAGTACTCGAGGGTTTTTAAAAATTTACCTGAGTTATAGTATTTGTCTATAAGAAACGCTATCCCTTTTAATATTACTAGCTCCTCATAGCTTATATCCTTTGTATACAAAACCTCATAAGGAGGTTTACTGTCATAAACTATCCCAAACTCCCCCACTTTTTTAGCCAGAGGAGTACCTTTTAAAATTTTTAAAAATCCCAACTGTATTTCTTCCGGTTTCAAATTGTACACATCGTCAAAAGCTTTGCTGAAAGTCTTTAAACTATCCTCAGGAAGTCCCGCTATTAAATCCACATGAAGCTTTATACCCGCTTTTTTTAAAAGCTCTATCCCCTTTAAAGCCATTTCAACAGCGGTAGTACGGGATATTTTTCTAAGTGTAACTTTATTAGTAGTCTGCACTCCCACTTCAAACTGAATCCTTCCCTTTAAATCTTCAAGCTCAGAGATAAACTCTTCGTTTACAAGTTCTGGATTCACTTCACAGTGAAATACCATCTCTCCTTCTATCCTTTTCATAATAGATAAAATCTCTCTGGCTCTTTTTCTGTTGGCATTAAAGGACCTGTCTACAAGCTTTAAAATCTTAACATTTTTGTTTGCAAACCATTTCAAATCTTTTTCTACCTTCTCTAAGCTCTCATATCTTAGCACATTGTCGATAGAGGAAAGACAGTACGCACATTTAAAAGGGCATCCCCTTGAAGTCTCATAATACGCAAGCTTGTCAGATAAATCTTCTTTTTCATCGTACCCAATGGGAACCTCATCTAAGTTTACATAATATTTTTGCGGTTGAATTACTATTTCTTCCTCTACTTTATAGCCAATACCTGGAACTTCTTTTAAATCTTTTTTTCCTTCCAGCGCCTCCAATAACTCTTTAAAAGCAATCTCTCCCTCTCCAATGACTACATAGTCTACAAAGCCTTTTGATAATAGGTTTTCTACATCATAAGACGCTTCCGGGCCTCCCAATACCATCACTACGTTGGGAAGTATTTTCTTCACATTTTCAGCTAAATTAAGGGCAATTTCAATGTTCCAAATATAACATGAAATACCTACCACGTCTGGTTTCTTTTCAATTACGCTTTCCAGCATATAATCTGTACTGTCATTTATAGTAGCTTCAAAAATCTCTATATCATATGGCTGGCAAAATTTTTTTATATTTCTTATAGCCAAATTAGTGTGATAGTACTTGGCATTTATCCCAACTAGAAGAACTTTCATCTTCATCCCTCTCACTTACTTTCACTTACAACTATATGATATATACATTTTTTCAAAAAAGCAAACTGCTGGTACTACTTTCCTCTTTAATGATATATAATAATGTCAGATATCTTTTTTGAAAGGACTGAAGAAAATGGAATTTGTAAAATTCAACAAGTTATGGTTTTTGCTCATTTTAATTGCAGGAATATTCTCTTTTTTGTACCTTTATTATACATTATTTCCTGGAAATATACCCCATGATGTCTACAAATACTTTTCCCCTGCTGAAATCGCAAAAGCTCAAAAATATCACAAAATAAACCGCTTAATCTATATAAGTTCTTTCATGGCGAAGGCATTATTTTTAATATGGTTTACCTTTGGAAGAGGATCCCTTTTGTTTTCAAGATATACAGAAAAAGTTTCTTGTGGAAAATATTATTTGAATGTCTTTTTATACTTCATGGCTTTATGGTTAATCTTAAGATTAATTTCTCTCCCCTTCAGTTTAATAAACCATTTCGTCCAGGTGGAATGGGGATTTTCCGTTCAGACAATGGCCTCTTGGTGGAGTGACTATTTTAAAAGCATTCTTTTAGATTTTATTTTTTCCTCCATTGGGGTACTGTTACTCTTTATATTTTTAAACAAATGGCCCATTACGTGGTGGATAGCCGCCTTTTTCTTCCTCACCGTCGTAATGTTTGCTCAAATTTACATATATCCAAACTTCATAGCTCCAATGTTTAATAAATTCACCCCAATCAAAGACCTTAAGATAATAAATATGGTACAAGAAATCTCTCGAAATGCAGGAATAAAAATAGATAAAATTCAAGAAATGGACGCAAGTAAACGCACAACGCTGGCAAACGCTTATTTTTATGGTTTTGGCAGCACAAGTAAAATTGTGCTTTACGATACGCTACTAAAAAATTATCCAGATGATGAAATAAAAGCGGTCATAGCCCATGAAGCAGGTCACTGGAAAGAAAATCATGTGCTAAAAAGCTTACTTATAGGTACAATCGGACTTTTCATAGGACTTTACTTACTTAATATTTTTATTCACTCAAGTATTACAATTCATCCCAATATTAAAATAACTCCAGCTGTGTTATCGGTAATATACTTGTTTATTTTGCTTATCAATTTTGACACAAATCCTATACAAAATTACATTTCAAGGCAGATGGAAAAACAGGCTGATTTACTATCCGTTGAATTCCTTCACAGCAAAGAACCTGTTATAAAACTTCAAATTGACCTCGCAAAAAGAAGTTTGTTGGACGTATCTCCTCCCCCTTTTATAGAATGGTTCTCTTACTCCCATCCCTCTACTATGCACAGGATTGAATTAGTAGAAAAAGCCAAATAAAAAGGAAGGCAGAATAGCCTCCCTTTTTACGAAGCCTTTTCTTTTTCTATAAGCTTGATTGCTCCAGGTCCACAATACCTCACGCATACACCGCAACCTGTACATTTTTCTTCATCAATACTTATGTTGACTCTAAAAGAAGTCCCCAGGATCACTCTAAAAGCTTTAAACCTACAACTTGCTGCAGCTGGACAAAAAGGTGATTTATCACATATCTTTTCATCAATTCTTGCTACTCTCATTTTTCTACCTCCAACAAAATACTCCCCTACTGTTGTGGGATGTTCTGTATACATTATACAGTATTTTTCGCATTTGTCAACTATAAAAAAAGAGATACCTTTAACGGTATCCCTTTATTCTCTAAAAAAATCTCCCAACACCTTAGAAAATTTCTTTGCATTGTCAAAATAACAAGTATGACCTGAATCTTCAAATACATATAGAGAACTTCCAGGAATATTTTCTTTTAACATCTCTGCAAACTCATAAGGAGCAATATTATCTTGCTTTCCCCACACAATCAAAGTTTTTACTTTTATGTCTTTTAATCTCTCCTTGTAGAGGTCCACGTTTATACTATCTACTACCGTCAGACTTTTCAGCATATTACTGTGTTTGAGTGCAAATCGCAATGATATTTCACCACTAAAAGAAGGACCTATATTCCTGAATTCACCCAATCGTAAGCAGTATATCTTTTGCCGAGGAGTAGCATTACAAGGTCTTGTGTGTCATCTCTTCCTAATTCTAAATAATGAATCTTACTGCCTTTTATATCAACATATTCTCCTTTTATCAACACTAGTCTCACCTCTCATATAAAAAGTGAAACTTCTGCCCCTTCCCTTATAGCCTCTACCGCAGATGCTACTTCTTTACAATCCCCAATGAAATAAATTCTCTCATCGCCTTTTAGTTCTGAAAATTCTTCATCTGGAACATTGCCAACCGCCAATACTACCGCCTCTACCTCAATTACATCAAATCTATCCTTTACCTTGTACATAAGTTTTCCTTTTGATATATCCTTCGCTTCGGCATCAGTCACTATATTGACTTTCAAATTTTCCAGTCTTTGAAGAAGTAGCTTTTTCACCATCGGATATATTCCTTCGCCCACTTCACTTCTAATCTCAAAAACTGTCACCTTTTTCCCTTTCTCTGCCAAATATTCAGCCGTTTCAAGCCCTGTAAGTCCCCCTCCAATTATTGCTATATTTTTACCCTCTGGAATGTTGCCTTCTAGTACTTCAATGGCTGTAAGAGGTGCAATATCTGTATCTAAATTCATTTTTGCTGGTTTTGAACCAGTAGCTATAATAATTTTATCGTACTGCATTTCTTTAATATCTCGTAAAGATATTTTTGTATTTAAATTTATTTTCACATTGTACTTTTCTAAATCCCTTTTCAAATATTCAATAACTCTCCCAATCTCTTGCTTGTGAGGAGGAATTTGAGCAACATTTAACTGTCCTCCTAACCTATTCTCTTTTTCAAAAAGTGTAACATTGTGGCCTTTTCTTGCCAGATATTTAGCTGCAGACATTCCAGCAGGACCTCCGCCAATTACTGCTATATTTAGCGGTTTATCAGTTTTTACCTCAAACTCTCTTTCTCTTCCTACCTCTGGATTAATCATGCAAGAAACCGAAAGCCCTTTCTGTATATAAGCAATACAAGCTTGATTGCAGTGAATGCAATACCTTATATCTGTTTCTTCTCCCTTAATCAATTTCTCAGCCAAATCGGGATCTCCAATCAAACCTCTGGCAATACCTATAAAATCGGCTATTCTTTCCTCTAAAATCCTTTCCCAGTCGTAAACATCCCCTAACTTATTAGCAGCAATTACAGGAATACTAATACTTTCCTTTATCTTTTTAGTAAAAGGTAATAATGGTCTATCTTCTATCCCCATTGGAGAAATATGATACTCAGAAGTTGAAGACACTCCTGAAGATACATCTATAGCAGAAGCTCCATTTTTCTCCAGTATTTTGGCAAATTCAATACTTTCTTTTATATTGAATCCCCCATCCGTGAAATCATCTCCCTCTATTATCTTTTATTTTCTCTTAATATCTTAGTTTTTCTTTAATTTTCTCATCACAACAAGAGCATCTCATGGCTTATATTAA
>LDZR01000653.1_pt1 | contig 17421 bp, 14 predicted proteins | sample 615371 | NCBI WGS metagenome assembly LDZR01 (sample SAMN03408294, study PRJNA278302) | terrestrial metagenome | isolation source: oil reservoir sample K2 | place: USA: Alaska, North Slope, Kuparuk formation | collected 2013
AAATTCACACCTCCGCTCAACTTCAATTTTTGCATAAAAATTTATTTATTGAAGTTATAATATTTATGAAAAGTTTTGTCTGCCGAACCGTAAAATATAAAGATTCGGGGGGATTCAATGGACAGAAAACCTCAAAAAAGGATTGTCCAAATCGAAAATGTTGAAGAACTTCTCAGTTTGCTGGAAAAAGATTACGGTCAAAATTGGCATGAAAAGGTATCTTTCCGAATAAGCAAGGCTGATCCAGCCAACATGGAAGTAATAATTGAACCTGTTCACGAATCACACAGAGAATCTATTCTGAAAGAACTCTCAAATGTAGTAGAGGTTATAGAGCCGGCATTATCAGATTTAAGTGATCTGGAAGAAAAGTATCCAGATCCACATATTCAGGTTGAAATATCTGAGGATAAAATGATAGCAAGTATCTTCATAGTACCGGGTTTGAAGAGAGTTTTGCCAACATTCGATGAACTCAAGGAAGCATTGAAAAAGTCCGGGGTTATTTACGGCATAAATGAAGATGCATTGCGAAAAATCATTGATGAAAGCAAAGTGTTTGCTCACATTCCGGTTGCATCTGGCAAAAAACCCATTTACGGAAGTGATGCCAGCATTGAGTTTCTGTTTCCCGAATCTGGAATGATCTTTGAAAAAATTGGAGAAAAAGATTCTGTTGATATGGCTGCACTTTACAAAATTTTCACATGTCATGAAGGTGATGTACTGGCAGTAAAGGTTCCCCTCAGGGAAAGCTATGACGGAATAGCAGTAACTGGTGAAATAATTAAGGTGGAAAAAGCAAAAGATTTGAATTTACAAAACTTTGTTGGCGAAAACACGAAACTATCTGAAGATGGGACAAAGATTATAGCAACGTGTGATGGACAACCTTATGTACAAAATTCGAAGGTATGTGTGAGGAATGTACTGTTGATCGACAAAGATTTGGGATACGACACAGGAAACATAGATTTCAACGCTACAGTGATGATTCGTGGCAACGCAGAGGGACCTTTTAAGATTAAGGCGGATGGAGATATTTCAATAATGGGAGTGCTTGGAGAAATTCAGGTTACCTGCGGAGGTTCACTCAAAGTTCAAGGAGGCATATTTGGAAGAGGTAAGGGAATTATAAAAGTTAGTAAAGACTTAACAGCAAAGTTTATAAACGAATCGCAGATTTTTTGCGAAGGTAATATATTTGTTGAAGATTATATAATGAACTCCGTAATAATCTGTCGTGGTGACATTACCGTAAAAGGAAGAGGCGTTATAGCTGGCGGGGCAGTGAAAACTTCCGGGAATGTGGAAGCAGCAGAGCTTGGCAGTGAAAGTGGGGTCCGAACTGAGATTGCCGCAGGGATTGATTATGAAAACGAAAAAGAAATAGCGCAACTTGAAAGAAATTTACTCAAAGCAATGCGATCTATTATGCTTCTGTCTGAAATTGAAAGCTCAGCCAGGGCGAAAATAACAGAAACAAAAGAAATTCCAAAAAAAGAAGAGTTGATGAAAATCCTTCAAAAAACTGCCGAGAAAAAGAAGCGGATTGAATTGGAAGTAAGAAAAATCCATGAAACACTGAAAATTTTAAAGCACAATTTGCAGGTCAAGTACTCAGATACATCCAGAATCAGAGTTAGAAAAATCTGTTATCCCAATGTCAGAATTGCTATCGCCGGTAGAAAAAAATTGATATCCGACAAAATAGGTCCCTGTGATTTCTTCTTGAATAAAAATACAGGCGAGATAAGCTTTCTTTGACTCGTTCGTAACAAAAGTTACTGTCCTTATTTCTAAATTTCAGTAAGCTGTTAAGTGAAAAAACTGTCAAGGAGGTGTCAAACATGGATATGTTTTGCTACATGTGCTCTCAGGCTCTGAACAATGAGGGATGTGTCAGGGCAGGTGTATGCGGAAAATCTCCTCTTGTAACAAGACTCCAAGACAATCTTGTATACATTCTTGATGGTATATCTGCGTACTACTACCACGCAAGAGAACTTGGCTATAAAGATGAAGAGATTGCTTCGTTTTTATCGAAAGGACTGTATTCTACTCTTACAAATGTGAATTTTGACCCCGAAAGTTATGTTCAACTTGCTCTTGAAGCAGGTATGATGAATTTAAGAGTCATGAAATTGCTAAAGAAAGCTCATATTGAAACATATGGTGAACCAGTGCCAGCAGAGGTTGAAACTGGTACAAAGAAAGGACATGCAATAATTGTTACAGGACACAATTTGAAAGCTCTTGAAGAACTGTTGAAGCAGGTAGAAGGAACAAATGTTTATGTTTATACACACTCAGAAATGCTACCAGCCCATGGATACCCAGTTTTGAGGAAATACCGGAACCTTGCTGGAAATCTTGGTGCAGCATGGTACGACCAAAAAATGCTGTTTGATGAAATCCCCGCAGCCATACTTGGTACCTCAAATTGTGTCCTATTGCCAAAAGAGAGTTACAGAAATCGAATGTTTACAACATCCATAGCAAGATTACCGGGAGTGACCCACATAGACGGATATGATTATTCACCAGTTATAGAAAAAGCCCTGTCTCTGCCGGAACTTGAAGAAAAACCTTCTACATATAAACTGACTACAGGATATTCTACAGGTGTCGTTGCCAGTATCGCTGACAAGATAAAAGCCTTAGTTGAGTCTGGTAAGATAAGACACTTTTTTGTGATAGGAGGCTGTGACACCCCAACACAAAAAGGAAATTATTACAGGGAATTTGCCAAAAAACTGCCTGAAGACACTGTAATAATAACACTTGCATGTGGAAAATACAGAATAAATGATATTAATTTTGGAACCATAGATGGTGTTCCAAGGCTTCTGGACGTTGGTCAATGCAATGATACGATCGTTGCTATAGAAATAGCAGAAGCGCTCTCAAAGCTTTTTGACAAACCCATTAATGACTTACCACTTACTCTTGTGTTAACATGGATGGAGCAGAAAGCAGTTGCCATACTTTGGACATTACTTGCCCTGGGCATAAAAGGAATCTATATAGGCCCAGTGCTCCCAGCATGGGTAAATCAGGATATACTAAATGTGCTTCAATCCAATTATGATCTGAGACTAATAAGCGACCCCGAAAATGATATTAAAGCAATATTGAAGGCATAATTTATTTTAATTTTATTTAAGGCGACCTTGAGGTCGCCTTTTTATTGCTTGACAAAATTGATTATATTCATTATAATGATTATAGTTAATAGGAGGTATACGGAGATGATTCAAAAGATAGATCCATATTCAACAGAACCCTTATACTATCAGCTTAAAGAAATTCTTAGAAAAAACATATTATCTGAAACCTGGAAATCTGGTGAAAAGATTCCAACAGAAAAGCAACTTTCTAAAATGTTTGGTGTCAGCACTGCTGTTGTGAGACAGGCTGTTTCTTTACTTGTGGAAGAAGGGTTTCTCATAAAAAGGCAGGGTAAAGGCACATTTGTAGTAGATGCCAGGATACGTCAGGGACCAAGAAAACTCACCAGTTTTACAGAAGAAATGATATCCATGGGATTCAATCCAACCTCTGTTATTTTAGAAAAAGGTATAAGAGAAGCAGATGAGAAAATCTCTGAAGCCTTGAAACTTGAAACGGGTTCAAAAGTTATTATGGTCAGACGTTTAAGACTTGCTAATGGTGATCCATTCGGGATACAAACATTTTACACGCCTGAGTACATCGCCCCGGATTTTCTGGAGAATGATTTAACACAATCTTTATATAGATTGCTCGAACTCAAGTACGGAATCAAAATTTCCTCTGCTCAGGAAAAATATTATGCAACCATACTTGATAAATACGAGTGCAAACTACTCAAAGCGAAGTGGCCATTTGCCGGTTTCATAGTCGAAAGGGTTGCATACGACACAAATAATACTCCCATTGAATATACAGAATCAATAATAAGAAGTGATAGATATTCGGTACAGGTACAGTTGAGGAAGTGAAAACTGTGTACAGCTTTGCCTGCGATATCGGAGGTACAAATTTACGAATAGCTATCGTTGATTCAGACGGCAAAATATATCTCAAAAGAAAATTTTCCACACCAAAAAAGCAGGATAAACTGTTCGAAAACATTTCACAGGAATTTGAAAAAATGAACGAAAAATTTGAAATATCACATTGTATTTTTTCAATAGCTGGAGCTGTTTTCGAAGACGGGAGTGTTTTAATACCAAACGTGTTCCCACAGAGGATTAAACTTAAAGAGGCAATACGTTCTTTTATTCCAAATGTACAGATTTACATAATAGATGACCGTACCGCAGGCCTAATTGGAGAAATATGCAGTGGATGTGCCAGAGGATTCAAAGAAGTGGCATATCTGATAATTGGTACAGGAGTTGGTCTTGGTATTTTCTCACAGGGGCAGATCATTTTTGGGAATCAGGGAATAGCAGGATCAGCAGGATGGATTCATATAAAAGATCCTTTGACAGAAGAATACAGAGATATTGAGTCATTAATATCAGGACCAGCTATAGCAAAGATGTTTTCCAGAATATGTGGAAAAGAGATAGAATCCAGTGAATCTGTCTTAAGATTGTATCTACAAAAAAACACGTGTGCAACTGAGGTAGTTAAAAATGTCTCATTCGCAATAGGATATCTTCTTTCAACAATTACAAATATTCTAAACCCGGAGATAATAGTTCTCTCAGGAAGTGTTGGTTTGAACTGGAAAGTTTTTGAAGAAGAAGCTGTTAAAACATTGAAAAAATTCACCAGCCCATTCATTACTCTTCCCATTATAAAAGTTTCCTCCTTAGGCGAAGATGCGCAACTCGTAGGTTGCTCAAAATATACCTCTTTGAGAAAGGAGTGATAGAATTTGTCGGCATTCGAGGCTTATATTGAAAAAGTGACGGACATTCTTAAAAGAATAAAAAAAGAACAGAATACCAATATTTTAAAAGCCGCGAATATTATGGCAGAATGCATTGAAAAAAATGGTATGGTACATCTGTTTGGAAGTGGGCACTCAATTCTACCCGTTCTGGACGCATTTCCAAGATATGGAAGTTTTATAGGTTTTAATCCACTGATAGATCCCAGATTAATGTGGTTTAGCCCTACTGGTCCAGCAAGTGCTCCTGGTTTATTACTTGTTGAAAGAAAGGAAGGATATGTGGAAAACGGTTTTTTAAGATACCAACCAATTGCCAAAGACGATGTACTAATTATTTACTCTCACGGAGGAATCAATGCAGCTCCTGTTGAAGCAGCGTTGTACGGAAAAAAAGTTGGGGCAAAAGTAATTGCAATTGTTTCTGTAAGTAATCAAGTTGCTGCTATAGCTTCTCACAGTTCTGGAAAAAAACTTTCTGATATAGCGGATCTCATCATTGATAACTGTACTCCGCCAGAAGATGCACTTATAGAACTTTCAGGAAAAAAAGAGCGTATTGCTGCTTCTTCAACTGTGGCAGTCGTTGCTATCACAATGAGCCTTATAGCAGAAACTGGAGCTATTCTTCATGATCACGGGAAAGATTTGAAGATATTTGTATCTCCAAATGTTGAGGGATTCGATGTTGATTATAACGTGAAAATTTTCGATTTTCATCAAAAAACAATAAACAGGCACTACTGGAAAATTCAAGAGAGGTGAGGAATTTGAAAGATTTCTTCCCAGTATCTGTCTGGTACGGGCCAAACAAATCCAGGGCTCCCATGACTGCAAAAGTTAAAGGATTATCAGAGATAAAATCAGAGATTTCTCGAATCAAAAAGATCGGATTTAATACTATCAGATTCTGGTATGATTGGGCTACCGCTGAACCGGAGCCTGATGTATGGGATTTTTCATCAATAGAAGAATTACTTAACATAACTGATGAGCTGAAAATCAAGGCTATACTTCAAATTTACACAGACTCAGCACCAAACTGGGTGGAGAGAGATTATCCAGATTCACTTTTTATTGACAGATCCGGTCTGACTATACATTCTCAATCTGCTCCCGGATATTGTTCGGACCATCCGCAGGTAAGAAAACATATTACAAGCTTTCTGCAGAATCTTGCAAAAGTAGTATCAAGGCACGATTCATTTTTAGCATGGGACATATGGTCTGAACCACATATTGTTCAATGGTCATGGATAGACTACATCAAAGATCCTTGGTTTTGTTACTGCGAATATTCAAAAAATAGATTTATCGAATGGCTCAAAACTAAGTATGAAACAGTTCAAAAGCTGAACGAAATCTGGTATAGAAAACATGGAAGCTGGGAAGAAATCACCATACCTCGATATGTCTCTTTATCAAGTTTTAGGGATCTTCTTGATTGGATTCAATTCAACATCGAAAAGATATCCGAAGATCTCTTCTGGAAAACCTCAGCGATAAAAAAAATAGATCCATCACATCCTGTATCAAGTCATGCAGCAATCTCAAGTGTTTATGGAATACCTGGTATCGGATATGGTTCATCAGACGACTGGAAACTAGCTGAAAAAGTAGATATATGGGGAACTTCTTTCTATCCGAAGCACACAGGCGCATGGATGCCGTTAAAACCGCACCACATGGGTGTTGCACTTGATGCAAGCAGATCTTCCTGCGAAAGTAAAAATAAACCTTTTTGGATAGGAGAGCTCCAATCTGGTCACGGTGTTACAGGATTGAGATTTGGCGTTCCAGTTGATGAATTCGATGTTGAAAGATGGTCATGGCTCGCTATCTCCCATGATGCTAAGGGTTTAAATTACTACGCCTGGCTTCCTATGAGCTGTGGCTATGAAGTATCGGGATTCGGCCTGGCAAATTATGATGGTTCAATCAACAACAAGGTAATCAGGGCTGGAAAAGTCTCCGAAATAATCTCTAAGAACATGAATTTATTCTTAAAAGCAAAAGCTTTGCAAGCTAAGGTAGGGATACTTTATAACATTGAAACCCACAAAACTCTCGCCTGTTTAAGGGCTGAAAGTGCGGAGATCATACGTGAAGACATTTTTGGCATGTACAAGGCCATGATGCAAATGGGTGTTAATGTGAATTTTCTGCATATATCGGACTTATTGAGAGAAGATCTTAAGCAGTACCATCTCATTATGATTCCATTTTCCATCGTTATAGATCAGAAAAGTGCTGATGCGATAGAGAAATATGTGAGGAGCGGGGGAGTAGTTTTGGCAGATGGACGTCTTGGATGGATGAAAGAAGACGGAACTTTGCAAGAAAAAATCCCAGGATCCGGTCTGGAAAAAGTTTTTGGTTGTGAGGAACTCTATACAAGGGAAATCCAAGAACAGACTATCGATTATGAAGATTGCAAACTTTCCGCTTATCGATACTTAACTGTGTACAGAAAAACAACAGGCATTCCAAAAGCATTTTTTAATGGCCAGCCTGTTATTGTAGAAAACAAATATCATTCAGGACTGGCAATAATGGTTGGTATGCTCATTGGTCTTGCCTATGAAAAAACAGAAAATAGGAACAATCTGGAATTCTTAAAACAAATTGCACAGAGAGCAGGCATTAACCCTGATTATTCAACTTCAATTACTTCTGGTCAAGAAGATTATCTTGAAGTGAGAATATCGCGTTCTGAGGAAAAAACAATAGTATTTCTATTTAATCATGGAGACGAAGCAATTGAATTTGATCTTCTGATTCCTTCAAATAATCTACCTGCTCTGGTAAACAATGTGAAATGTATCAACGCTGATCAAAAATTCGAATATCAAGCATGCAGCAAAGCGTTATCAATCAAAAATATCTTCATACAGGGTAATCACACTGTTGTTTTGTTGATCGAGTGAAAAACCTTAGATAGGAGGGGTGAGGAATGAAAAAGTCTTTGTTAATTGTTTTGATTTCGATTTTTGTGATAATCACAGGCGGTTTTGCAAAAACAAAAATCATTCTTGCAGTTCACTGGTCTGATTACCAGGTTGAAGGGATCAAAGATGAAAATGGAAACATCGTGGTAAAAGGATTAAGACAGTATGTGGAAGAATATCAGAAATTGAATCCTGATATCGAGATTGAGATTCAATCAGTACCATTCGATGAGTATCTGAAACGCATTCTTATAAGCCATACGTCTGGGGTAATCTCTGATGTCTACATTTTGTATTCTCTCTGGGGTGTTCAGTTATCAGATTCCATGATACTGGATCAAGTTCCAAAAGATATCGTTGAAAAAGTAAAATCAGATTTTGTGAGACCTGCAATCGATGGAGCTACGATTGATGGCAAAATATGGGGTGTTCCTATCGAAGTCGATAATTATGCACTTGTCTTTAACAAAAAATTGTTGAAAGAAGCTGGATTCACCAATCCCCCCGAAACCTGGGATGAATTAGTGGAAATGGCTCCAAAGCTCACGAAGAGAAACCCAGACGGTACGATTTCGCAATATGGATTTGCATTCCTTTCTGGTTGGGATTCAGCAGTGGTTCATCCTTATTTAGCATTGCTTTACAGTAACAACGGTAAATTGTTTGAAGATGATTTCAGCAGGTGCCTGCTTGATTCAAAGGAGGCAATAGAAACCCTCGAAGCAGAATTAAAACTCTTTAAAAATGGCGGAACAGACCCGGCAGCGAGTGTATGGAACTTTCCAGCGGGTAAAGTAGCCATGATGATTATGGCAACCTGGTACGAAACATCTCTAAAACTTGGATTTAAAGATCAGTATGAAGAAATTGTTGGAGTCGCCCCTATTCCATATTTGAAAAAACCAGCAACAGCTGGTTACACATGGTTCATAGCAGTTGATAACGCTTCAAAAAACAAAAAACAGGCATGGGATTTTGTTCGATGGCTAACCCTGGATAAATCTGGTGGATACACCAGAATGGGTGAACTTATGGCTAAGAATATAGGATCTATACCTCCCAACAAGGCAGATATTAATTTCTTTCAATCAGAATTGAATGATCTATATACTTCTATTTTTGTTAAAGAACTCGAGCACACTCATCAAGAACCCAATGTCGCTCAGGGCCAAGAAATCAAAACTATATTAATGAGGGAAATAATTGAAGCATGGAATGGTAGAAAAACAGCAGAAAAAGCTTTGAAAGATGCAAAACTCGAGATCGACAAGATTCTCTCTGAATTTTATTGATGAGAGGGGTAATCGGTTTTGAAAGGACGAAAAATTGCTAAACAGCATTCTGGGGTGGGGTATTTTTTCCTCGCCCCAATAATGATTTTCTATTCAATGTTTTTCGTATATCCAGTCCTTTTTTCACTTTTAGCTTCAACAAGAAGATGGAATATGCTGGTTCCGCTTTCTAATGCAAGAAAGATAGGATTTTCTCATTATTCGTACTTACTGAATGATGAGATGTTTGTTTCTGTTTTTAGAAACACTCTTATTTATGCACTACTTACAGTTTCAGCCACAATAATCATAGCTCTGATATTAGCTGTACTGATCAATGGTGCCAGGTTTTCTGTACTCTGGAGATTTATTTATTTTACGCCAGTTGTGACACCTCAGGTTGCCATAGGCACTATATGGGGCTATCTTTACAGACCAAACAACGGACTGTTGAACTCTATACTGGGTCTTTTTGGGATGAAACCTGTTTACTGGCTTACTGACCCGGATATTGCTCTTTTATCAATAATCATCGCAGCCATATGGTCGGGTATAGGTGGTTCAATGTTGATCATCACGGCTGGCCTCAGAAACATTCCAAAAGATTATTACGATGCAGCCAAAATTGACGGCGCTGGTCCTTTCAAACAGTTTTTCCACATAACAGTTCCTCTGCTTTCTCCCACTTTGCTTTTTCTCACTGCAACAGGATTTATAGGGGCATGGCAAGTATTTGATCTTCCATTTACTATGGGGAGAAACGCACCAGCAAAAAGTGTTATGACTGTTTCCTGGTATGTTTATGAAACAGCTTTTCAGTCATTGAGAATGGGCAGGGCGTCAGCCGGAGCATTCTTATTATTCTGTGTTATTTTCTCTTTTACACTGGTTATTCTGTGGATCTTCAAACGTGGAGGAATAAAAGGATATGAGTAAAAAAAAGAAGATAACCTGCATTTTGTTGGAAATCGTAAGATATGCCGTAATAATATTTGGAGCTTTCTGGATGATCTTACCATTTTTTTGGATGTTTTCCGCTTCACTAATGACACCTCAGGAACTCTTGTCTGATGTCCCCAAATGGCTTCCCGAAAAACCTCAATGGGGTAACTATGTCGAAGTGCTCAGGAGAATACCTTTATTTAATTACTACAAAAATAGCTTCCTTGTGTCGGGGTCAGTAACTCTCATAACTATTATCACAAGTTCACTATCAGGGTATGCTTTTTCAAAGCTGAAGTTCGCTGGCAGAAAGATTCTGTTTGGTTTTGTGCTCTCAACCATGATGTTTCCCGTCTTCATATTTTTGATACCTGTTTATTATCTCATGAGATTGTTTGGATGGCTGGATAATTACTTATCATTAATAATACCTTTTGCTGTTAGCGGTTATGGTATTTTTCTCATGAGGCAATTTATAATGACCATTCCCGATGAATTACTTGACTCGTCCAGGCTCGATGGTGCATCTGAGTTCAGAATTTACATTTCTATCATCCTGCCACTTTTGAAACCAGCTATTGCAACCCTGGCAATACTCACTTTTATAGGTCAGTGGAATTCCTTTTTGTGGCCACTCATAGTAACTTCAACGGCTCAAAAACTTATGACTTTACCCGTTGGTATCTCAAGATTGTCACTTGCTTTTTCAACAACTGAAACACAGCACTTAATTTTAACTGCCCTTGTTTATCAAGTAGTTCCTATGGTGATAATTTTCCTGTACCTCCAGCGTTATTATGTAAGAGGTTTTGTTTTAAGTGGATTTGCAAATGTTTAGTCATGCAAGAAAAAGTATATAATGTTTCTGGGTGATGCCAGTGAGATTGAAAGAGCTTTTCAGGCAGAGGGTTGAGCTTCTCAGAAATTTCATTAAAGAAAATGATTTTGATGGTCTTATTTTAAGCAGATGCGATAATTTTTCCTGGTTTACTTTTGGAGCACGAAACCACATAACTTTGAACAGTGAAACAGGTGATGCTCATGTGCTTTTGACTGAAGAAAATATTTATATACTTACTAATAACATAGAAAAAGAAAGACTCCGAAAAGAAGAATTTCACGATGATCTGCTGCCGGAAGTTGAGTTTGCCGAATATATCTGGTCCAAAGATATGACAGATGTTTTGAAACCATTCGTATCTGGAAAAAAGTTTGCCTCGGATACAGGACGATTTGAAACAATCTGTGTGAAAGACATGCTGGATCAATATCGGTATGTGCTTACTGAATTTGAGCTGAACACCTACAGAACTCTTGGAAAACTTTGCGATGAATCGGTTAACCATGTTATGGCAAAAATTAACCCCGAGATGAGAGAAATTGAAGTCCAGGGAATGGTGGCCAGTGCCCTTATCGAAAAAGGAATAGAGCCTATTTTTGTCATGGTCAGTGGAGAAGAGAGCGCAAAATTGTACAGGCACAATTTATCCAGAAATGTTAAACTTGGCGACAAAGTTTTCGTGAGTATCTGCGCTCGGAAACGAGGCCTGGTGATTTCGTTAACAAGATCCGTCCTGTTTAAAAAAGATACAAACGTGATCGAACAACACAAGCAAAATTGTTACGTGGACGCTGTTGCTATAACAAATTCAAAACCTGGAGTTAAATTAAATCAGGTCTTGGATAAAATCAGGAAAGCTTATGCTGAAATTGGAAGACCATATGAATGGATGTTGCATCATCAAGGAGGAATAACCGGTTACAATGCCCGAGAAATAATAGCCAAGGAATGGACAGATTATACACTTTGTTTTGGAAACGCGGTTGCATGGAATCCAACAATCACCGGAACCAAATCTGAAGATACAGTTTTAATAACAGAAAAAGGCTTAGAGATAATAAGTTATCCGCAAACAAGCAGTTGGCCTTTTATCGAATTTGAAATAGATGGGCAGATCATAAGAAGGCCTGATATTCTGTTAGCGAATGTGTAATTCATTTTGGTTCTTTTTTCCTGTTCAACAAATCTTTTACTTCCTGCGGGCTGAGAGGCACTATCTTTGTACCACATTTTTCGCATGTTAATTTATCATCACTTAATTCTGTTGCAGAATAATAAATTTGCCCGCAGTTCGGACACCTGTAATAGAAGGCATACACCCCCAATCGAATATATCACAATTTTTCTAAGATAGATAACTTATACCTAATTAAAATCGGAATTACAAGCATTGGAATAAAGATCATAATCTTTAAAACAGGAAGGATCTTATTCGAAAGTTCCTTTTACAAGGATTTGTTCTTTTGACATCAACAATTTTCCCATACACAGAACGCTATCTAAGTTCAGATCACTGTTGAACAACAATATATCTGCATCTTTTTCTGGAGCTATTATACCTTTTGATGAAAGTTTAAGGATTTTTGCGGGATTTTGTGTAATAGCTTTGAGAATTTTTTCAAAAGGAACACCATTTTTCACGGCAGATTTGAATTGTTCCATAACAGATGAAACTTTCCCGATCCCAAGCCCAATGAATTGCCCTTTTTCATCAAATTTTGGTAAGCTGCCCTGCCCATCTGAACTCATTGTAACCTGATTCTCAAAACCGTTCTCTATATAAATTTTAACTGCTTTCCACGCTTGAAGATCTTCTTCAAGCAGATCCCCCACACTTGTTGTGAAATCAACGAATCCACCAATTTTGGCATAATTTAATCCTTCTTCAAAGAGCTTTTTGTTTCTGTTTATATGCGTTGGTAAGAATTGCGTAACTGGTATCTCTGTGGTTTCAACAATTTCATACAATATATCAAGCATCGATTTGCCATCACCAACATGTATGTTCACAATGCCTGCTTTGTTTGAAAGAATTCCTCCCACTCGCGCATCTGCGACAATTCTCTTCAATTCATCTACAGATGGCTGGCTCGATCTGTGATCGGATACTGCTATCTCACCAGCACCTATAACTTTATCTATCAATATAAAATCTTCTATAAGATTTCCTGTGAAAGTGATCAGCGGAACTCTATAGGAACCAGAATATATATAAGTATTGATACCTTCTTCTTCCAAGCTTTTCGCTTTTGCATATAGATCTTTCAAATTTCTTGTTACGCCATCTGTACCGAGACAACCAACGACAGTGGTTATACCTGCTTTTACAAGATCCGAAAACACAATCCCTGGTGTTCTGGTCTTAAATCCTCCTTCGCCTCCACCACCAGCAATGTGCACATGTGAATCTATAAAGCCTGGAACTGCTATCAAACCGGAACCGTCTATCTTTTCAACTGGCAAAGAATCTACATTTATGAAATCTTCAATCGCCACAATCTTGCTACCAGCAATGAGTATATCTTTTTTACCGAGAAAATTTGGTGAGAATACTTCCACATTTTTAACGAGCTTTATCATAAATCACACCGTTACGTTCATTTGAGATTTGCTGAACAACTCACCGGCTATCCTTACCAATTTCACATCCAGGCCATTTTTCTGGTAAAACATAAAATTCAACAACTGAATCATTTGATCTTTGTCAAGAATTTGAGTCTGGGTCTGTGAATGTTTCTGTGGTACATACGCAGATTCATAAGATACGCCCGTTGAATCAACAGGTCCTATACGCATAAATTTTCACCTCATTTATATTATCGACAAAAATCAACAATTTTTCAACTTTTAAGTGCTTTTTCAAAAGCAAACCGGTTTTTATAATGAATAAAGGACCTTTTAAAATTCTTCAGATGTCACTTAAAAGTCAAGGAGAGAATCTATTATGAAAGTGTTTTTGAGATATCTCAAACCTTACTGGCTTTCAACTGTGTTAGCACCTCTTTTCATGGTTATAGAAGTAATATGTGATCTTGCACAACCAACCCTTCTGGCCCGTATTGTCGATGAAGGCATAGCCCGGGGAAATTTACAACTTGTCTGGAAAACAGGAATTTTCATGCTTCTTGTTGCTTTAATTGGTGCCGCTGGCGGTATCGGTTGCACTATCTTTGCCAGCCATGCCAGTCAAAACTTTGGCGCCGATCTCAGACGAAATCTTTTCAAAAAAGTTCTGAACTTTTCCATCACTAATGTGAATAAATTCCATACTTCCTCGCTGATCACGCGGCTCACAAATGATGTTACACAACTTCAAAATCTGGTCATGATGCTATTGAGAATAGTTGTCAGGGCACCTCTTCTCTTCATTGGTGGTATTTTGATGGCAATTTCTATAAATGCACATCTTTCTTCGATATTTATTTTTTTGATTCCTCCGATAATTTTTCTTTTCTTATGGCTCACGAAAAAGGGTGACCTGCTGTTTCGAAAAATCCAGGACAGCGTGGATAGAGTGAACGCCGTGGTAAGGGAAAATCTTCTGGGCGTCAGAGTAGTTAGAGCTTTTAGAAGGGAAGAATATGAAAAGGAAAATTTTCACAAAAACAATGAATTGCTGAAAAATTCTATGATTAAAGCTTTCTCTCTTATAGTTTTTGCTCTTCCTGTTTTCATCTTCATAGTAAATGCAGGAACAATTGGAGTTCTCTGGTTTGGAGGAGTTCTGGTTAAGAAAAACCAGATGGAAGTTGGTAACATCATAGCTTATACAAACTATCTGATGCAGATCATGTTTTCTCTCATGATGATAGGAAATATTCTCAATTTTGTTGTGAGAGCAGGCGCTTCTGCCAAAAGAGTGTTAGAAGTACTGGATGAACAACCGGCAATTCATGAACTTCAAAATGCCTTATATGTTCCTGAAATAAAAGGAAGAGTAGATTTCGAAGACGTTGAATTCAGATACTCTGGAGACACCAGCCCCGTTCTCAAAAACGTGAACTTTTCTGTAAAATCGGGAGAAGTTATAGCAATCTTGGGAGAGACAGGATCTGGTAAAACCACACTCATGAACCTTATACCGAGGTTGATTGATGTCACCTCTGGCGATGTTAAGATTGATGATTTCGACGTGAGAGTATTAAAATTGCAGAATCTCAGAAAATACATAGCCGCAGTTCCTCAGGAAACGAATCTGTTCTCAGGAACTGTGAAAGAAAATTTAAAATGGGGAAAGGAAGACGCAACAGACGAAGAAGTAATCAAAGCAGCTAAGATAGCTCAGATACATGATTTTATCATCAATTTGCCGCAGGGGTACGATTCATATGTTGAAAGAGGTGGAAGGAATTTCTCTGGAGGTCAAAAGCAGAGGCTTTCCATAGCCCGCGCGCTGGTGAGGAAGCCGAAAATACTAATACTGGACGATTGCACAAGCTCTGTTGATCCCATAACTGAGAGAAAAATTCTGGAAGGATTGAGAGAATATACAAAAGGGTGTACAACGTTCATCATAACTCAGAAAATTTCGACGGCACTGCTTGCAGATAGAATACTAACCCTTCAGGAAGGAAAAATGGTTGGTTTTGGTACTCACGAGGATTTACTTAGAAATTGCGAGGCGTATCGAGAAATATATGAATCTCAACTTGGAAATGGAATGATTAACGATGCCTGAAATAGTGAGAAGACCACCACATGAAATACCGGTGAATAAGCCTGATTTAAAAAACCCGAGAGGTACTTTAAAGCGATTTCTAAATTATTTGAAACCTCATACAATCCTATTAATAGTGGTATTTCTTTTTGTAGTTTTATCCTCATTGATGAATGTCGTAACTCCTTATCTTATAGGAAAAATTATTGACGAGGTATTTATTCCAATGGCTTTCGAAAAACTTTTCAGGTACTTGCTAATTCTGGGCAGCTTTTATGCCATTATTTCTTTATCTTTCTGGATTCAGGGTAAGATCATGCTTAAGCTTTCGCAGGAAATTGTCTTCGATTTGAGAAAAGAGTTGTTTGAAAAACTCCAAAGAATTCCAATAGGTTTCTTCGATAAGACATCTCATGGAGATGTCATCAGCAGAATTGTAAATGATACAGACAATATAAACAACGTGCTTGCAAACAGCATCACTCAAACTTTTTCAGGAATCATCACACTTGCCGGAGCTGCATTTATGATGCTTAAGGTTAATATACTGCTTTCTCTGGTCACTTTTTCTGTGATTCCCCTGACCCTTCTGGCAACCCGGATTATATCTCAGAGAACACGAAGGTATTTTTATGAGAATCAGCGTGTGCTTGGAGAGCTCAATGGCATAATAGAAGAGGATATATCAGGTCTTTCTGTGATAAAAATATTCACGCGCGAGGAAAAAGAGTTAGAGAAATTCAATAAATCAAACGAAAATTTGAGAGAAATAGGGGTAAAAGCACAGATTTTTTCAGGAATACTTGGCCCTATTATGAACATGATAAACAACCTGGGATTCGCGATGGTCAGTGGCTTTGGTGGATGGTTTGCCCTGAAAGGTATAGTTACAGTTGGGACAATTGCCACGTTTATAGGCTATTCACGCCAATTTACCAGACCATTGAATGAACTCTCAAATCAGTTCAATATGATACAAATGGCTCTTGCAAGTGCGGAAAGAATATTCGAAATCATGGATGTTGAGGAAGAAAACGATGATGAAAAGTCTGTAATTATTAGCGAAGCAAAGGGTGAAATAGAGTTTAGAAACGTATGGTTTTCTTACGATAAAGAAGTTCCTATCCTCAAAAACGTCAGTTTTCACATAAAACCAGGACAAAAAGTAGCGCTGGTTGGTCCAACTGGCTCCGGAAAAACCACTATAGTAAATCTGCTGATGAGATTCTACGATGTAGACGCGGGCCAGATACTCATAGATGGTGTAGATATCAGGAAAATAAAAAGAGTGTCTCTCAGGTCTATCATTGGTATAGTATTGCAGGACACTATACTTTTTTCCAAAACTGTCAAAGAAAACATAGGATACGGAAACCCAGATTCAACCGATAATGAAATAGAAAAAGCTGCAAAATTGACACATGCTGATCACTTTATAAAACATCTTCCACACGGGTACAACACTATTCTCACAGATAACGGAGAAGATTTAAGTCAGGGCCAGAGACAGCTCCTTTCCATCACCAGGGTCTTTCTGGCGAATCCAAAGATACTCATATTGGACGAAGCCACAAGCAATATAGATACAAAAACAGAAAAAAGTATACAGACTGCTATGTGGAAACTCATGGAAGGAAGAACAAGTATCATTATAGCCCACAGGCTAAACACTGTTAAAAATGCAGATCTAATAATTGTCATGAAAGGCGGTGAAATTGTGGAAATAGGCAAACATGAAGAACTCTTACAAAGCAAAGGATTTTACCACGAACTTTTCACAAATCAGTACGGAATTCTTCTGGAGGAAAATGAATCCTAAAAACCTGGTGAACTACCCCCACCTATAGAGGTGCTGGTTTCGTGGTCAAGGCAACTTC
>LDZR01000835.1_pt1 | contig 17346 bp, 22 predicted proteins | sample 615371 | NCBI WGS metagenome assembly LDZR01 (sample SAMN03408294, study PRJNA278302) | terrestrial metagenome | isolation source: oil reservoir sample K2 | place: USA: Alaska, North Slope, Kuparuk formation | collected 2013
TTTGTCTCTTTCTAAAAGGGGAAAAAATTACACAGCACTATGTCCTTTTCATGCAGAAGATACTCCATCTTTTTATATATTCCCAGAAACTCAAACCTTTCATTGCTTTGGATGTGGAGCCCATGGTGATGTGATCACTTTTTTGGAAAAATATGAACAGATCAGTTTTTTAGATGCATTAAAAAAAATAGCTACTTATGCTGGAATTGAACTAGATATTAATCAAAAAGAAGAACCTGTTGAGATAACTTTCAATGAAGAAGTTTCCAAACTCTATACTTCTAATCTTCTCAACCTTTCTTCGAATCATAAAGTTTGGCAGTATCTGAAAAAGAGAGAGATAAACAGAGAATTAGTTGAAGAATTCGAATTAGGGTTTGCCACGGGTCAAGAAATCCAAAAAGTTATCGAAGACAATCTTTTTGATAAAGACATTGCAAAGAATACCGGGTTGTTGATCAATGGGGATAAAGAGTTTTTTTATAACCGTTTAATTATTCCAATCAGAAACAACGTTGGAGAATTAGTTGGCTTTGCAGGTAGACAAATAGAAGAAGAAACGAATGCGCCCAAGTATCTGAATACTCCTGAGAATAAATTTTTTAAAAAGTCTAAAATACTTTACAGATATTATAAAAACAAAAAATTCATAAAAGAGAATGATTTCGTGATATTGGTTGAAGGTTACTTTGATGTAATTTCCATGTACAAATTAGGTTTCAAAAACGTTGTGGGAATCTTAGGTTCTGCTTTTACAAAAGATCATGCCCTTGAATTGTTGAAAGCAACTAACAAAGTTGTCACAATGTACGATATGGATGAATCAGGTCGAAAAGCCACTTTATCCACTATCGATGCTTTATTTGCTAAAGACTTTCAAATAGCAGTTTCGAAGTATCCTGCTAAAGATCCAGATGAACTAACCAAAAAACACGATAACAAATACATCGCTGAAATATTAAAGAGCTCATACAAGTTTCATGAATTCATCGTAGATTATTATGCAGAAAAATACGATTTAAGTAATGAATTCGCTTTAGAGAAATATTTGAAAGAAATGTCAAGATGGTATAAAAAAATCGAAGATGTTGGAAGAATAAGTTATTTACAAGGCTTTATAGAAAATATTTCAAAAAAGACGGGAAAAGGTACCGAGTACATTCAAAAAATTTTAGAAAGAACGTCTGCTCTCATACCTGAAAGTTCTGCTTCAAGTGAATCTTATTCACAATCGAAAGATACCGTTTACGTAGAAAAGGATATAAGACACGATATTGCAAAATCTTATTTATTCCTATGGATTAAATATCCTCAATACAGAGAGATACTCAAAAATAATTTCAGCGAGGAGGATTTTTCCAATAAATTACTCAAGGAATTTTTTACTTTAACCTCACAAAACTCAGATATTGGGTATCTACTTGAAAATTCTTCAAAAGAACTAAGTGATTTGATAGTAGAAGTTTGGAAGATAGAATATTTCTTTAATCCTGAGCGAATTCTTTCTTCATTAAAAGAAAGTATTAGAAGAACTAAAATAAACCAACAAATAGAAGAATTGAAGAAAAAACTTCATGAAACAAAAGATCTTTCGGAGAAAACGAATATTACGTCTGAAATCATACAACTTTATTCTAAACTAAAAACAATCAATTGAATAGTAGATTTCATATTTTTAAAAATGGATTTTATATGTTTCAAAAACGATCTAATAACTATCCTATGGAGGTAAACCAATCGATGGAAAAGCTTAAAAACAAGGTGGATTTTTCAGAATTAATAGAAGAAATTGAAAAAATAGAGATCGTTGATCAAGATAAAATCAGGGTTAAAAGAGACAAAGAATGTTATATAGAAGAACTTGAAAAAGGTTTGGAGAATCTCGTAAAAATAGCAAAAAAGAAAAATAATACCATAACTTATCAAGATATAGATGAATGTATACCTCATAATTTATCTGATGTAATTGACGGAAACTTTTTAGAAAAGATTTATGAAAAATTAGAATCCGAAGGAATAGAAATCATTGAATCTTCCCAAGAAGATCAGGCCCAACAGGAAGAAGAATTCTTTAATGAGGATTTGGAAGAGCTTTTTCAAGAAAGGGAATCACAGATATTTGATAACTCTGCTGTAAATGAACCCATAAAGATTTATTTAAGGGAAATAGGAGGGATCAAACTTTTAACCCCTTCAAGGGAAAGACAGCTTGCGATAAGAGCTAAAAAAGGCGACAAAAAAGCCAAAGACGAATTGGTGAAAGCAAATTTAAGATTGGTAATAAGTATAGCAAAAAGATATATGGGAAGAGGATTAACATTCTTAGATTTGATTCAAGAGGGGAATATTGGTTTAATTAGAGCTGTAGAAAAATTTGATTGGAAAAGAGGTTTTAAGTTCTCAACCTACGCTACTTGGTGGGTTAGGCAAGCAATAACAAGAGCTATAGCTGATCAAGCTAGGACAATTAGAATACCTGTTCATTTGGTTGAAACTATAAACAGGATGAATATAGTTATTAGAAAACATCTCCAAGAAACAGGCGAATACCCCACTACCGAAAAGTTAGCCGAATTACTGGATAAACCGTTGGAAAAAATGGATGAAATTTTATTGGCTACTAAAGAGATCATTTCCGTAGATGCTCCGATAAGTGGTTCTGATGACGAAGACGCCTATATTGGAGATTTTTTAGAAGACTCTGAAGCCGATCAACCAGAGGAAATTGCAGTAAGAATGATACTCAAAGAAGAAATCGAAAAAGTTCTGGAATCTTTAAGGCCAAAGGAAGCCACGGTGTTAAAAATGAGATATGGTTTACTTGATGGGAAAATGAAAACACTCGAAGAGGTTGGAAGCTTCTTCAATGTCACAAGAGAAAGAATAAGACAGATTGAAGTAAAAGCTCTAAGGAAGTTAAGGCATCCTTCCAGAAGCTTGCAATTAAAAGAAATAAGCGATATGATAGAAAAAAAGATGTATGATATATAATGGGAGTGTAAATAAATGGAGAAAAATAAGGGGAATGATTTCCTCTTTTTGGGAGAAAAAAACACCCCGAAGGGGGTTCAAGGAAACACCCCGAACGGGGTTAAGGAAAGGTTCCCCTCTTTTCTAGAAAACGAGTTAGATGAGGAACAAAAAGAAGCTGTTATAAAATCAGAAGGAAGATCGATAATAGTTGCAGGTCCAGGCTCTGGAAAAACTCGAGTAATAACCTATAAAATAGCGTATTTGTTAAATAATGGAGTCGAACCTGAAAATATTTTGCTAGTTACGTTCACTAGAGCTGCAGCAAGGGAAATGATCGAAAGAGTAAAGAATGTAACTAACAGAAATTTGGACAAAATGCTCGCGGGTACATTTCATCATGTGTGTAATTCTATTCTCAGAAAGTATGCCACAATTTTAGATTACAAAAATAATTTCAGCATTCTCGACAAAGAAGATTCAAAAGATTTATTGAAAATGGCTAAAAGTGAGTACATCAAAGAAATCAGTGATAATTACAAGCTTCCAAAAGAAGAAGTAATAATGAAAATTATAAGTTATTCATGTAACACATTGACCTCTTTAAGAGAAGCCATACTTGAAAGGGCCCCCTATTTGTTGAATTTCGAAAGAGACATTGAACAAATCTGGGGTATATATACCCAATTAAAAAAAGATATGAACGCCATGGACTACGACGATCTATTAGTGAATACTTTAGTTTTATTCAAAACTCATCCAGAAGTACTAAAAAAGTGTTCAAGCCAATTTAAATACGTTTTAGTTGACGAATTTCAAGATACAAACAAAATTCAAATCGAATTGGTTGAAGCTCTATCCTCGGTTCATGGGAATTTGATAGTTGTTGGAGACGACTCCCAAAGCATATATTCATTCAGAGGGGCTTTATTTAAAAACATAAAAGATTTCATTGAAGATGAGAGAACAAAAGTTTTCAAAATACAAAGTAATTACAGAAGTACCTCTGATATAGTAGGCTTTATTAATCATCTAATGCCGTCTAACTCTGTTCCTAAAGTCCTCAAACCCAAAAGAAAAAGTTATTTAAAACCTTTTGTTGTGGAAACTTTTGACGATTTAGAACAAGCCGATGCCGTAGTCAAAATCATAGAAGATAAATTAAAAGAAGGTTTAGAGTACAAAGATATCGCAGTACTATATAGATCACATTCGTTATCAATGGTATTACAACAAAAATTGGATTCAAAAGGGATTCCTTACAGAATACTATCTGGGTTGAGATTCATCGAAACCGCCCATATTAAAGACATATTAGCTTTTTTAAAGATATTAAACAATCCTTTAGATAAGATTTCATGGATGAGAGTTTTAAAATTATTCCCTGGAATTGGTAACAAAACAGCAACCAGGATTTATGAAGAATTAGAAACCAAAATAAATGAAGAACAGGATAACATCTCAAATATATTGAAAGAAACTGAAATAAATAAATTCAAAACACCCCTTGAATTATTGACAAAACTTTTTGAAAAGAAAGAAAGTACTCCTGACGAGTTGATAGATATTGTTTATCAGGATTTCTACCAAGAATATTCTTTCTTAACCTTTACGGATTCTAAATCTAGAAACATGGATATTGAAAGATTTAGTGAAATTGCTAGTAGATACGATTCCGTAAGTGCTTTTATAGAAGATTTGACGCTTAGCGAAGAGATTGGGGTAATGGCTCCAAGCAGAGATAAAGATGAAAATAAGTTGACTTTGACAACGGTTCATGGGGCAAAAGGGTTGGAGTGGAAAGTAGTTATTCTCATATCTGTAAACCCAGGAGATTTTCCCAACGGACTTGCAATTAAGGAACAAAAATTAGAAGAAGAAGAAAGGCTCTTCTATGTTGCTATTACAAGGGCAAAGAATGAATTATACATTTTAAAACAATTAACTGGTACAACCAACCCTTATCTAAAAAATTCGTTTTATTTTGTTAAAAAAGAAAACGACTTTATCAAAAAAATTCCAGAGGAAATGGTCAATCTTTTGAGAATCAATTATAAATAACAGTATATTATTTAAATTGTTATATTTAATTAATTTTTAATTAAGGTCTAATAATGTAAAATATCCACTGGCGTTTTTCTATTTTTTAAAATATATGAAAACCATACATTCTATCAATAATTAATTAAAATAAAGCAGAAGGAGGTGAACTCTCATTTTCGAGGGCATTATTTTAGTGGTTCCCCTTGAGATGAGAAAAATCTAAGTGCCGACGATTAATCAATTAATAAGATATGGAAGAAAATCTGTAAAGAAAAAGACCAAATCTCCTGCATTACGAGGTAACCCTCAAAAACGGGGTGTTTGTGTAAGAGTATCAACTATGACCCCGAAAAAGCCTAATTCAGCTTTAAGGAAGATTGCAAGGGTTAAACTATCGAATGGAATTGAAGTAACTTGTTATATACCAGGAGAAGGTCATAATCTGCAAGAACATTCTAACGTTTTGGTAAGAGGTGGAAGGGTAAAGGATTTGCCTGGCGTAAGGTATAAGATAATCAGAGGAACTTTGGACGCTGCTGGTGTTGAAGGTAGAAAACAAGGTAGAAGCAAATACGGTACCAAAAAACCAAAGGCTTAATAAGGAGGCTCTTTACTGAATGAGAAGAAGAACTGCTGAAAAAAGAGACATAGTTCCAGATCCTGTTTATGGAGATGTTTTGCTTTCTAAATTTATAAATAGGTTGATGTATGATGGGAAAAAATCTTTAGCTCAAGAAATAGTGTATTCTTCTTTGCAAAAATTGGCTGAAACTACAAAAGAAGATCCCATAGAGGCTTTTCATAAAGCAATAGATAATGTTAAACCTTTAGTAGAAGTCAGATCAAGAAGGGTCGGAGGTTCAACATATCAAGTACCTTTTGAGGTACCTGAAAATAGAGCTACTTCTTTAGCTATAAGATGGATAGTTACTTCTGCGCAATCGAAAAAAGGCAGAGATATGATTAGCAAACTATCTCAAGAGTTGATAGACGCGTATAACAATACAGGACCTTCTGTGAAAAAGAAAGAAGATGTTCATAGGATGGCTGAAGCGAATAGAGCTTTTGCACATTTCAGATGGTAGTATAGCAGTTTAGTAGGAGGGATTGTTTTGAAAGAAAGATTATACCCCATAGAAAAAATAAGAAATATAGGAATAGTTGCCCATATAGATGCAGGAAAAACAACTACTACCGAAAGAATTTTATTTTATACGGGGACAAAACACAAATTGGGAAATGTTGATGAAGGTACAACCGAAACAGATTGGATGGATCAAGAAAAAGAAAGAGGTATTACCATAACCTCGGCGGCAACTTCTGCCTTTTGGAAGGATCATAGGATAAATATAATTGATACACCAGGCCACGTTGATTTTACAGTTGAGGTTGAAAGATCATTACGTGTTTTAGATGGTGCTATTGCCGTTTTTGACGCTCAAGTTGGGGTTGAACCACAATCTGAAACAGTCTGGAGGCAAGCTGACAGATACCAAGTGCCAAGAATTGCCTTTATGAATAAAATGGATAAAATTGGGGCAAATTTTTTTAACGCTATACAAACAATGAAAGATAAGTTGGGGGCAAATCCTATAGCTTTACAAGTACCAATAGGTTCTGAGTCGGATTTTGAAGGCGTAGTTGATTTGCTAACGATGGAGGCACTATATTGGAAAGATGAAAATGGTCAAACAATTGAAAGAACCAGTATTCCAGATGATTTAATAGATTTTTGTGAATCGAAGAGAGAGGATTTAATTGCCACAATTGCAGAAGTTGATGAAGACATAATGGAACTTTATATAGAAGAAGAAGAAATTCCTGTGGATAAATTAAAAGAAGCGATAAGAAAATCAACCATTCAAAATAAAATAGTGCCCGTCCTTTGTGGGAGCTCCTTTAAAAACAAAGGTGTTCAACCATTATTGGATTCAGTTATTGATTATCTTCCTTCTCCTTTAGATATGCCTCCTGTTAAAGCATTCGATGGAATGACGGGAGAGTTTGTAAAAGACGTTCTTCCATCCGAAAGCGAAGATTTTTTCGCCTTAGCTTTTAAGATTATGGCTGACCCGTTTATTGGTAAGTTAACTTTTGCCAGAGTCTATTCAGGAACTTTAAAGAAGGGTAGTTATGTAGTCAATACCACAAAAAATAAAACAGAAAGGGTAGCTAGACTTGTGTTTCTTCACGCTGACAAAAGGGAAGAAGTTGATTACATAAGGGCTGGAGACATTGTTGGATTAATTGGTTTAAAGGATACTTCTACTGGGGATACACTCTCAGATAAAGAATGTAACATGGTTTTAGAAAAACTGGAGTTCCCAGAACCCGTTATTTCGGTTTCCATTGAACCTGAAACCAAAGATGATGAAGCCAAATTGGGGAAAGCTCTTAATGCTTTAACAGAGGAAGACCCAAGTTTAAGAAGTTTTGTTGATCATGAAACCGGAGAAACTATATTATCCGGAATGGGAGAATTGCACTTAGATATTATCATTGAGAGAATTAAAAGAGAATACAAGGTGAACGTTAAAGTAGGCCAACCGCGTGTGGCATACAAAGAAACGATCAAACTCCCAGCCGAAGCTGAAGGAAAATATATCAGGCAAACGGGAGGGCGAGGACAGTATGGGCATGTTAAACTTAGAGTTGAACCGTTGCCTCTGAATAGTGAAAAAGAATTCGAATTTGTGGATAAAATAGTAGGAGGAGTCATACCAAAAGAGTATATACCAGCCATAGAGAATGGTGTAAAAGAAAGTATGCTCGATGGTGTCTTATTAGGATATCCAATGGTTGCTGTGAAAGTGGAAGTTTTTGACGGTTCCTACCATGAAGTTGACTCTTCAGAAATGGCCTTTAAAATAGCTGCATCTATGGCTTTTAAAGATGCTGTTAAAAAAGCCAAACCAGTTTTGTTAGAGCCTGTCATGAAAGTTGACGTTACAACTCCTGAAGAATATATGGGGGATATAATTGCAGATTTAAGCTCAAGAAGAGGAAGAATAGAAAGTTTTGAAAACGTTGGAGGAACGAACACCAGAGTAGTACATGCTTATGTTCCGTTATCAGAACTATTTGGATACGCCACCATAATGAGATCTCTTTCGCAAGGAAGAGCAACCAGTTCGATTCAATTTTCTCATTATGAAGAAGTTCCTGAGCAAGTAACTCAAAAACTTTTAAGTAGGGAATAAGGTTCAAATTGGGATCGAAGGGGAGCTATAATATACCATTTTAAAATTTCTAAAGACCGTATAATAATAATTTACAAGGAGGAGATAGAACAATGGCTAAAGAGAAGTTCGTTAGGGCAAAGGCACACATGAACGTAGGGACTATCGGTCATATTGACCATGGGAAAACAACTTTAACCGCAGCTATAACCAAAGCTTTATCTTACAAAGGTGGAGCAGACTTCACACCTTTTGACATGATAGATAAAGCCCCTGAAGAAAAAGCAAGAGGAATCACCATCAGCGTTTCACACGTTGAATATCAAACAGAAAAAAGACATTATGCACATATAGATTGTCCAGGTCACGCAGACTATATAAAAAATATGATAACTGGTGCAGCGCAAATGGATGGAGCTATCTTGGTTGTAGCCGCAACTGATGGTGTTATGCCACAAACGAGAGAACATGTTTTGTTAGCAAGGCAGGTTAACGTTCCAGCTATAACTGTTTTTATAAACAAAGTTGACATGGTTGATGACGAAGAATTAATAGACTTAGTAGAAATGGAAGTTAGAGACCTTCTAAGTAGCTACGAATTCCCAGGAGATGAAGTTCCAGTTATAAGGGGCTCAGCTCTAAAGGCATTGGAAGAAGATAACCCAGATGGTCCTTGGACACAAAAGATATATGAACTTATGGATGCGGTTGATTCTTACTTCCCAGATCCAGTAAGAGAAATTGACAAACCTTTCTTGATGCCCATAGAAGATATTTTCAGCATTACTGGAAGGGGAACGGTTGTTACTGGAAGAATTGAAAGAGGTGTTGTCCACACCGGAGATCAAGTTGAAATAATTGGTTTGAGTTATGAAACAAAAAAGACTGTAGTAACCGGAGTTGAGATGTTTAGAAAAATACTCGATGAAGGTGAAGCCGGAGACAACGTTGGATGTCTTTTAAGAGGTATAGAAAAAGATGAAGTAAAAAGAGGTCAAGTACTTGCTGCTCCTGGTTCAATCACGCCACACAAAAAATTCAAGGCAGAGGTATACGTATTGAAAAAGGAAGAGGGGGGAAGACACACACCTTTTACCAAAGGTTACAGACCTCAATTTTATATTAGAACAGCAGATGTTACGGGAACTCTTGTAGAATTTTCCAGTGGAGCAGAGATGGTAATGCCAGGCGACAACATCAATATGACAGTAGAATTAATCTATCCTGTAGCTCTCGAAACTGGAATGAGATTCGCTATAAGAGAAGGCGGAAGGACCGTAGGAGCCGGTGTTGTTACAGAAATAATTGAATAATAAATTTGAAAGTTTTATTGTACGGGGAGCTTCAGCTCCCCTTACTAATGAGTTCAAAGGAGGTTAATAAAAAAATTATGGCCGGTAATAACTACATAAAAATAAGGTTAAAGGGATACGACCATAGATTACTGGACGAATCGTCCAAAAAAATCATAGATGCCGTAAAAGATACAGAAGCTAAAGTTTCCGGTCCTATTCCATTACCAAATAAGAGAACTGTGTATTCGGTTATAAGATCCCCACATAAATATTCTTATTCAATGGAACAATTTGAAAAAATCGTTCATAAAAGAGTTATATACATCTACAATGCTTCATCCGAGACAGTTACTAAACTGTTGAAAGTCAACATTCCGGCGGGAGTATCAGTAGACATAAAAGCTTGATGCCATTGTAATTTTTAAAAAAAACGGATATAAATCGGGCTCTGGAGGTGAAAAAATGAAAGGAATTTTAGGAAAAAAAGTTGGAATGACTCGAATTTTTAAAGATGAAAAAGCCATCCCGGTGACAGTTATCAAAGCTGGACCATGTGTGGTAGTTCAAAAGAAAACTATAGCAACAGATGGATACAACGCCATTCAGATAGGTTTTGAAGAGATAACTGAAAGAAAAGCAAACAAACCGTTGATGGGTCATTTCAAAAAAGCACAAGTACAACCTTTAAGGTATTTAAGAGAATTTAGAGTAGATAATGTAGATGATTACGAAATTGGGCAAAAAATCGATGTGTCAATTTTTTCCGAAGGAGAAAAGATTGATTTAATAGGAAAATCAAAAGGTCGAGGATACTCAGGTGTCATGAAAAGATGGAATTTTAGAGGTGGAGAAAATTCACATGGCTCAAAATTTCATAGAGGTCTGGGATCAACAGGAATGGCTACATATCCTTCAAAGGTATTCAAAGGGAAAAAGATGCCCGGTCAATATGGAAATGAAAGGGTAACCATTCAAAACTCAGAAGTAGTTTACATTGATGTACAAAACAATATAATAGCGGTCAAAGGCGGAGTTCCAGGAGCGAGGGGCGGATTGGTAACAATAAGAGAAGCCGTTAAGGCAAAGCGCCCAAAAACGAAGTAAGGAGGTCTATTAGGAAATGTCACAGATAGATGTATACAATATTCAAAATGAAAAAGTTGGAACGTTAGATCTAAAAGATGAAATCTTTAACATTGATCCAAATATGGATGTACTATATAGGTACGTTGATATGCAATTAACCAACAAAAGGGCAGGGACAGCTTCTACTAAGACTAGAAGTGAAGTTAGAGGAGGAGGCCGAAAACCGTGGCCTCAAAAGCATTTGGGTAGAGCAAGAGCCGGATCGATTAGATCCCCTCTTTTCCGACACGGTGGAGTAGCTTTTGGGCCAAAACCCAGGGAATTTCACAAAGACCTCAACAAAAAAATGAAAAGACTAGCTTTAAAGTCTGCCTTAAGTGTCAGGTATAGAGAAAATAATTTAATTGTCTTAGATGATGTTAAATTTGAAAAGCCGAGAACGAAAGATGTAAAAAATATTTTGGCCAAATTTGGTGTGGAAAGTAAAAAAGTTTTATTTTTATTACCTTATAACCAGGAACCTTACGAAAACTTCAAACTGTCAGCAAGGAATTTGCCGAAAGTGAAAGTAATTATAGCGGATAACCCTGGTCAAAATAAAAAGAATGTGGACGGTTTAAATGTATTCGATTTAATAAACAATGAAAAAATTGTGCTTACCAAGGAAATGGTTAATAAAATTGAGGAGGTGATCGGCTGATGGAGCTTCAAAAAGCGTACGATATTATTATTAGGCCGATCTTAACAGAAAAAACCTATTCTCTTATGCAAGAACGAAAATACACATTTGAAGTTGTAAAAAATGCTACTAAACCAGAAATAAAGGAAGCCATCGAAACAATATTCAAAGTCAAAGTAGAAAAAGTGTACGTAATGAATATGAAACCCAAACCAAAAAGATTGGGAAGAAGTGAAGGGTATACCAGAGGATGGAAAAAAGCAATAGTTAAATTAGGAGAAGGTTACGTTATAAGAGAATTGCAAGGCAGTTTGTAGGAGAGGTGAATAAATAATGGCGTTAAAACAATACAAACCCGTAACACCTTCACGAAGATATATGACGACTTCAGATTTTTCTGAATTATCAAAAGTAAAACCTGAAAAGAGTTTACTGGAACCATTGAAAAAAACAGGTGGAAGGAACCACTATGGTCGAGTTACAATGAGGCATCGTGGTGGTGGGCATAAAAGAAAATACAGAGTAATCGACTTTAAAAGAAATAAAGTAAATATCCCCGCAAAAGTTGCCTCAATAGAGTACGATCCTAACAGAAGCGCAAGGATAGCTCTATTAGTATACGCAGATGGAGAAAAAAGGTATATATTAGCTCCCAAGGGATTAAAAGTTGGAGAAACTGTAATGAGTGGTGCAAATGCTGAAATCAAAGTTGGTAATTGCCTACCTTTGGAGAATATTCCTTTAGGAACGCTTGTACACAACATAGAATTTGAACCAGGCAGAGGTGGAAAAATAGCAAAATCCGCAGGGACTTATGCTCAGTTAATGGCTAAAGAAGGTAAATATGCACTTTTAAAAATGCCTTCTACTGAGTTGAGAAGGGTTCGCTTAAGTTGCATGGCTACCATAGGTGTAGTAAGCAATGAAGATCATTCCAACGAAGTTTACGGTAAAGCTGGAAAAACAAGATGGTTAGGGAGAAGACCCAAAGTAAGAGGTATGGTGCAAAATCCAGTAGATCACCCGATGGGTGGTGGAGAAGGTAGAAGTAAAGGTCACATTCCTAAATCTCCATGGGGAACCCCTGCTAAAGGATATAAAACAAGAAGAGGGAAAAAACAATCCGATAAATTTATCGTAAGAAGAAGAGTAAAGTAAGTATTTTTAGCCTTGTGGGCGGGCTGCGGGGCGAAGGGGCGCTGAAAGAAGCTTTAGAGTTTCTGAAGACAGTAAAAACAGAAAAAGCAAGGAGGTGCAATAGGTGGGAAGATCTTTGAAAAAAGGTCCATATGTTCATCCAAGTCTCATTAAAAAGATCAGAGAGATGAACGAAAAAGGTGAAAAAAAGGTTATTAAAACATGGTCAAGGGCCTCGATGATTCTACCAGAAATGGTTGGGCACACAATAGCGGTTCATAACGGAATGAAACACATACCCGTTTATATAACTGAACAAATGATTGGTCATAGATTGGGTGAGTTTTCTCCAACCAGAAGGTTTGGAGGGCATCCAGATAAAAAAGCGGTTAAAGGAAAGATTGAAAAGCAAGGTTGAGGAGGGTAGTTTATGGCTACTAATACTAATGTTTCCAGAGTTCAACAAGATGGTAGAAAAGTAAAAAGATCTACATATCATAGATTAAGAAAAGAAAAAGAAGCTTCTGAACCAATTGTTGAAGCAAGAGCAGTTACAAAATACGTAAGAATATCACCTAAGAAAGCTAGATCTATGGCAAACTCAATAAGGAGTAAAGACATAAGTGAAGCACTTCAAATACTCACTTTTAGTCCAAAAAAATCAGCACGTATACTATACAAAACTTTGATGTCGGCTATTGCTAATGCCGAGAACAATTTTGGATTAAACGCTGAAAATCTCTATGTTTCTGAAATAATGGTGAATGAAGGTCCTAGGTTAAAAAGATTATGGCCGAGGTCTCATGGAAGAGCAGATATCCTTCAAAAAAGAATGAGCCATATTTATATAACCGTGAGAGACAAAAGTGCCGATAAATAAAGTGAGGTGAAATAAGTGGGATCAAAAGTGCATCCGAACGGTTTCAGATTAGGAAACAACAAAAATTGGAAATCTGTATGGTTTAACGAAAAGAATTATTCAGATTATTTACATGAAGATGAAAAGATAAGGAATTATCTAAAATCAAATTACGAAGCCGCTGGGATTTCGGAGATATTAATTGAAAGACCTAGTGATTCGTTAATAAGAATAGATATCTATGGTGCGAGACTAGGAATTTTGATTGGACGTAAAGGCGCAGAAATGAAAAAAATCAGAGATGATTTGAAAAACATAGTAGGGGATAAAGATGTTAAGGTCTACGCTCAAGAAGTAAAAAATCCTTACGTCGACGCTCAACTCATAGCTGAAGATGTATCCGGTCAACTTCAAAGAAGGGTCTCACACAAAGTTGCTATGAAAAGAGCTATAACCAACGCCATGAGACGAGGCGCTAAAGGCGTAAAAATTATGGTTTCTGGAAGGCTTGGTGGTGCAGAAATAGCAAGAACCGAATGGTATATGGAAGGTAGATTACCTCTTCAAACCTTGAGATCAAACATTGATTATGCGGTAGTTCATTCTCAAACTAAATACGGCACCATAGGGATAAAAGTTTGGGTCTATCATGGTGATACGCTAATTCAATAATATTTCCTCCAGTCCTCCCACTCCTTTGGGCGGGCTACGAGGCTAAAGGGTGCTGAAGCAAGTTAAAAACTGTAGAAATGGTAAAAAAGGAGGAAATCCTAAATGTTAATGCCTAAAAGAGTAAAATACAGAAAACAACAACGTGGAACAGTCAGAGGAATGACAAAAGGTGGTAGTTTGGTACATTCCGGTGACTGGGGATTAAAAGCAATGGAAAGCTCATGGATAACTGCTCAACAGATCGAAGCATGTAGGTTATCTATGGTTAGAACCTTAAAAAGAACAGGAAACATATGGATTAACATTTTTCCTGATAAACCAGTAACTTCCAAAGGTATTGGAACAAGGCAAGGAAAAGGTAAAGGTGATGTGGAAGGTTGGGTAGCTGTTGTTAAGAAGGGAAGGGTAATGTTTGAAATAGGTGGAGTCGATGAAGCAACTGCAAAAAGGGCATTAGAGTATGCCGCCTCCAAACTACCGATAAAGACTAAGATAGTTCAAAGATATGAAATAGGAGGGGAGCTCTGATGAGAATAACTGAGATGAGAGAATTAACAGACGAAGAGCTCAATGAAGAATTAAATAATTTGAAAGAGAAATTATTTCAATTGAGGTTTCAACTTGAACTCGGACAACTAAAAAATTCTTCAAGTATTAAACAAGTAAAGAAAGATATAGCTCGAATAAAAACCATCCTCAAAGAAAGGGAACTCGGAATAAGGAGGTAAATTTCATGTCTAAAAAGATAATAACTGGAAAAGTTATCAGCAATGCGATGGACAAAACGATAACGGTAGAAACAGACAGACTGACCAAACATCCCAAATACCACAAATTTGTTAGAAAAACCAGAAGATACCATGCACATGACGAAAACAACGAATGTGAGATTGGTGATATTGTTGAAATAGAAGAATCCAGAAAGCTTTCCAAAACAAAGGCTTTTGTTTTAAAAAGAATTGTAAGAAAAAATATTTTATCGGAAGAAGTTGAAACACCCGACTCAGTTGAAGAAGAAGTAAAAGAAGCCTTTGGAGGTGAGGTTGATGGTACAACTAGAGAGTAAAATTAAAGTTGCTGATAACTCTGGAGCAAAAGTTCTAAGAGTTATTAAAGTACTCGGAGGGTTTCATAAAGCGAAAGGAACCGTAGGAGATACTGTTGTTTGCTCCGTTAGAGAAGCCATACCTCACACGGATTTAAAAAAGGGTCAAGTGGTTCAAGCTGTAATTGTCAGGACGAAAAAAGAGATAAAAAGAAAAGATGGAACTTATATCAGATTCGATGACAATGCTGCCGTACTGGTTGATAAAAATAAGCTACCGTTAGGTACAAGGGTTTTTGGCCCGGTAGCCAGAGAAGTTCGAGAAAAAGGATACGCCAAGATAGCATCGTTAGCGAAGGAAGTGTGGTGAAAATATGAATAAAATAAAAAGAGACGACACAGTAATGGTAATTTCTGGAAAAGACAAAGGAAAAAGAAGCAAAGTTTTAAGGGTTATTCCAAAGGAAAACAAAGTTATTGTGGATAACGTAAACGTCGTCAAGAAACATCAAAGGCCTACTCAAAAGATGAGAGAAGGGGGAATTATCGAGCAACCCAGTCCTATTGATATTTCAAATGTTATGTTAGTTTGTCCAAATTGTGATCAAAAAACTAGAGTGGGATTTAAATTTCTTGAAGATGGAAGCAAAGTAAGATATTGCAAAAAATGTGGTGAAATAGTCGAAAAATCTTAATTCATTTAAACTTTTGAAACGCGGTAAAAATTTTGTGGATAGGTAAGGGAAGAAGCAAAAAGGAGGACAATCAATGGAAAAAGTTCAGTATATACCTCTAAAAGACAGATACAAAGAAGTAGTAATACCTTCTATGATGAAAGAATTTAACTACAAAAACGAGTTACAAGTACCAAAACTTGTAAAAATAGTTGTTAATATGGGAGTTGGAGAAGGTTCCAGAAACAGAGCAGTTGTTGAAAAACATGCTCAAGAGTTAACGAAGATAGTAGGGCAAAAAGCCTTAATAACAAAGGCAAAAAAAAGTGTTGCCAATTTTAAGGTTAGAGAAGGAATGCCAATAGGTGTAAAAGTAACCTTGAGAGGTTGGAAAATGTATAATTTCTTGTATAAATTAAACCATGTTGTATTACCAAAATTAAGAGATTTCAGAGGGCTACCATCTGATTCTTTCGATGGAAGAGGCAATTATACCTTTGGAATTCCCGAACAACTAATTTTTCCAGAAATTAGGCCTGATGATATAAATAGAATTCAGGGTATGGATATAACAATCGTTACCACGGCTAAAACTGATGAAGAAGCAAGGAAGCTTTTAGAATATTTTGGTTTCCCGTTACAAAAATCATGAATGGAGGTTGTGATAAATGGCGAAAAAGTCGCTTATAGAAAAATCCAAAAGAACGCCAAAGTATAAAACAAGAGTTTACTCACGATGTAAAGTTTGTGGTAGACCAAGAGCTGTTTATAGAGAATTCGGTTTATGCAGAATATGTTTCAGAGAAAAAGCTCTAGAAGGTAAACTTCCTGGAGTTAAGAAGGCTAGCTGGTAAGGAGGGAAAAACGAATGTGGAGCGATCCGGTAGCTGATATGCTAACCAGAATAAGGAACGCCAACTCGGTATTCAAAGAGAGTGTAGAAATACCCGCTTCGAACTTAAAAAGAGATATTTTAGAAATAATGAAAAGAGAAGGATTTATCAATGATTATAAATTCATAGACGATGGTAAACAAGGAATACTCAAAGTCTATTTAAAGTACAAAGGAACTAGAAGGGATAAAAAACCTATAATGGAAGGAATCATAAAGGTTTCAAAAAGCGGAAGAAGAGTATATGTTAACACACGTAACATACCAAAAGTCAAAGGTGGATTAGGTATAGCAATACTCTCAACGTCCTTAGGAGTAATGACCGATAAAGAAGCAAGAGAGAAAAAAGTTGGTGGAGAAGTAATCTGTTATGTATGGTGAGGAGGTGCCTAGATGCCACAATCGAGAATAGCTGATAAACCAACAATTATTCCTGATGGTGTAGAATTATCTGTGGATGGACAAACAATAAAAATCAAAGGTAAAAAAGGTGAATTAAGTCTAAATTTACCTGAATATTTGGAAGTTGAAAAAGGTAACAACGAATTAATTATTAACTCAAAAGAAGGCGTGGTTAAAAGAAGTTCAGACGAAAAGCGATTAAAAGCGCTCAGAGGTACTTACACTTCTCATTTGAGAAACATGATTAAAGGTGTAACTGAAGGATACCAAAAAGAATTGGAGATTACTGGTATTGGATACAGAGCGCAACTTCAAGGAAACAATTTAGTTTTGAATATTGGTTATTCAAACCCAGTAGAATTTCCTGTACCTGAAGGAATAACAATAGAGGTTCCACAACCCACAAGAGTGGT
>LDZR01001738.1_pt1 | contig 17241 bp, 15 predicted proteins | sample 615371 | NCBI WGS metagenome assembly LDZR01 (sample SAMN03408294, study PRJNA278302) | terrestrial metagenome | isolation source: oil reservoir sample K2 | place: USA: Alaska, North Slope, Kuparuk formation | collected 2013
TTAAGCCTTTAAGCCAAGCAAAAGTCCTGCCCGCGAGGGAGGCCTTTGCGAGCGGAAGCCAAGCAGGCCGGAATCAAAACTGGGGATGCGCCAGGGTCCGAGGTGGCGGGACGGAGGAGGCGCCGCCGGGTGGCAAGTAAAGGGAAGGCGCAGCGGGGGAATCCTTCCCGGAAGTGGGGAAGGCCTTTCGGCCGGTCCACGGTGGAGGCAAGATTAATAGCGGGGGAGAGAGGCATGGGCCTACCTATAGGAGTACTTGCTTCGGGCCGGGGCAGCAACCTGGAGGCCATCCTGCGGGCCTGGGAGGCCGGGGAACTTCCGGTGGAGCTCAAGATGGTGATAAGTGACAAAAAGGAGGCCCGGGCCCTCAGAATTGCAGCGGAACACGGCGTCCCGGCTGAATTCCTGGACCCCAAGGCCTTTCCCGACAGGGTTAGCTACGATTTGGCCCTGGCGGCCCGGCTTAAAGCAGCGGGGGTTGAGCTGGTGGTCCTGGCGGGCTACATGCGGATCTTAAGCCAGGCCTTTCTGGAACAGTTTCCCCTCCAGGTGATCAACATCCATCCTGCCCTTTTGCCGGCCTTTCCCGGTCTGGGAGCCCAGAAGCAGGCCTGGGAATACGGAGTGAAAATCACCGGCTGTACCGTCCACTTTGTGGATGCAGGGGTGGATACCGGCCCTATCATCGCCCAGGCGGCCGTTGCTGTAGAGGATGACGACACCCCCGAAACCCTGGCCGAACGCATCCTGGAGCAGGAACACCGGCTCTTGCCGGAGGTTATACGCTGGATAGCCCAGGGACGCGTTCGCGTCCGGGGGCGCCGGGTGTACATACAGAAATAGCTTTGCCGATTACCTAAAGGAGGAAGCGAACTTGGTACGGAGAGCCTTGCTCAGTGTCTGGGACAAGAGGGGCCTGGTGGACTTTGCCAGGGGCCTGGTAGAGCTGGGGTGGGAGATAATATCCACGGGGGGCACGGCCCAGGTGCTCCAGGAAGGCGGAGTGCCAGTCACCCTCGTCCAGGACGTGACGGGTTTTCCCGGTATCCTGGAAGGCAGGGTTAAGACCCTGCACCCCATGGTCCACGGCGGTATATTGGCCAAGCGCACGCCCGAGCACTTGGAACAACTGGACAGGCTGGGAATAAAACCCATAGATCTGGTAGCGGTGAACCTTTATCCCTTCCAGGCAGCCGTTTCCCGGCCGAAATGTACTGTGGAGGAGGCCGTTGAAAATATCGATATAGGCGGGCCGGCCATGGTGCGGGCGGCGGCCAAGAATCACGAATACGTTACGGTGATCGTGAACCCCGAGCGTTATCCCGAGGTCCTGGCCTGCCTGCGCGAGAACGGCGATGTGGACCCGGCCACCCGGAGGAAGCTGGCGGCCGAGGCCTTCGCCCACACGGCGGCCTACGATGCGGCCATCGCCCATTACTTCCAGGGCCAAGCCTACGGCAAGGAAACCTTCCCGCCCGCCTTTTTCTTGGTGGGGTTTAAGGTCCAGGACCTGCGCTACGGCGAAAATCCCCACCAGGCCGCAGCCCTTTATCGGTTGCCCCGGGTACCGGCCGGCAGCCTGGTCGGCGGCCGCCAGCTTCAGGGGAAGGAGCTTTCCTACAACAACATAATGGACCTGGATGCCGCCTGGAACCTGGTAAGGGAGTTCAAGGAGCCGGTGGTGGCCATTATTAAGCACACCAACCCTTGCGGGGCGGCGAAGGGGGCTACGCCGGCAGAGGCCTACCGCCGGGCCTACGAAGCGGATCCCGTTTCGGCCTTCGGCGGCATAGTGGGTTCCAACCGTCCGGTGGACCGAGAGATGGCCGAAGAGCTGGTCAAGATTTTCCTGGAAGCGGTGGTGGCTCCCCTTTTCACCCCGGAGGCCCTGGAGATCCTGCGTTCTAAGCCCAACATGCGCCTGGTGGCGGCGGGCGAGGGGCAGGGAGGCGGCCTTTATCAGGTCCGGCCCATAAGCGGCGGCTTTCTCGTGCAGGAGCCTGATCTCCGGGAAGTAGGAGGGGAAGACCTCAAGGTGGTGACCAGGCGCCGGCCGGATCCCGATGAGCTGGAGGACCTCCTTTTCGCCTGGAAGGTAGTTAAGCATGTGAAATCCAATGCCATTGTAGTGGCCAGAAAGGGCATCACCCTCGGCATCGGGGCCGGCCAGATGAACAGGGTGGGGGCGGCCTGCCTGGCCTTGAAGCAGGCGGGAGAAAGGGCTCGGGGGGCGGTTATGGCTTCGGATGCTTTCTTCCCCTTTCCCGACACGGTGGAGGCCGCCGCCCGGGCCGGCATCACGGCGATAATCCAGCCCGGGGGATCCCTCCGGGATCAAGACTCTATAGCCTGCGCCGACGAGCACGGTCTCGCCATGGTCTTCACGGGGGTGCGCCACTTCCGGCACTAGAGGAGATTTACCCCGTGCCCGGGCGGGCATATTTTTTCTGCGAGGAGGGACGGTCGTGAAAGTCCTGGTGGTAGGAAGCGGCGGGCGGGAGCATGCCCTGGTGTGGAAATTGGCCCAGAGCCCGGCGGTCACCGAGATCTACTGCGCCCCCGGCAATGCTGGTATAGCAAACCACGCCTACTGCGTCCCCATACCCGCTGACGATATTGAAGGCCTGGTGGATTTCGCCCGCCAGGCCGACATCCAGCTGACGGTGGTGGGGCCGGAAGGACCCCTGGTGGCCGGCGTGGTAGACGCCTTTGAGGCTGCGGGTTTGAGGATCTTCGGCCCGCGGCGGGAGGCGGCCCTGTTAGAAGGCAGTAAAGTCTGGGCCAAGGAATTTATGGCTAAAGAGGGCATCCCCACCGCCCGCCATACGGTGGTGGACAACCTGGAGGACGCCCGCCGCTACCTGGAGAGGGAAGGGGCGCCGGTGGTAATCAAGGCCGATGGTCTGGCCGCCGGCAAGGGCGTGGTCATAGCGGAGGACGAAGGGGAAGCCCTCCGGGCCATCGAGGAAATGCTGGGGGGCCGCCTCGGCCCTGCCGGCCGTCGCCTCGTCCTGGAAGAAAAGCTGGAGGGCGAAGAGGTAAGCGCCATGGCCCTGTGCGACGGGGAGAATCTCCTTCCTCTGGTGCCGTCCCAGGATCATAAGCGCCTTTTGGACGGGGACCGGGGCCCCAATACGGGAGGAATGGGGGCCTATGCCCCCGTCCCCTTCTACGACGAGGCCGCGGCAGCGGAAGTGATGGAAACCGTCCTGCGGCCGGCCGTGCGGGCCATGGCGGCGGCCGGGAGGCCGTATACCGGTGTCCTGTATGCTGGATTAATGCTGACCGCCCGGGGCCCCCGCGTCCTGGAGTTCAACTGCCGGCTTGGGGATCCCGAAGCCCAGGCTGTCCTGATGCTCCTGGAGAGCGATCTGGTGGAGGTTATCCTGGCGGCCCTGGAGGGGCGGCTGGATCGGGTGGAGGTGAAATGGCATCCGGGGGCGGCGGCCTGCGTGGTTCTGGCGGCTCCCGGTTATCCCGGAGAGTATCTCCGGGGCGAAGCCCTCAAGGGGCTGGAAGATGTGCCGCCGGGAGTAGAGGTGTTTCACGCCGGTACGGCCCTGAAGGAAGGGCGCCTGGTCACCGCCGGGGGGCGGGTGTTGGGGGTCACCGCCCGCGGCGAAACCCTGGAGGACGCCTTGAAGAAGGCCTACGACGCCGCGGAGATCATCGACTTTCCGGGGAAGCACTACCGGAGGGACATCGGCCGGCGGGCGTATAAACTTTTCCCCTTAGGCCAATCTAAATAAGAGCAGATCGCTAGAGCCTTAAGGGGGGAAGCCGGTGCCTCGCCCCTTCCGCAGACCCCTTCGCGCCGCCCTTCGGCCCTTGAAGGGCCGAGCAACTCAAAAAGATACTTCCGGGGGGCAAGGGCAAAAATACCCCTACCCCCCGCTGGAACACTACGTTCTGACTCCGGACCTCAAGCTGAACCTGCAGCAGCTGGAGGAGATATTCCACCGGAGCGGTGACGTAGTAAAAAGGGACTTTTGCATCGGCGGCCGGGCCCGGGCGGCCATCGTTTATATCGACGGCCTGGCCGACAAGACCCTCATTGAGGATACCCTCTTGCGAACCCTGCAGCACGTACCTTCCGAGCTGGCCCAGGCCTTGGTAGACAGATCTGCTCCCCTGGACCGCCTGTTAGAAATCATCGTACCCATGGCCGATGTCGATTTTGTCGAGAAAATGGCGGATGTGGTCAATCATGTCCTGAACGGCGACGCCGTTCTTTTATTTGAGGGCTACCGCCAAGCCATGGCGACCAGCACCCGCTCCTGGGAACAGCGCAGCATCAGCGAACCCCTCACCGAAGGTGTAGTCCGGGGGCCCCGGGAAGGCTTTGTGGAGAACCTGAGGACCAACACCGCCCTGATACGCCGGCGCCTCAAGACACCGGACCTCGTAGTGGATAACCTCCTGGTGGGCCGCTACAGCCAGACCAACGTTTCCCTGGTCTATCTCAAGAGTCTGGTCGGTCCGGGCCTCCTGGAAGAAATACGCCGGCGGCTAGACCGTATTGATGTAGACGGCATCTTGGAAAGCGCCTATATCGAGGAGTTTATCGAGGACAACCCCTTTTCCCCCTTCCCCCAGATCGACCACACGGAGCGGCCGGACAAAGTGGCGGCCGCCCTCCTGGAGGGGCGGGTGGCCCTTCTCATCGACAACACACCCTTCGTCCTCCTGGTACCCACCTTGTTCGTCCAGTTCCTCCAGGCCAGTGAAGACTATTACGAGCGCTACTGGCTGGCCAGTTTCTTAAGGGTGCTCCGGTTTGTGATACTCAACATCGCCCTTTTGCTGCCGAGCGCCTATGTGGCAGTGAGCACCTATCACCAGGAAATGCTGCCCACCAACCTGGTAGTGCGGCTGGCCGCCCAGAGGGAGGGTATTCCCTTTCCCGCGGTGGTCGAGGCCCTGTTGCTGGAACTGGTCTTCGAGATCTTGCGGGAGGCCGGAGTTCGCCTCCCCCGGGTGGTGGGACAGGCGGTAAGTATCGTGGGTGCCCTGGTCATCGGCGAAGCCGCGGTGAGCGCCGGCCTGTTTTCCCCGGCCATGGTTATCGTGGTGGCCCTGACGGGCATCAGCTCCTTTGCCCTGCCTAAGTTTTCCATGGCCATTACCATCCGCCTGCTGCGCTTTATTATGCTTATTCTGGCCGGAGTACTAGGATTTTACGGTATCATGCTGGGCCTCCTGGCCGTTTTGGTTCACCTTAATACCCTCAGGTCCTTTGGCGTGCCCTATCTGGCTCCGGTGGCACCCTACCACAGGCGAGACTACAAGGATGTTTTCGTGCGGGCACCGCGGTGGGACCAGGAGTTGAGACCCACCCAACTGGGGCACCGGGATCCCAGGCGGCAGGCCGAAGGTCTGCAACCGGTGCCTCCCGGGGCGGACAAAGGAGAAAAAAGCGGGGGAGGCCGGTAGTTGTGTCCCGCAGCCGCGAAGAAGGTTTTATCGGTCCATGGCAGGGCGCCATTTTGCTCTGGTTCAGCGAGCTGCCTACGGCCCTTCTCTTTCTTCCGGCCCTTATCGTCTCCAGGGCCCAACAGGATGCCTGGATGTCCGTCGTTCTGGCCATCGTCTTCACCCTGCCCCTGGCCCTCCTGCTGGGTTGGCTGCTGTACCGGTTCCCCGGAAGGACCCTTTTCCAGGTGGCGGAGACCGTTCTGGGAAAAATTTTAGGCAAAGCCATGACCTTGTTTTACGTTCTGGCCTTTGTGCAGTGGAATGCCATCGTCCTGCGGGAGTTCGGCGAATTTCTGGTGGCGGCCGTTATGCCGGAGACGCCCCTCATAGTTTTCACCGTTACCCTGATGGTTCTGGCCGTCTATGCGGCCCGCAACGGGCTGGAAGTCATTGCGCGGTCGGCCCAGTTCATCCTTCCCCTCATGGTCAGCTTTTTCCTCATTGTCCTGGTGCTGGCCACGCCCAAGATGTCCCTGCGCAACCTTTTCCCCCTCCTGGAAGGGGGCCTCGGGCCCCTTTTGTTAGGCGCATTTATCACCCTGGGCTCCACGGGAGAAATTATCGTTATATCCGTGGTAGGCGCCTTCCTTCAACAGCCCGAGGGGGTGAAGAGGAGCCTGATCCTGGGGCTGGCGGGCATTCTTTTCTTCCTGGTCTTAGGGGTCATGGGGGGCGTGCTGGTCTTCGGTGCCTGCGAGGCGGGACGCCTTACTTTTCCGGCTTTCTCCCTCGCCCGGGTGATAAGCATCGGCAATTTCCTGGAACGCATTGAAGTGCTCTTCATGGCCATTTGGGTGGGAGGCATATTTATCAAGGTTACTCTAAACCTGTATATTGCAGCTTTGGGCCTGGCCACGGCGGCCGACTTAAGGGAGTACCGGCCCTTATGCGCTCCCCTGGCGGCCCTCGTGGTGGTATTATCCGTCTGGCTCTTCGACAACCTTACGGGCGTATTATTTTATCTCGAACAAGTCCTGCCTGTTTGGGCCCTGCTGTGGCAATGGACGGTCCCCGCCGCCTTAGCGCTGACGGCGGTTATCAGAAAGGTGGAGGGGAGCAGAACGTGAGAAGAAGCCTTCGGGCCGTCTTCCTCCTTCTTTCCTTAACCCTTATAGGCATGATATTGGATGGGTGCTGGAGCCGGCGTGAAATAGAAGAGCTGGCCCTCATAATGGCTGCCGCCCTGGATGCGGAGGGCGAAAACCAGGTCCGCCTGAGCGCCTTTATCATCAACCCCCGGGAAATCGGCGGCGGGCAGCCCATGGGAGCCGGCGGTGGGGGCGGTACCAGAATGCCAGGGGAAATTGTTACCGCCGTGGCCGATAATTTCGCCGAAGCCACCCGCCGCCTGGAGGAACATATTCCCCGCCGCGTTTTTTGGGCCCATAACCGCGTGATCATCCTGGGAGACGGCCTGGCGCGCAGGGGACTCCAGAGTTTAGATTGGTTTAGCCGCGACCGCCAGATGCGCCTGGATACGGTGGTCGTCCTTACTGAGGGCGAAGCCCGTAGGGTGCTGGACCTGCCGCCGGGGATCGAGCTCAACCCCGGGCGCATCATCACCGGTATTTTGAACAGCCACGTAATTTTAAAGGTGGAGTTGAAGGATCTGTTTGCCATGTGGCAGGCCCGAGGGGATAACCCGGTAGTGCCACGGGTGGTCCTCCTTTCCCCCGACGAACACAGCGGGAGCAAGCTGCAGGGAAGGGAAGGCCGGCCGGGCGGCGGAGGCGAGGGTGGTGAAGGGAGAGAGGCTCCACCGGCCCAGGCGGCCCCGGCGGCCGTACGCTTCGACGGGGCGGGGGTGTTCAAGGACGATAAGCTGGTGGGGTATCTCGATCATTTGGAAACCCTGGGCACCATGTGGTTGCGGGGAGAAGTTAGGGAAGGGGTCATCACCTTCAACTGTCCTGCCCACCCTGAAGGGCAGGTGGCCGTGCGATTCTATCGTTCCCAGACCAAGGTTAAACCCCACGTAGAGGGCGACAAGATCCGTTTTCTGGTTAAAATTACGGCCGAGGGCGACCTCACCGAGCATACGTGCGATGATTCTCTAAAGGATCCGGCTCAAGTTAGGGCTATGGAAGAGGCCTTGCGCCGGGAAGTGGAGAAAAGGGCAGAGGCGGCCTTGGATAAGGCCCAGAAGGAATTAAAGGCAGATATTTTTGGGTTCGGAGAGGTTCTCCATCGCCAGGAACCCAAATTCTGGAAACAAGTGCAGGATCATTGGAACGAAATCTTTGCCGGGGTGGAAGTAAAAGTGGAACCACGTATGGAAGTGAGGAGGGTGGGCATGACCTACGCTTCGGTAGAAGCCATTCGCGGAAACACCGGTGGCAAGAAGACTTCTCCTGGAGGCAGGTAGATGTTCGTTTTTTTGATTATCTTAGCCTTTGCCCTCATGGCCTGCGGTGAGGCCGTCCCCTTATATCGTGAGAAAAAGTACAGGGAGTTGGCGGTCATGGGCGCGGTGTGGTCCCTGGGGTTAGCCTTGAGCCTCGCCCTGGTGATGGATAGGCCCCTACCCAATCCTATTGCTTGGATGGAACACCTCCTGGTACCTGTATTTCGCCTCTTGGAGGCCTTTTTAGGACCCATGTAAAATAGTCACCGGCCGGGGAACCTTCCTAATGATTTCTGCCTCAGGTGTGTTCTAGATCACAAGAAAACGTAACCATTTTGGGATTCCCGAAGTGATGTTCCTCACTCTCCTCTTTCCGGAGGTGCTCTATAATAGGTGCCAAAAAGGGGAGAGATACATATGCTAGCGGACACTCTGGTAAGGCAACATAGGGAGATCCTGGGTCTTCTGACGGACATCGAGGCTTTGGGAAAGGACGGTATTTCCAGCCGGCCCTTCGACCTCCTCATAAAGCTGGGGGCGCTTTTCGGCAAGGTGAAGGTTCACCTGGCCCAAGAGGACCGGGGGCTGTACCCCCTTCTCCTCCAACACCCGGACGAACAGGTGCGGGAAAGGGCCCAGAGGTTCATCCGCGACATGGGCGGCCTCCGTGAGGCCTTCGATCGCTTCAGGAATAAGTACGCCTCTATAGAGGCCATAAAGGAAGACCCGACTCGCTTCCTGGCCGACGTGAAGGCCATCGCCTCCCTGACGCATCCCCAGTTTTTTGTTCCGGCCTGCTTTGGCTTACGCTCGCTCCCGAAACCCTCGCAGGCCAAACTAGCGCTTGGCTCAAGGCTCCGGCAGGCTTCCCGGCAAATTCGGCATCCTGCCTCAGTTGCCGGCCTCGGGCATCCATGCCCTCGGGCCTGCCTTCGCCTTTCGCCAAGCTTAAGTTTGGCTAGCCGCGAAAGCTTGCTCGCTCGCTTCCAAGCCAAAGCAGGCCTGCCCTGCAAAAAGTGGGGATAACTCAGCATCGCCTCCGCCTTGACCCAGCGTATCCGCCTGGAGGAGGAAGAACTATATCCCTTGCTTAAAGGCCTGTAGGCCGCCGGCCGCCAGGCCGGCCGCACCGGTGGTTACCGGCCGCCGGGAGCCACGCCCTAGGAGCCCTCTCTGCCTAGAACCGGGATATCCCTCGCCCTGGCCGCCTCGGCCCGAAAATCGTGATATAAGAAGGCCGTCGTTATCAGGGTGGAGCCCAGATCCGACAGGGGCATGGTCCACCACACGCCGGGCAGCCCCCAGAACCGCGGGAGAAAGAGGAGAAGGGGTATCAGCAGGAAAACCTGGCGCGAGAGGGTCAGCAAGGTACCCTGGAGGGGCTTGCCCGTGGCCTGGAAATACCCCGAGCCCACGATCTGGAAGCCTATGACAGGAAGGACGAGGAAGAGGACATGCATAGCCTCGGCGGCCATGGCGATTAATTCCGCGTCCTGGCGGCTGAACAGAGCGACGAGCTGTTCCGGCCATATTCTGGTGGCGGTATAGCCAATGCCTATAATGACGGTGGCCCAAAAACTGGCCAGTTTGAGGGTGGCCTTAACCCTTTCCATCTTGCGCGCACCGTAGTTGAAACCGATGATGGGCTGGGCGGCCTGGGAGATACCGATGACCGGCATGAACATAAAGGTGCCCAGGCTAAAGACAACGCCTACCGCGGCAATGGCCAAATCGCCGCCGTAGTGGGCCAGGCTCTTGTTGAAAATCACCTGCTGCAGGCTGTGCACCAGCTGTAAAGCAAAATAAGGAAATCCTACCGCGAAAACGGTTAAGCATACGGATCTGCGCAGAAAGAGGTTACGCCCTCGAAGCTTCACCAGGCTCCGGCCCGAAAGGTAGTAATAAAGGGCCCCGGCGGCAGATATACCCTGGGAGATTACGGTAGCCATGGCCGCTCCTTTTATGCCCAGGCCCAGGGGAAAAACGGCTATGTAGTCAAGTACGATATTGCTTAGAGCCCCGGCCACGTTCAGGACCATCGCCAACAGGGGATGGCCCTCGGCTCTTATCATGTTGGTCAGGCCGAAGCCCAGGGTCATTAGGACGTTACCGAGGAGGATTATGCGGGTATATTCTACGGCATAGGGCAGCACGCTCTCCGGGGCGCCGAAGTTGAGCAGCAGGGGCTCGAGGAAGAGTAGGCCGACAGCCGAGGCGCAGCCGGCCACCAGCACCAAGAGGGTGAGGGCGTTCCCGGCGATGAGGTCGGCCTCTTCTTTTTTCTTTTCTCCCAGGCGGATGGATATGAGGGCGGTTGCTCCCATACCCACCAACATGGAAAGAGCCATAAGCACCAGCATTACGGGAAAGGCCACCGTGGTGGCGGCTATGGCCAGCTTGCCGACTCCTCTTCCTACCACTATCCGGTCCACTACATTATAAAGGGCGTTCACCAGCATGCCCGTTATGGCCGGTAGCGCGAACTTCCACAGCAGGCGGCCGATAGGGGCCAGCTCCAGTTCGCGAGTCTGTTCCCCTTGGTTCATTTGGCTTCCACCCTTTCATAGCCGCTCAAGGATGTCCACTGCTTTTTTTAAACTGGCTATTAATTCGTCGGCCTCTGGGCGCCCAAGCTTTTTCAGGAGTTCGAGGATTATGTCCCTCTGACGGGCCGTTACTTCTTCCATATGAGCCCGTCCCCGGGGCGTGAGGGACACCAGGGTTTTTCTTCGGTCCCGGGGGTCTCCTTTACGGGCGATAAACCCGATCTTTTCCAAGGAATCTAATAACGTTGTGAGGCTACCCTTCTCCAGGCCTACCTTTCTGCTGAGCTCACTGGGGGTGGCCTCTCCTTCGAAGAAAAGATGGCAGATCAACTTCTGCTGGTTTTTCTTTAACCTTGCCTCGCAACCGCCCGAGGAGCGAAGGACGCACAGAAACTTCTTATGGTATAGTCCCATGAATTTGGTAAGGAGGCCGTACAGCTCACGGGCCGTCTCCCTATCTACAGAATCTATAACTTCCCGCGCCATGGTCTTCCTCCAACCCTTTACGGATCCCGAGATAGTTAAAATTCATACGGTAAGAATACTAACATAATTGGGCGTCCGGTGCAAGGCCGCCGCGACGACGAAAAATATCCCTGTCGGCCGAAGATCTTGTGCCAGGTCCGAGGGCCGGCCTCACAAAAAGGATCTTGCCCCTCCTTTGGGCTAGGTGTTATGATTACGGTAGCAATATACCGGCTTCCCAACGGATACAATTTTGTCATTGAGGTGAGGCCGCTTTGAGTCTTAACCGACAACTGCAGTTGCCCGAGGGGGTTGATGATTTTCTCCCCGAAGCGGCGGCGGCCAAACGGGATTTGGAATATAAACTGCTAACGCTTTTCCAGGGCTGGGGTTACCAGGAGGTGGTAACCCCAACCTTTGAGTTTGTGGAAGTTTTCCAGGCCGGACAGGCCACCGGCCGTGAGGATGTGCTGTATAAGTTTATCGACCGGCAGGGTCGGGTTTTGGCCCTGCGGCCGGAAATGACGGCGCCGATAGCCCGCCTGGTGGCAACCCGCCTCAAGAGGGAGAAGCTCCCCTTGCGCCTCTGCTACAGTGCTACCGTATTCCGGTATGAAGACCCTGCCCGCGGCCGGCGCCGGGAGTTCCATCAGGCCGGCGTAGAGCTCCTGGGGGCCAGCGGCGTGGGCGCCGACTGCGAAGTGGTGGCCCTAGCGGTGGAAGCCCTCCTTAAGGCGGGCCTCAAGGAGTTCCTGGTAGGCTTGGGACAGGTGGCGGTGACTAAGGGAGTACTGGCCGAGCTGAACTTGCCCGGAAAGGCCCTGGCTAGAGTAAAGGAAGCCATGGTGGGCAAAGACTGGGTGCGCCTCAGTTACCTTTGTGAGGAGTACGGTCTAAAGGGCGATGCCCGGCGGTGTCTGGAACTGCTCTTTACCCTGCATGGCGGCCGGGAGGCCCTGCGGGGAGCCGGCCCTATTAACAAAATGAAGGCGGCCCGGGAGCACCTGGAGCACTTGGAAGAAGTTCTGGCCGTCCTGGAGCGCTACGGCCTGGGACCCTATCTCTTCGTCGACCTGGGCATTTTGAGGGATTTCGATTATTATACCGGTCTCGTGTTTGAAGGTTATACGGCCGGGCTGGGGTTTCCCGTCTTGGGCGGAGGCCGATACGACGAGCTGCTGCAGGAGTTCGGCTATCCCTGCCCGGCTACTGGATTTGCCGTGGGCCTGGAGCGGGTGTTAACGGTCAAGAACAGCCTGGATTTGCCTCCCGAGGAGAGCCCGACGGGTTATTTGGTGGCCGGGGAAGACCTGGCTGGCGTTCTCATGCGGGCGCGGGAATTGCGGTTAACCGGGGCCCGGGTGGAGCTGGCTTGGGACCTGAAGACCCGGGAGGAGGCGGCCAGGGAGGCGGCGGAACGGAAGCTTTCCCCTGTGTGGGTATCCAGAGGTGAAGGGAATGAATGACATGGTGGTCACCATAGCCCTGCCTAAGGGGAAGTTGGGGCAGGAGACTATAAAACTTTTGTCCGTCGCGGGCCTGCCGGTGGAGGGGGTCTCCACGGAGGCGAGGCAGCTCACCTTCGGCTTTCCGCGAGAATCCCTGCGCTATATCGTCTGCCGGCCCACCGATGTACCTACTTATGTCGAACATGGGGCGGCCGACCTGGGGATTGTAGGGAAGGATACCTTAGTGGAAAGCGGGGCCGATGTATTCGAACTGGCAGATTTGGGCTTCGGCTACTGCCGCTTTGTGGTGGCCGCCCCGCGAAGGAAGTGGGAAGAAGCGGGGGGTTCCTTGGAAACCCTGCTGGCCGGGAGCCGCCGGGTGGCCACCAAGTTTCCCCGGGTGGCGGCCCGCTTTTTTTCCGACCTGGGGCAGCAGGTAGAGATCATTAAGCTGCATGGAAATATCGAGCTGGCTCCCCACGTGGGCCTGGCGGATCTCATTGTGGATATCGTTTCCACGGGTAGGACCTTAAAGGAGAACGACCTGGTGGAAGTAAAGTCCATCTTTCAGGCCACGGCCCGGCTCATCGCCAACCGGGTAAGCTACCGCATGCACCACGAGCGCCTCCAGCCCCTGGTGGAAAAGCTGCGGTGGGCGAGCTATAATTTAGGGGAAAAAAGGGACTTCCATATTTTATCAAGTTAGCTTATGATTCTCCTTAAAAGGTATTAATTACTATTTCTTTGGCAACAAGTCCGCCCTCTCGACTTTTTGGTGCGAATTTCGAGGGAAGGCGCGGCCCCAAACGCAGAAGAATAGCCCGTCCGGCTGCCGACCCCTAAAAACGCAGATGCCCCGGCGATACCCTGCCGTTTTATTACCCCTCAGAGGGAAGGGCTGGTGTTCGGTTTTGAGTTACCCCTCCCAGGACGAAAGAGAGTTCCGCATCATCTATGAGAGTTTTTATTCCCAGGCCTTTTACACGGCCTGGGCCATACTTAAGGATTACAACCTGGCGGAAGATGCCACCCAGGAGGCCTTTATCGAAGTTTTCACTCATTTCGACAAGTTGCCCGGGGAAGACAATCTCTTGCGGTGGCTCAAAACGGTTACCGCTCGCAAGGCCATCGATCTGTGGCGCAAACACAGGAAGTCACAGGTAAGGGAGCAGGCTGCGGTCGGACCGAGCTCACAAGACGCGGGTTTTCTGGCCGCTGAGAATAAAGTCTTGGTATATTACTTATTACAACAATTACCGGCCACTTATAGACAAATTATCTATTTGCGGTTTTACTGCGATTTTTCGGTAAGGGAAACGGCCGAGATAATGCAAGTCAAGGAGGGTACGGTGAAATCACGATTACACCGGGCCTTAAGCTACCTCAAAGGCAAATGCGAGATGGCCCGGGAAGTGCAGGAGCTCAGGAGGTGTTGACCCTGGAGATGGCTCATGAGGGCTATTGGGAGCGGCTGCTAAAAGAAGTTATAATCCGGGAGATAGAGAGGCAGCCCGTTCCCACACCGACGGATGACCAGTGGGCCGAGGTTTGGCGGGCGGTCCAGAGGAGACGCTCAGAGGAGAAAAAGCTTCGCCGGAGGCGTTTTTTGGTGGCTGCGGCCGTTTTGGTGTTCCTATTAGCCGGTGTACCGGCCGTTTTTTATCCTGGAGTGATAGCCGGCTGGGGCCGCCAAGTCTTGGGCTTGGCGCAAGGGCGAGCCAGCATGATGGTCACCGAGGAGCAAGGGGGAGGGAGCACCCCGCCCGGCGTTGTTATGCAAGGGGCCCATGAAATTATACGGGATCGGCAGGAGTCTTTAGGGGCAGATGCGCCTGAGGCAGGGAGGGCGTTGCGTGCCGAGTTGGAGGATAGAGAATTTCCCTTTGCCGTAAAATGGCCGGCTTACTTGCCTCTGGGATTCGAGCTCAAGGGCGTGGAAGTGGCCCCGGCCGAAACCGGAGGGGCCGACGCCGGTCGCGTTAGGCTGATCTACGGAAAGGGTTCCCAGACGGTAGAAATCCTTCAGACCAGAACGGCGGAAGAACGGGGCGTCTTTTCCTCCGGTCCCGGGGCCCAGGAGGAGATCATCACTGTTTCGGGCCGGGAGGCGCGGTTAACTTCGGATGGGCATTCTTACACCCTGTATTTTCAGGATGACGACGGGGTAGCCGTGCAGGTAAAGGGAAACATTGCAAGAGAAGATATCATTAGAATTGCGGCTTCCCTCGGCAAGGCCCCGGGCCCGGCACAGGAGTGAGCGCGTGTCCCTTCCGCGGGGCGAGGTGCCGTATTCCCCCCGGAGAAGGGTTTGGAGGAGTAAGGTGATGGGTGGCCCGGAGGTTAGAGGGGAAGAAAAATAGGCCCCCGGCGTTTTGGCCGGGGGCCCGGCCGTTACCGGCCCCGTTACTAGTTTTCCAGCTTCAGGGCTCTCGCCAGGGCCACGGCAGCTTCGGCGCGAGATACAGGCTCCACGGGCCGGAAGAGGCGGCCGTCCCCTTGCAGGATGCCCAGACCGTAGCTCAAGGCCACATAGCCGAGGGAATCGGAGGGTATTTCTGCGGCGTCCGCGAAGGGCACCCTGTAGATGTCCCGAGCCTGGGCCGCTAGGTCGAGGCCCAGGAAGCGCACCATTAGGCGGGCCAGCATCTGGCGGCTCACTTCGTCGCCCGGTGCCACATTCTCCTTTACCCAGCCGCGCAGCCGGGCCCTGTCCAGCACCTGTTCATCGGACAGACCGGCGGTGGCCCACACGCCGTCCTGGGCGCCCATCATGGCTCGGAGGAGGTGGGCTGCCATAACCTTTTCCTGGGGGCGGAAGGTATTACCGTAGTCGCCGAACAGACCGGCCTGGCCGAGGAGGGAGATCTCCTTTTCCGCCCAGTGACCCGCGATATCGGTAAAGAGGTAGGGCCGCGGCTGCTGGGCCACCGGTTTTCCCTGCCAGTCTAAGGCTTCGCCCGTCTTGGCCTCGATCATGGCCGCCCCTACGGCGCCTGGAAGAACTGTAGGACGATATACCAGCTTTATCTGCCGCTCCCCCCGGCGCCCATAAATCTCGGCGTAGCTTAAGGTTAGGGGCTGGCGGGAGAGATACCGGTCGGCGGCTTCCGCGGGAGATAACAGCCCCTCGGCCGGCGGGAACTCCAGGTCGGACCAGGTGAGGTTATAAGAGGTAATCTCGCCGGTGACCGCATCCACGGTAATACTGAAGCCGTCCTCGGGATAAGGAACCTTATTCACCAGGCGGCGGTAGTAAAAAAGGTGATAGGCCGGGAGTTCTTCTTCCAGGGGACGGATGGGCCCCAGATACCGGTCTTCCACCGGTTCAACCTGGCGGAAGCGTTCGGGCTGGATCTTCTGGAGGAAGGCCTCGGCCTTGGCTTGGGCCTCCTTGCGGGTTAGCCTTGGCGCTTCTTTCCCGCTTTCACCGGGGAAGGGGCCTATGTGGAAGCTCAGCAGTTCTCCGGTGACGGCGTTAACCTGGGCGTGAACGTAGCGGCAGTTCTGGTCGGCTTGTTGGTTGCTCCAGGAGAAGTTCCAGGTGCGGAGAGGCGGGTCCGTCCAGGTGTCGGCCGTGAGGGCGGCACTGTTAAGTTTGCAATCCTGGGGAATGCGGACCCATTGGCGTACGACGGCTTCGGCCTCCTGCTGGGAAATGAGCCTGGTGGTTTCTTGGATCTCCCGGATTTCTTCCGGCGTAAGGGGAATAGACTGTTGTTCAGACGCCTGGGCGGCCCGTTCCCGATCATAGGCCCCCATGCCCCCGGGAAGCCCCATCCACCCGCCGTCCAGGTCAACGGGCTCCCCCGTCAAGGCGTCTATGGCGCCGCCGGAGGGGTGGTCCAGGCGGTAGACGAGCATTATCGGCATTTTCTGTCTGGGCTCGGAGGGATACGGGCGGAAGTACTGGAGCTTGAGCATTCCCGCCTGGTCAAAGGCCTGGCGGGCCCTTTCCAGGGAAATAGCTTTCGTAGCATCGGGAAACTCCGCCCGGGTCCACCGCAAATTGTAAGAGGTGACTTTGCCCGTTTGGGCGTCCACGGAGATGGAGACGCCGTCGGCAGGGAAAGGGATGCCGTTAACCAGGCGTTGCCAGCGGAAATTGTAGGCAGATTGTTGCCGGGCCCATAAGGGCAAAAGCTCTTCGCCACCGATCTGCAGGCTCAGTTCTCCCATCCGGGAGGGCTGCAGGCGGCGCAGCAGTTCCTCGGCTATCTTAAGGGCCTCCTCCCGGGAAAGGGCCGGAAGTTGGGCCCCGGTTTCCGGCCTGTGGCGCCACAGGTCCATACTAAAAATCTCACCCGTCTGGGCATCCACCGCAACATTCATGACCCCGCCGGGTTCTTTGGTCGTCTGCCAGGTCAGGTGCCAGCTTTGTCTTTCCTCATCCTGCTGATAGCCGGAGGAGAATTGGGTGAAGTCCGCCGGCACCTCGAAAACGCCTTTGACTTTCTCGATGGCCTGTTCCAGGGTCACCGTAGGTTGGGCTTCCGCCCGGCCGGCTCCCGGTAAAAGAGCCAGGCATGCCCAAAGGAAAGCGACTGTCAGCAAACCGCCCTTTATGAGACTTCGGTAGGGCGTACCCACTTCTTGCCGAACCTCCTTTAATTTTCATCGTTCTGTTCCAGGGGCACCCTCGGGATACTTCTTGGCCTCCTTTCCCGGGCCTATTTTCCCCTGACATCTAATGTAACGGTTCGGGCCGGGAAAAGGTTCCCTGGGTTGGTGGTCTTTTAGAGGGCCAGGGGGACTACCCCGAAAATACGCTTTAGCATTTTCATCCTTCTGTTGATGCCGCCGCTGGCGCCATGAACCTGAGTTATCCCCACTTTTTGCAGGCCAGGCCTGCTTGGGCTTGGAAGCGAGCGAGCAAGCTTTCGCGGCTAGCCAAACTTAAGCTTGGCGAAAGGCGAAGGCAGGCCCGAGGGCATGTATCCTTGCGGCCGGCAACTGAGGCAGGATG